>JAABUO010006949.1_pt1 | contig 12954 bp, 15 predicted proteins | sample 5559291 | NCBI WGS metagenome assembly JAABUO01 (sample SAMN10711878, study PRJNA513372) | rock metagenome | isolation source: Antarctica rocks | place: Antarctica: Victoria Land, Finger Mt sud
ACATAGTCACAGATAGGTCAGTATGGCGTTGCTCAGACTTTTTATGCTACTGGGTGTCATGTCTGTCACAGTAGCCTCGTGTGCAGCAAAGTGCTTGGAAAAATAAGATGTCTGTTACCTTCTGGCTTTGGAACTGACGAAGGGAGCGGGTCTTTAGCATCTGCAGTGTCTGCTGTCTCTTGCTTAGGCTGTGGATCAGCTTGCTCAGACTCAGGCTTAGAGGGCTCCTGTTCGGATTTCTGCTGCGTCGATTCTTTGGGCTCCTTCTCTTTGGAAGGCTGACTGTCCTTGGTAGGTAAGTTCGACGTGGAACCCTGGTTTTCCTTTGACTTGCTCTGCTCCGAAATCTGGTTCTGCTTGGAGTCACTAGAGTCGGTGTGTGTCTTCTTGTTCGGTGGCTGTGTGTTTGACGTTAACTTGGAGTCCTTTCCGCCGTCAGCATCTTGGCGGGTTCGTTTAACGCCCACGTCCTCCAAAGAGCGTTGTTGGCTCATGGTATTGTGTACCTGCACAATTGCATAAACGCGTTCAAGGACTGACCCACGACGCTCGAAGGACTGACCCAAAACGCTTGACAGCAGCTTGACATGTTTGAACGACAGTGGCATGCGCGACAGAAAATGGTGTACATGAGCTTTGTGCACAGCTAGCATACAGTTTGACGCAGTGATCATACAGGCATGCAAGCCACTGTTCACCTTTGATAGCCTGACTGTTAAAGAGCCTTGACAAGATGCGCGCTGTGGTTTCAGGTCTTGTGTGCAAAGGCTATTTGTCTGAATGTCCTGGTTGCGAAGTAGCGGGACAAAGGCTTATTTCTGCTGTGCATGCTATGCATCGGGTGACTCAGTGTGGACACGACAGACCATCGCACAGCGTGCAGAGAGCCATGTGTAGATCCATGTGATTATCCGTAGTCCCTCAGACAGCGCAAAACTCCTGTAAAGGTGCATTATGAAGCATGTGGGGCGTTGCGCCGATTGTGTGTCTGTCAAGGACGCTGAAAACGGCGCTGTATCGCTTCAACGCGTTATCATGTTGCACGCTGAGCGCGCGCAATGTTTGTGAGCTGAGCTGACAAAGCTTACAACGTTGGCGTCGCACAGTGGCGCCGACGATGGAGAACGCACCTAGGGACGGACTCGACCGCATGATCAGCATTCGGTCGACAGAAGGCGATTCGTACCTTGACAAGCACGCAGGCCTCATTTCTCCTCAAGGTGAGCCCCCTGGCCAAAACTCGAGACTTTGCCGTGGAAGTGGTTGCGATACCAATCATGCGCTGCATTTTTTCATTTTGTTTTGCTTGCAGACAACAATGCGCTGTCTAGAATGGTTAATCGAACCGTCGAGGTGGACGAAAAAGAATGGACAGCTTTGCACAATAACTCTCAGAACGCTGCGAAACTGTCGGAGGATAGCTCAGAATCGGTCAGGGTGCGAAAACTTGGCAAAGGCTCAGAAGAGTAAGCGCAGAGGAGTCTGCTCGTTACAGGTTGACTGGCTAGTCTGTGCCCAAAATTATAAGGTTGAGTGTGTGCAGGAAAATACTGTTTTGGCGAAAAGGGTTGCCAGTGATCAACCCATACACTAAACTCTATGGGTGGTGGTGTGCATTTGTGCTCTTCACAGATGCTACTTACACAGCGTTTGTTGTTCCAATTGGAGTGGGGTTCAACACTTCCTCAGTCCAGTGGGACTGGGTTGGTTACTTTGATTTCATTGCCGGTGAGGCCCTGCAAGATCAGAGAAACTTGAGATGTCCATATACTGACTGCATGACACCCTTTGATTTGCATACACTGCCTGCTCAGCATGTGCAGCAGATTGTACCATGAGCTTTGCATGCAGCAGCAATGTACAGGTTCATTAGTGTGATCAATGTTGTTTCACACCACTGGTTCTTGTCAAGCTGCCTTGTAGGGCTCAAGCATACCTGGCTCGCCAGAGGTGAGCCCTCAGCTGACCAGGTGTGGGATGTTTTGCAGGCGTGACCTTTGCCTTTGAGCTGCTACTCAGTTGGAATGTGGCTTTTGTTGCCACCCACAATCTGCGCAAGCGCATCGTGCTAAAAAGAAGCAAGATTGCCCAGTTCTACGTGTGGCATTCCACCTTCATCTTTGACTTCATTTCTACCATGGTCTTCATTGTGCAGGTGCGTACATATCTTGCTCACAAAGCTGCATTTCTGAAAGAATTCTGCTTCTCATGCTTGAATGCATGTGCTGTCTGTGTCCATGTGCACTTGACAGCGCAAGAAGTAGCTGCAATCTGTCACCGACACCAATGCACCATCACTATGCGCAACATGGTTCAGCGCAGCACTGTCAGGCGGACAAACAATTTGCATAGCTTATCTGGCTCTACACCACTTCCTCGTCATCATGCATTTAAGTACTGATCGATTCCGGTCATATTAACATCAGACACCTTCCACAGAAATGTGTGCGTTCCTGCTCACCCCACACCAGCCCCATGGCAATTCTGGTATGTACACAACCAAGTTGAGAACTGGCATGCAGTGCATTGGCTATGGGCTGGGTTCAGCAGGCACCGGCAGTGGCACCATCATCCAAGTCATCCAGATTCTGCGAGCTCTCAGGTGACGCTTACAGCCAATGTCACTCAGATTGCACATGAGCACACACTGTCAAGGCACAATCAAGTTGCCCAAAGGGCTACCTGTACTGTATGACTATCAGTTTGCATTCATGAACAGTCGCAAGCTTTGGCTTGCACACATGCTGGCATGTGCTATGACCCTTGTCATATGTAGATCTTCTGCTCAACTGTCTGCGTATGTCACATTGATGTGCATCATCGTGGACAAAGCTGTGATTGTTTTTTCTATTTCATTGCGTCATTTGACCTTTTTTTTGCTCATCGCATAATTTCTGTTGCCAGCCAGCCATGATGAGGCACATCACATCAAACCATCAGCCAGCATGTATTCTGAAAGGACAAGGACTGCTGTTGCAACCAAGAGGCTCAAGTGCAGTGCGCATGTGCACATGAGTAGAGACACAGCAGTATAGCCTTTGCGTTGTTGCACATGCACACAACCTGCAAGATCAGGGTTGATAACAAAGGTGCATTGCAAGCACAGCTGCCTTGCGCAGCAATCTAGATGCAACAGGATTTGCTGGTGTTTTAACTCACCAGCTTGATGTCCGCCAGTTGTACAGCAGTCATATGTCAAGATGACTGATCACTGCCTGGTCAAGCGCAGGCTGTTACGGCTGATGCGGCTGCTGCAGCAGCTGTTTGTCATGTCCCTGACCGCACCTCAGACCCATGTGCCCCTCATCAACAGGGCTCTGCCTGTCTGGATGTCCTACCTAGCTCAGCTCTTGTACATTGTCGGCCTGTTCATCAACTTCCTTGCTTGCGTCTGGTAAGCCCAAGCTTTCTCTGCTGACAGCACACTATATCTTGCAATGTTTCCTGTAATGCTGTTGTTGGATGCTGCAGTGTGGCTTCGCCGCAGCAGCTTGGATGTTCTCCTTATACTGCTGTGGACCTCAGGCTGACTAGTCAGGAGCACCCAAGCTTAGAGTGCTGTTCAATGTGTGCTAATGTGTCTCACCTGCATGCCTGCTGTCATGTGCCTTATTTGGATGTCAATGCATTGGAAAAAGGTTTACACACAGAACATTATGCAGGGTGTTTGTGGCATATCGAGAAGAGATGACAGGTACCTGGATCAACAACTACAGTCCTTTTGTCAGCGGCTTCTCCACAGAGACAGATGCAACTACTCTTACAAGCACTGAGGTAATCCGCAATCCCCCTTCTTGACACACAAGCAATGATACCAAGACAGTCAATTGTGACGTCCTTCTGGAGATTGTCAGACTACCAATTGGCATGTGCACATGCCCAATGATTGCAAAGTCTTCTTGTGATTGGCAGCATCATCCGCTGCAGCATGCAGAAAGTAGAAAGCAGATGCTCATTTCAGGTGCTTTGCATGTAGGCGCGCTCCATCCCTGGCCCTGATGTGTACCTGGCAGCAGCCTATTGGTCACTGACAACAGTCTCAACCATTGGGTTTGGTGACATCCTGCCCATCACCAATGCTGAGCGCGCCGTGATGCTGATGTCCCAGATCACAGGAGTGCTGTTCTTTGGCATCCTGCTGGGTTCCATCACCAGCCTGCTGCAGGTCAACCTCCTCCCTCCTCATCTGGAGACTTTGGAGTCCTGCGCTGTGTTGTGCTGTGCTGAGCTGAGCTGTGCTGTGCTGCGCTGTGCTGTGCTGTGCTGTGCTGTGCTGTGCTGTGCTGTGCTGTGCTGTGCTGTGCTGTGCTACCTGATCCTACGGTGCTCTGCCCTGCCTGCCTGCCTTGGCCTGCACCTCAATCTTTGCCCTACTCTGATGCAGTAGATTTTGACAAAGCCATAGTTGGCTAGGATTGCCCAAGGTACGGCTGATTTCTTCTGGGTTTCGCACAGTTGCAACTTCTGACTGCTACAGTATGTTGTTGGCCTGTTGTTTGTTGGACTCTGTTGTTGGACTTTGGTGGTGATGATGCAGAGGGCGAGCCAGGAGGTGAAGGACGCACAGATGTTCAGAGAGAACATGACCAGCGTCTCTGAGTGGATGGGCCGCGTCAAGCTTCCCAGGGAACTCAAGACCAAGATCAGAGCCTACTATGCCGAGGTGGGCATGCAAAATCACCTCAAAACCACAATCCTGACTGCTACAGACGTTTTGCATGCGTACAGTGCATTCGTGTGAGTAAAGAAGCGTACCTGGTCTGCATGGTCGCATGCATGTTGGGCTGCAGCATAGGGTGCATGCATGTAGGCATGTTGTTCTGCAGAAGCAGCCTCATGTTGGCAATATGAGCCAGAGACCAGGCTAGGTCTGCGCCCAATACAGTTGAAGCTATATAGTGTAGCCTTGCTGTGATGGGTCTCTCCTCTTTAGGCTCTCGTCCAATAGCTTGCCGTTCTTCTGGCTTGGATTGTGTCTGTGCGCTTCTGCATGGATAATATCAGTTTGCTCTGCTGTTCCTCAATCTGCAACTTTGATGTTCATGACTGACAACCATACCTGCAGCCTGAGCAGACCTCTTCTGCTTGCACTGCAGGTTTGGGTGCGACAGACTGTGGTGGAGAATGACCTGAACCTGTTCAAGGAGCTGCCCACTCATCTGAGGGCTCAAGTGGCCTGGCGTTCCAACAAATCCATCATGGACAAGCTGGATACTTTCCAGGTATGCTGTCAAAAGTGTGGCGTGCTCATTGGGACAATGCAAACCTTGTCTTGTGTATCAGCACCATATCTGACCAGCATACAGATTCTTGGCACTGGGGCAGTGCACCCCGTGTTCAAGGGCATGAGCATTGCCTTGCAGCAGCACGAGCGTTCCTGATATGATCTGTCAATCCATCTGTGCTGCTCAGGAAGCGGTGCAGTGATGCATCCAATGACGCAGGTGTCATCAAGCAAGCCATGTTGCTGCCAGAGCAATATGCACACCCTTGCCGAGCATATGTCTGCATCACAATGACAACCACAATTTAGCTGTACACCACCAGGTGTTATCTGTCATGGAACTGTTTCACGCCTCTACTTGACAGTTTCATGCATTCTTTTTGCAGATTCATAGATTTGCGCCAGGTGTTCCTGACGCCTGTTTCTGACATGGTAGCATGGTAGTCTGACACGGTCATGTGGTGCGTGTACAGGACTTACCAGAGGAGACTCTGTTCATGATTGCTGGGCGGGCGACACCTGTCAAGATGGCTCCCGGTCATGAGATATGCTCACAAGGGGACCCTGCCGACTGCATCTGGCTCTTACATGAAGGTGCACTCAGAGACCTTCCTCTCTGTTTCTGTCTGTGGTCATGCTCACTTTTCACAGGAAAGCTCAGCAGCTTGCGCATATGAGCTTTTGTGGGGATGTAATAGGCAAGATGCAACAGGTATATTGCTCACAAGATGTCATCAAATGTGAGATAACAAATTCCAAAGCACACTGTGTTGCTACAGCAACATAGAACAGAGCACTGACTCAATCCAGCCTATGTTGGCATTTGCTCATGCAACTTCAGCAGTACATGCTGTCTTCTCAGAATCAGGCACTTACTTCTGGTGACGGGTGTCTAGGCTGCTCACTGGCAGGCAATCATGGCTTGCAGTCCTATACCAATCAGTGTTTACCTTACACATCTTACACAACTAGAGATCATTTAGTATGCCAACACCACCGACTGCAGCAGTGCGAAGCCAGAAGAAACATGATCAGCTTCAACGTTACAACCATGAGATGGCACAAGATATGTATGCAGGTGATGTCATTGCAACCTACCACTACAGGGAAGCAGAGGTCGAGAAGGCCCCTGCCATTGTGGGTGAAACTGCCCTGCTGGCAGGCTCTGAGGGGCAGTACAGCGTCAGGCCCTGTGGATATAGGTAATCATTGCATCACAGTAAGGCTCCATTGCATCATTGCATCTGTGTCTTCAATGGCAAAGACATTGTGTCAGTGCATGCTCTTTTTAACACTGGTCAAGATTGAGAGATTTGGCTTTTTATAGGTGTCCGTCTTATAGCTGTTCACCTCAAGCCATTAATGTATGTTGCCACAAGCTTTGCCCTGCCTGCCTGTGCGCTTACTAATGCGTGCATGTAAGTCTGTGGGTGGATGCAGGGCATTGACAGCTTGTGTCCTCTGGGAGATCACCATGCAAGACTTGCAACCCATTGTGGACTGGCAAGAAGACGTGGCAGAAATGCTGGTAGGACAGCCACTCGGTGCCTGCATGCTTTGCTGTGCATGAAGCAATATCGTGTTTGTGGCAGAGCATTGCCTGACTCAGTAGCTTACATCAAGTTGGCGTTGTTCTTGCCACACTTTTTTTGCTGTACTTGCAGCTGCAAGACTCTCTCACCATGTCCTGTTTCAGCAGTCACCCCTGGGATTTGCAGCACTCAATATTTCAAAGCAAGGATCTCACGCTCATTAGCTTTAGTGCAGCACATGTCTCACATACACAGGGCTCTTGGCAGAAGTAATGTCGTTATGCGTGACTGGTGGAAACTCGAAGGCCCATGTGCGTGGCTGCTTGGGCACACTCTACATTGATCAGTTTGCAAAGCATGAGTCAATTGTTGACTTGCCTTCCAACCAGAAACTTTCACAGGGCTTTGCCCAACCATGGACCTCAGCCTGTTTTGAACTTCTGTTGCAAGAGTTTCAATATACTTCCTACCAGAATGTTTCACAGGGCTTTGGCCAACCATGGACCTCAGCCTGTTTTCTCTTGCAAGGTTTATAATACACTGCTATAGTCTGTCTGGATTTGCTGTGCAGGAAGCTAAGGCTCGGCAGCATTTGCTGAATCGGCAGTCTGAGCATCCGCACCTCTGGGGCATGAACAGTTGCGACTTCGAGGTAAAGTTTACTTGCTGTCCACCACTCTTGCCAAGGAGGTGATATAGTTACATAGAAGGTTACTAGAGGTTACATAGGAGGTCACGTAGGAGGTTACACAGGAGGTTACACAGGAGGTTACATAGGAGGTTACATACTCTTGACACAGGTGGCAACTGGCTCATGCTCATGCTCACAGCAGAGCACGCGCTCTTCTTGAGTCTGCATTCTGAAGCTGGCTTTTGCTCTGGAGCGGCTATCACCTGCTGTACAGATGTGCACATTTAGGCATAGCTATATAGCTTCAGCTGCTCATCATGTCATACACAGGCAGGGGATGCTGACCATCAAAGACAACGTCCCATCAGCATGACCAAGCGAGCGCATCATGATCTTGAGTATGTTGTCATACTCAAGAGCATGAGGTGTCCATGCCAGACTGCTGTTTACGCTTTTAGGCTTGTGATGAGCTAGGCACATGCAGGGCAAGGCTTGCCTGTCCAGAGCAGTCCAAGGCCTGCACTATTGAAACACACTCAGGCGGTCTCCTAAAGCACCATACCAGTGTGTGTGTTGCGGCTACAGGATGCAGTTAAACCTGGCAAGGATGGTGACGACGCTGATGGGGGTTCCAGTGAGGGGGATGATGAGGGCATAGATGCTGAAAACAGCAACATGCGGCATTACTCAAATGGGAGCGATGAGTTTGAGATCGACCGCCCCTCTGCCACCCTCAAGCACCCCCGCCGAAGCAGCAAGCCGTATGTCATCAAGGCTGCTAAAGGTGATTCTACTAACCATTGCGTAGTTTTGTTTCGTGTGAATGTCTTCAGATCTGTCTGCCCCTGCATGCTGTGACATTGCCCTGAAACATCAGGTGTTTTTGTGAGTCTGTGTGCCTCATGACTGCTGCAGCCAACTTTGTGCATGATACGCATAGTAGAGCGTGTTTAGCAGGCCTGTTGTTCTGTCTGGGATCCAAACTTTCGGATGAATGTCCGGAAGTCTGGACCAAAATATGGACAAGAAGAAAGTCATTAAGCCTGCACAGCAACAACTGCGATGCACAACCACCTGACCATAGCAAGTAAGCTGTCTGAATCAGTTGTACAATGGTTGTAGTGCGCTTCAAACAGACTGCTGGTCCATAAGCTTTCTACAAGCAGCATCACCGACGCGCACTCACAAGCATCTCTCTGTGCTGTTCTGCAGAAGACAAGGATGGCATGGAGAGAAGGGCAGATGACGGATCTAGCACAGATGCGCTGAACACAAATCCCGGCACAAGAGCAGGCGCTGACCCTGACTCAAACCATGTGGTTATCACAATGCCATCAGGCGATGGCAACCACTGTGACAGCACATTGACGAGAAGCTCCCCAGATAGCACCAACACTGATGATGTTGGTGAGCCACATGACAGCGCCCATAGCGCACCTGTGCAGCACAGGACTCAGCTTTCTTCACGTAGTACTCAAGCTGCTGCTGATGGGGACACTGCCTATGGCACACAGACTCTGCGCAGAGGACACCTGCCAACCTTCAGCAGCCAGTCTGATGATGGCAGTCTGCATGCAGCTCAATCACAGCAGCAAGCACAAGACAGCGCAGGTGCAAGTGCAGGTATGCCATCAGGTGGTGCTCAGAGGCTACATACGCAGGCTGAGCACGCAGATGAAGGTGAACGTCGGGATTCACAAAGTCCAGAATCACATCAGCATTGGCAGCAGAGGGAGCAGGAGCAGCATGCACAGCAGCCTGCTGTTGCTGTTGCCAACTTTGTGCAGCTGCAGCAGCAAGACACTGCTCACAATCTGCAAGGCCAGAGTTTGCACCGGCAAGTATCACATCAAGGGCAAAGGCAGCAGCAGCAGCAGCAGCAGCAGCAGCAGCAGCAGCAGCAGCAGCAAGAGCAGCTGCATCAGCATCCATGGCAACAGCAGCAGCAACAGTTGTCACGGCGGTCACGGTCTTATACTCAGAGTCCCAGAAGGCATTTGCAGAAAAGGCCTAGCCGCATTCAACCTGGTGGTGCTGTCGCTGCCAATGTATCCTCAGCTCAGGACGTTGCCTTGTCTCAGAGGAGGCTTGGTCGGCTGTCAGCTCCTGCTAACCCATCAGATTCTCAGACAGTCTCTCAGTCACCTTTTCAGAGTTTGTCAAATGCTCAGACTGATGTAGTACCTCAGACCCCCACACAATCAGTACAGGTGGGTGGTAGCTCAGGCAATGTCAGCGACACAAGCGGCCAGATGGTTCTGGCAAGTTCCGAAACTGTTGACACCACGTTGCAGGGGCTGCTTGATGCTGCTGAGAGCATCAAGGCTGCCGTCCAGCAAATGCAGCAGCAGCTGCAGGGGGTAGTGTCAAAGTAGAGTTGCAAATTCAACTTTGACACTACACCCTGCCTAACAATGACACTACACCCTGCCTAACAAGTTACTGTGTGTGCTTACTTTTCTGTATTTTGTATTCTGCCCAGTCACACCTGTAGAGTGCCTGAAACATTTCTCTCTCTCATGCTTTAAAGTTGCGGATGCAGAACAGACAAGGCACCGCTCCTGCGGGTTCAGAACATGTTGTTCTAGGTTTGTTTTAAGACTGCTGGGTAGCGACTGTACTCTCTTGACGTTTTTTATGTTTGGCAGTAAAAGTGTATTGTTAGTGCATAGGTGCAAACGTGTGAGTATTACCGTATTCAACTTTGAGTACCAAGTGTGAATGTGATATGCTGGCGTTATGTCTTGCAGAGAAACGCTTGCAGAAAAACGCCAGACATAACGCCAGCATATCGAAGGTATCACAGCCCTCTCCCAGCACCAGTAGTTGTACAGATCAATCGTATATATAGCAGTCTACTAGCACGCAGTAGCTCATCAAATTTTCGAGTGTTCGTCAGGAATTTGGAAGCTGGCGGTTTGCCTGGTTGAGATCAAGACCAGCTTGTTCGCAATGCGTACCGACAACGAGCCCGACCAGGTACTTAAGTCTGTTCAGATATGCTTCATCGTCTTGCAGAGGAAAGATGTCAAAAGAAATATCTCAAAAAGCTGTGCTGCTATGCAGTCGAGGTCCGAGATCGTTCAAGCCTTGGCATCGACGCCGGACAGTAGTTTTATGCAGGAAAATCTCGCCAGCCTCAATGCTCAGGCCGTTGCCCATATGCAATCCAGCAGACACCTGGACGCCATCGTGACATACGGCAAGCTGAACAGAAAACTTCTCAAGAACAACCTCACTCACGCACAGCTGTATGCCTGCTACAACAATCAGGCAGGCGCATACCTTCATCTGCATCTATATGAGGAGGCTTTACAGTATGCAGAAGCTGCCAGGCGACTTGCAGAGGCAGCACTGAAGAGGTAAGTCTGTGATCACTGGGTCCTGTCTACTGCAAAGCAGTGATTGGCTGAGTCTTGGCTTTCACAGTGATGCTAATCAGTCTAATTGCAGCAGCATTTGACAGCATTTCTGCATGAAAACATTACACTAACTGAACTAGTGCTGGCAGGACACCCAAGGCGTTCCTCTCGTATGTCAAGTCCTATTCGAGAAAAGCAAACGCTCTGATAGGTAAGCTTCAATGTTCAGACCCGGTAAATTCCTATATATCGACAACAGCTACCCAGAGTCTCTTTTTGTACCGCCATGCTGAAGCGCACACAGCATCAGTCCCTTTTGATATTGTCTCAACTGTTTGTCATCATCAATCAGCCGCAAAAGTCTCAGAGGCTCTGCCAACAACTGCTTGCAGGTCTTGAGAAATACAGAGAGGCATCCCAGATTGCAGAGCAGGGCTTGAAACTAGACCCATTTAATCTGGACCTCAAGCAAGCCTCAGAAGAAGCTACACAAGGCATTTTGAAAGATCTGCTGTCAGGTGAGTTGCTAAGCATAGTGCAGGAATGAAAAACAGAACGAAATCAACAGACAGGACCCTTAGGCACGTCTACATAGGCAATTCTACGCACGCACATGGTCTCCAGTGCAATGCCTTGACTGCAGCCCAGGTGCTGGTCGCAATTCTGTTCCTGAATGATGTGTTGCTGCACGACACATCCCCCAGGACTGTCTGGTGGTCTGTCATACACCCTTGATTGTAAGCAATGAACCCTGTGTCCATGTTGCTCGAATCAATGTTGCAACTTGAACAATCAACATATTATGTCTCCAGTACAATCAGCAGAAGATGGAAGGTAATTTGATGGTAACACATAGTTAGATCCAATTTGACCTGCAGGCAAGGGAAGAGAGATTCTGGCCCTTCCCAATGCAGAGCCGACTCAGCGCATCACCTACCACCCACACTCAGCCCCATTGCACAAGATCAAGACTGACAACATGCTCCCAAACAAGCTGCTCACCCCTTTCCAGGTCAGTCTGTGCAGGCCACAACTCTCTGACACGTCTGCAAGCTGCCACTGAATGTGACAGCAGATGTCAACTGTGTTTAGCTTGTGCTAGAAGGGGCAAAGCTGACCTCCCACCTACCCAGCTCCTGCAACCTCAGCTTTTGAACAATGTATTGTTATCCTTACCTTATATTATTTTTACATTGTACTATGACTACATGAAGTTTTGTATGATATATCATGGTATGGTAGATGCAGTACCCAATGTTAAGATGCTGATATATCGTACAGCACTTTATGTAGTCATATTACATCACATAACAAAACATAAGGTAAGGGTACTACATCTACCTGTTGCAAGCTATCCTGCCTGCCCAGCCAACAAACAGGGTCCTTACTCATCATCAGGGGTCTCAAGACCCTGACAAGCTTGCTGCGCATCAGGGTTCATACTGCCAGACTTGCACGTTTGAATGTTGCCAGAGATCAGTCTTCACTGATCAAAGCCTGCTTTTGGCATGCTATGATACCCAGTGACTAGGTAACACTCCCATGATTGTTTGCAGGCAGAAAGCGACCACCACGTGCGAGATACGTACAACTACATGACAGTACAGACTGACATCGCAATGCCTAAGAGGCAGCTCAAGATTGTGGAAGATTTGGTGCGTCAGTCTGCTTGGGCAACAGCCATCAAGGATTCTGTGAGAGCCATTGCAGCTGAAGACAAAGATTGCCGTGTCTTGGACTTAGCAGCTGGGGCAGGTAATTACATATATATATGCAGCTCCTTATACAGACCGCCTGCCCTTGCATCTGTGCGTATGACCACGGGTCATGCTGTTGAGCCTCGTGAGCTGGAAATATGCATGGACCTGCCCTGAGCTCAGATGCACACACAACAGGACAAGCACTACTATGCACTGTGGGTTCATGCAGCATGCAAGCATCTGACTGCACAGGGATGCATGCAATTGCCTCCTTTCTAACCTGGAAGGAGATGCTCTTGTGTAGCTTTTGCATGCAATAATTATGCACATGCCAGCAACAATGAAGGTGCGCAAACACGAGCTGCTGCAGCGCTGCTGACTGCAAGCAAGGATTGCAGCCAGGGCATCATTTGTTCTGCTTGACACTCCCTCCTGCATGTGTTATGTCGCACTTGTTGGGCAATCAGTTCTTCACAGGCCTTGACTGTAGGTGTGTCACACTCAG
>JAABUO010006950.1_pt1 | contig 12953 bp, 16 predicted proteins | sample 5559291 | NCBI WGS metagenome assembly JAABUO01 (sample SAMN10711878, study PRJNA513372) | rock metagenome | isolation source: Antarctica rocks | place: Antarctica: Victoria Land, Finger Mt sud
CAGTGCTTGATCTAGGTGTGGCTGAAGGCCCACCAGTGCGCTGAACGTGGTCAGCACTATTTACTGAGGACATCAAAGATGCAGCCTCACCAGACGACTCTGAACTGTGTTTGCTGAGATCGTCACCCACCCTCATCTTTAGCAGCATAGCAGCAAGCGAAGCTCGTCGGCTGAGAGAGGAAGCTTTCTGCAGTGTTGGGATGTCTGATGGCTGACTTGGCGGCCGTTCCTGTGGCTCCTGACGCAGTGCGTACAAGGCAGAAGACATGATGGCATTTGCAGGGAGAGCTTGAACTCTCCTTGACACAGCAGCACTGCCAGACATTGACACTTCCTCTGCAGACCGCCGGCTCATGTCTTGGGTGCTCTCTTGGTCAGAATCGTCCATAGGGGGAAGATTTGGCCATGATATTGATCTTGATGAAGGCCTCAGTTCACCACTCATTTGGGGACCTGGGGCGCTTGCAAATGGGCTGTATGAATTGAGAGACCTGCTGCGGCCTGAGCTGCCCAAACGATCTGTACATGGGGATAGCACAACATTGGGAGCTGCCCCATGCCCATCAATGTCAGAGGACGCCTGACTGGCAGGTGACACGTTGGGTGAAGGCAAGCCTGAATGAGTTTCTGCAGCAAGGGAAACTTCATGAATTACTTGTTGCACCATAAGACGGATAGACAGCAACTAGATGGGTCCGTGGTGAACATGAAAGAAGCACATGTACAGATACTGTGCAATGTCACGAACATAAGCAAGAGTAGCAGTCATCATGAACACAGCCCTGATCACTTCTTATTTGAAAGCATAACAGGCTTGCCCATGAATGTTATGCAGATGTTGCAATCACACAATGAATCCATGTTGCTCTGCAAAGGCTCAATGTGTATGACCAGCGCATTAAGCATTTGACATCAACAACCACTTGAGTATATGCAACATCTCAGCAGGATACTCCGCTTGGGATAGCCCCTGCTGAAGACCACAGGCATCCTTTACCTGAGATCCTGCCAAGGGCAGAAGCTCTAGGACCATCATGACCAGTAGTGTGTGTCTGCACTGTATTTGAGTCTGGCTGCTTCTGCGACTTGCTGTGGGAATAATTATCGGCCTCTGCTTGCTTGTCTGCCCCAAATCTGCCCAAAGCTGCCCTCATTGCTTGCACTGAGTCCGACCCAAAGAAGCGTTGCATGAGGTGGGGCTCTGCAGCTGGGGCGTCTGACTCTTCTGGCTTGGGTGCACTGACCGCCTTCATGTCACTACCTCTGCATACCAAAATGAAATTGGCTGGACCCTTGCTCACTGCAGTGTCAAAGTTGTGGAGATGATATGCGGCTTTGCTTGTCACATGCAGGTCAGCCTGAATTGCATCAGACTTGATGTGACCTTGCGTATTTTGAGGCTGCAACAATCATGACAGCTTGTCATGTTCAAGCAGTCATTATCAAGGTGTCAACTCAGGAGTCTCAAAGTCGAGCTTTGAAGGACCGCTTAGCTGTCAAGTGCGTTCTGTGAGTCAGCAGTAAAAAAAAAGCTCGGCTAGCTCCAGCAGTGAAGGTACATAGTGCATGGCTGCTGGAGCTAGACCACTCTGTCCAGCCTTGCCAACATCAAGGATGAACTCAACATAGTGTGACTGTTCAAATGCATTGTCTACAAGCAAGTGACAGGCAAATGGAATTTCAGCACTTGTGTGTCTCTGCTTGCCTGTGTCACTGATAGCAGTACCTTTCAGGAGGGTGTGAGCAGCTCAGCTGAGCCATCTTTGTGAGCTGATCACGTGACCAGAGTAGGATGGAGCCAGCACGCCCAACTGAGATCAGGCCCAGTGCACAGGTGATGCACTGCACTAGCCCACTATCATGTGTTTGGCAGCATGAATTCTGCACAGTGATGACTGGCATGTCCTGACTGTTGAGTGACCCTGCAGCCGGTGCAGCCGCGATGATCTGCGGGGCGTGGTGCAGCGCTAGGTGCCCGTCAAGGTGGCCAAAGCATAGAAGCTGTAGGTCTTCCAGAACCACCAGTGATTGGACTGGGCTGGCTGTTGAAGCAGTCAGGATGGCCAGTGGCTGCAGCGGTCGTCACTGAGGTACAGCCCACAGCTTGACTTGACCACTGTGATGTCCAGTAAGGAGCTGCCATGAGTCTGCATGAGCTTGTGGGGTGTCATGCTTCTGCAACAGGGTATCTGGCCGCAGGACACTGATACAGGTAACGGGTCCTGCATGAACACTCACAGAGAAATCAGCTCTGCTTTAGCTGCAGTGTAGTGCACCAGCATGGAGCTGACATAGAAGCAGAATATGAGCTGATCATTGTGTTGACAGGCAAGCACAGCAGTACGAAAGAATGCAAGCTCATGTAGACCTCATACTTACAGCAATGCAAAGAGCAGCAATGTAACAATGAATGTAAGGTAGGTACCTTGCTTGCAGGGTGTGTGAGATGCTATGAGCTCTCCTGTCAAACTCCATTCCCTCATGATTGAAGCAACAGCCCTTGCACCTCCTTTAGACACAACTCTGTCGCTCATTGTCACAATTTCAGACACTGGCCCGTCATGTGCCAGCTCGGTTGCTTTTGACTGAGAAGCCAATGCTGATGACTGCAATGACATGCTGCTGTGGTCAGCATGCTGAGTTGATGGCAAGCGTATCTGCTGGTGTCTGCCAAATGCTGAAATTAGCTCTGGGGATTGGTGGCCAGCATGATGGGTATCCCAATGATTCTGACCACTGACTTTGCTGAGGCTTGCTGTGTCAGAAGAGGACATATGAGGTGGTCCTAAGGCGTGGCAGTGCTCCAGGCAAGACAGCTTAGCTGCATCAGAAGCAACTGCGCAAAAGTCTGGAGCTCTGCTGCTTGGGTTGCCATTGATGCCCAGCAGATCTGGGCCAGAAGCTGACTGAGATCTGGATGTAGCTGGAAAAGATGCAAAACCTGCTTGTCCAGGCTGAGAGGCAGGCTTTGAGGAGTGGCACCGGCCAGCATCCAAAGTGAATATGCAATTGACGGTGGGTTTGGCTTGCATGCCAAGATCTGGAGTGCAGACTTGAGCCTGGCACACGGAACCTTGAGCAGTGCCCAGCCACATGGAGTCAGGGTGCTGGCCAATGGACAGGCACCTGCAGCCAGATGCTGATTGAATGAGCCTGACTGCTTAGCCTAAATTGAATTAGCCAGATGCTAACTGTAAGCAAGCCGAATTCTAATCTGTTGTTGATTCAAAATCAGGCTGACCATACTGCAACAATAGGATTACCAGCTTCTCAAATGCAGTTAGACACAGAGGAATCACCTGATATCAGCAGGACACATGCCAGACCACTGACAGATTGGGCACTGGCAAGCAGCACACCAAACTTGCACCAGACCCCCTTGGTGACCCACCCACACATGGCCAGAGCCATCAGCGCCGAGGGACAAGACAGCAGCTTGAATGCCACCAGTCGGCAGCTCCAATGTTGCTCCTTTAGCTACATTGTGAGCATACACCCTGCTTCTGCTGTTGCTATTCACTGCCCACCAGACCTGCATCAATAGACTATGGCTCCTGTACAGTGATGCACTGCGATGAATGTGAGTATCAAAAAGGTATTTAATTTTATGCTATTGACAATTGTAATAATCAAGTGTAAAATGCTGCTGAGTGCACACTGCAGGTCAGCGCAGCCAGGTACGACAAAGAGGCCAGGATGATTGCATCTTGACTTCAGCAGCCAAAGCATGCATAGGCCTGAGCTCATCAGTTTTGCAGGACTTGGGCTAGGGCCCTAGGGACCTGGGTTCTTCTCACAAATGACTATGTGTGGCATGGGGCCATGTTGCAGGCAAGGGACCAGGGCACATTCTGGGAGTTGCAATTTGCAGCAATGACTGTGCATTTTTACCTGTCCATCTTCTTGCATGAAAGCATGTCGAGTCTGATGGCCTATGTAGGACACAGATTGCATGTGATTGCAGAGGCAACCTTGGCGCAAGCAGCTGGGGATTATTGGTGTTGGCTGGCCAAGCAGGGAGGTGGGCTGCAGTGGTGTGGGGTCAGTATGAGGAGCACATCTGCATGCCAGATGGCAGGTAACGATTGCTGTTACTGAGTCTGATTGGCCAGATATAGCAACAAGGCACATGTGCCAAGCAGTCAAGCACATGCTTGCAAGGCATAACAGAGACTGCCTGAACGTGTAGATGACACTTTTGCACAAGTGTAGAGGTACACTAGCCCTGGTGGCTGGTGCTGTGGCTTGAGATGTGCCAATCTGTCATGCAAGCACCAGCCTATATGCATCAAAGGCACAGAGCTTCAGCAACAATTTGATGCCTTACAGTTGGCTGCAAGGATCTTCTTGCGGCTCACTGGTTTGCATGCCTTTGACCCTCTGAGCAATCTGTTTTAGACTTTCAGCTACTGCTCTGAGCTTGCCATCAGCATTGTGGCCCCATGGCAAACATGTACAGCCTGAAAACTTCCATTGGCTGCTGTTGACCTGAAGGCAGAGGAAACCTGAATGCCGATTGTTGCATCATTTTTAAGCTGAGACTTGCCACTTGGTGCAAGTGATGCACGATGGCACCGCTCTAGGCTCCGTCCCGAACGAGCAAGGACAACTGTTACCAGTCAACTTGCCCTCTTGCACTGTACGCTCTGTCAGGAAGCAAGATGGCAAAGTGACACAAATTGTGGTCAGAGCAGTGCTGTTGCCTACTAGTGCAGATGCATGCCAGCATCCAGGTATTGAGAGCTTCTGCCTTACCTGGCTGTGAGCAAAAACAAGAGACGACTTGACAGGTCTTTGCTTTCTTTAGCTCTAGCTCATGGTCTTCAAAACCCACAGGGCTGAGCCAAGTATGGTATGCAGGGCCTGCTGCAGCTACCGATGGGCAACCTGATGAGCTGGCAGGGACAACACAGCTCTCAAAAAGCCAGCTTGAGCTGCTAGGTTTGCTGCTGCCTCCTTTAGAATTCAACAAATTCCATCTCATTCAGTGCAGTCATATCACAGCCTGTGCTTGTGACCTGCAGTTGCTGATGAGTCGTTGAGAGACATGCTGAGAGATTCACGCCTTCAAGATCAGATTTGTACTGTTGACACTGCAGCTGACAGGGAAAAGGTGTGCTGTATGTCACATAGTCTCTGTTGGGCCCGCACCAGGCCATGGCCTAGATGTGCTTCCACACTACCGACAAACTCTGTATGCTATGTGCACAGCAAGGATGCCTGTAATTGTCACGTCACACAAAAAATGGATGGTTTTGCAAGGTGTTTGTTGGCTGTTGCAGGCTCTGCAACAACACTTTCAAAATCCAGAGTTCAAAGTGTTTGCAGACAAGGTAGGTCCAAACAAGATGCTCTCCAGATGGCCACTTGTCCTTTGTATCAATCTGTCAGGTTTGAGTTTGCTGTTGTGCAGGTACTTGGGTGCATTGCAGCAGTTTAGCACTACCATCCAAAATATTCACATTAATGCAGTTTCATGCCGTTTATGTTATAACTAATTAGCAGCACTCCAGCTCGTATGACACAAGCATGATGGTCCCTAGGGACCTGTTCAGGCCTGTTCACCAAACAATTGCAAACCAATGTGGCTAACATATTAATTAAGGCTACAGTACTGTACTAGTATATTAAGAAGCATCATTTGCAATGTGTTTCCTGCAAGTTGATGTTTGTATTTAACTCGTTGACAGAAGACTCTGGACAATGTGGGCAGCAGGTGGCCTACTTGTAATGAGTTCCACGAAAAGCGATTTGAATCAATTTTGCTGGCGAAACTACTGGTTTGTGGCTCTACGTGATCAATTGGAATTAAGACACTATGACTGCCCAGGCTATAGTATCGTATATATAGTAGCCTATTGATCTGTTAACACGAACGTGCGTGGAAGGTCCAACAAATCCAACCGAAGTCTGCATCATGCTCTTTTGCAGCATCTCAGAAGGGCATTCTGCTCATGAGATTGTGCTTACCACTGTTGCATCAAATGACATTCTTGCTAACAATGGGCCTGCTATGTATATATACATGCAACAATGGCAAAAAAGCAGCAAGCGATAGCCAGTTCAGTGACAGTGTGATGACGTTAAAGGTGGGCAATCACTTCATAAAGATAATTTGGCTATTGCATGTCACAGACACTCAAGATGGCTTCATGACTACCATAGTACACAAGCTGATTGCCTGTTAACCAGGCTCTGCAGGAGTGCTCTCTGCAGTCGGTGACTCTGACTCTGCAGGACCAGGAGCAGGGGCAGGAGCGCCACTTCCACCAGAAGTGTATGTTGCGGCTGCAGGGGCAAGTAAGTTGTCTGTCATGCATTGACCACCAGGTCTGACTGTTGCAACAATTGTGACAATTGAGCAATATACAGACAAAAGCTCAGTATTGCCGACGAGCATGTTGCTTGAGCAGCATGCGTCAGATGCTGCACGGGCGTGGGCGGCAGACCACTATTTTGAGCACAGGCAATCATGCAGGCAGAACAGCAGTGACTATTATAGGTTTTGCACAACACGACATTGCATGTGTGACACGTCATGCTGTGTGCACCATGTGTAAGGTGTCAGCAAAAATGCACCAGCATGTGATATGGTGAGCACTCACTAACTTTGTGTGGCAGCATGCTATGCATTCATGCACATACTCAGAACATTGCAGTGTTCTGAAACTTGCTGCTTACGCCCCAGACTTCATGTAGACTTACCCTGTTGCAGCATCCGTTCCCTCAGCTGGTGTACCTCCTCTAGTTCTGCCAAAATTCTTTGATGCTCATTTGCTTCAGACAGGTCTGCACCATCTGCACCAGCTTCCAACAACTTGCGGGGCTCCGCTAGAGCTCCGGCGAAAAGCATCGCCACCAACAAACATGCAACTGCAAAGCTGCTGCCCTTCATGGTGGCACCTGCAGCTGCAAGTCAGATAGAGCCTGAGCATACACTCTGAGTGTTTCGGGTGCATGAACAGACGTGCACCGCCACTAGATTAACTGCCAACACGCTGCGGCTAATGTACAGCCACATCCGCGTCGGCTGATCAGCAGTTGCCAAACTGCGCGCATGCGCATGCACACGCGGAGTCCGCCGTGCGCTTGTTACTGCCATAGCAATGAGGCCAAGCAGCAAATTCGGAATGTATGTACATGGCATGCTCGTTGGCTCCAAAATAGCAACTGACGTGGGCGAGACTGACAACAGAGAAAATTTTAAAGACAACGGCCCCTTTAAAGACAACGGCCTGATATCATCGATGCACCTGAAAGCCGTGTGTTCTTGATCCGTTGGTCCTGCCGCTGGTCTGAAGAAGCAATGCAAGCTGTCTGAGGGAGCCGCAGTACACAAATTGTAGGCCAGGGTCGCGTCAAACAAAAGCTACGCATCATCCAACCCACAAAAGGACGGGACACCACGTAGACAGGGCACGAGGCCTCACGTGAGAAACAGTGCTAAGCCTATCCACAGTCACAACCAAGCACCAGCTGGTGAGCTGCAGCATAGCGTTGATACATCTTTTGTGACAATCTTAGCGGACCTGCAGATCTAGCTGGTCTGCACGTGAGACTTGCAGCCATTGTTGTACTGATGGCATCCTATGCTAATTGCGCCCCGTACCATGTGATACGTACGCATGATTCATGAACATGCATGTGGTGTCGGCACACAGCAATGTTGAATTGTGCCTGAGGCCACTGGCACATGTGTACAAAAAAGATTCATGTCCTGTGACATGTGTATCGCAAACTACATGGCAGCGGTGTGATTCTGAAACTGCAGCCACGTGTACACATCTGTGCACGCACATCTCCAATCAAGTGGCACTGTGCAATTGCAAGTGTTCATGTGACCTCCTCAATCTTGCATGTTTGCTGCTGCTGTCTCTGGGCTCCCTGAGCAGGCATAACAATAGGCGTAGGGGCAGATGTTGGGCTGGCAAGCCTGGTGTTGTCTGGTTGCCTGGAGCTCGCTTTTGACGATCCAAGCTCATCACAGCGCTGTGCCATGACACTGCCCATCTGCTGGTAGAAAGCTTGCACCTGAAACGGTATGCAAAGTTTTGAGAGAGGACAAGTCTGTCACTAAATGCTGCAAGGCAGGGGTTGTCACGCGGCCAGGCACAGATAACCTGCTGCAAGCTCTTGCATGTGGAAATGCTCCTCATGCAGCTCTGCACAGTCACACACATGATGCAAAGACACTCTCTGAAACTTGCCCTACACAGCCTTGCAGCTTGCCCTTACTTTCTTGTTATTCTTGTATTTCTGAATGTTTGCGGGGTTCTGTGCAACATCCTGCACAGCCCTCATGACTTCTGAATCGTCAAACCCAGCAAGAAGGCTTTTGTTTCCAGCAATTTGCTTGATGGTGTCCTCGGTCGGCATCAGTTCCTCTGCACATAGCAAAATATACTGATGAGCAGCTGCCTCAGATCCTAGGGGCATGCTATGGCCTGACCTACCTGTCAACTTTTTCCGCATGGCTGCATACTGTTTTTCCTGTTCATCTGGAGGAATCATGAATATGCCTGGAACAGCAGGGCCTTGCCTGGCTTTTATATGAGGGGTTGCTGAGCTCCACTGACCCTGCAGTGTTGTGCATTGCTGGTATAACCCAGTGTGTAACAGCAGGTTTTGAGGCTGTCATAGAGTGCACATGTGGGCCAGCAGACCTAACACTGACCAACCTTGCTCTGTTGAGAAGTTTTGTTAACAGATTTGGCACTCTGTTTGTTGAAAAAGCCAGACTTTAGCGGTGCTGGCTTGCTTGAGGTGGTGTACTCAGGTGTTACTGTGGCTGTTGCACTTGTCACAGTCCCACTGCCTTTACTGTTCAATGCTGCTACCTGATCAGCCAACTTCGACAGTGCTGGCGGTGCATCTGCAGTATCTACACCTATCAGAATGTCTGGTTGGGGTGTCGAAGAAGCGGTCTCAGAACTTGTGCCAGCGATCAAGCTGACATCTCATCTGGACAGAGAGGCGCAAGCGGAATCATACCTTCGTCAAGTTCCGTCATCGCCTTCTTAGTTATGCGTGTCAGCCGGGATCGGCTTTGCCAGCATGAAAAACGAAACACTGATCATAGAGCTGAAACCTGCGGCTGCGTCATACGGTCCTTGCATGGTTTTAGCGGCCGTAAGACATACGTCAGTCACATTTGTAAGGTGGACAGGCACAGGGCGAGACTTTGCCAAGTTATTTTGTCTGTCAGGCAAATGTGTCGCAGCTGCTACTGCACATGTCAATCACAGTGCTGGGAGAAGAAGATTCGAAATGCACGATGCATCAGTTAAATCTTAATTTGGACAAGGCCATGTTCCAACAGACCGTTATCAAATTCTGCACAGCAAGTTATCTGCTCATTGGACAACAGGCCACCCAGGCCTGCTAATTCACAAACATCACCAGATTGCAATTACCTTTGGTGACGTGTCATTTGTGATGGTTCAGTAAAGACTATGCTACAGCCGGCCTGCGCTTTTGGGTAGTTGCACTGCCAAAGATGTCTGGTGGCAAACAACTGCTAGCAACACTAGAGGTGCTGACTGTCTTTTAGCCATGGCCATGCCTACATATAATGCATATATAAGCTCAGCAGAACCACTATTCACAGCAATATATCAATGACAAACCCCAACTGTGCTGCAATTCTGTCGTCCCCAGTCGCAAGCCTTGACGCGTAACTGTGCTGCATGCAACATGTCCAACACATGCCTCATAATAGCTGGTACCACGTCATCTTGAGGCTTGCTATTCAGTGACTGCTTCAAACTTGAGCATGATCTGCAGCATGGACTCACCAACTGCAACAGCACATTACAGTGTGTGCAGTGTACTTAAATCTTACAGTGTGTGCAGCGTACTTAAACCCCAACCAATGTATTCAGCAGAACATGAGGTGCACACCAAAGCTGCATACACACCAAGTGTGTTGGGCAAAGTCAAGTTGTTGTGTTCCTTGTTTGTCCAGTCAGGGGTCAAATGTACATCTAACCAGATGGCAGCCTGGTGCGCCTTCCTTGTCTTGTGTTCCATCAGTGCAGAAAACATGCCATGCGAACAGCAATATATAACAAACTATGACTGCTACATAAGTCAGGTTCAGGTTGATCAGGTTTAGGTTGATTTGATGGTCACCAGAGGGTATGCTGCAGTGTCCGAACCCGTTTTGCACACTTGCCCACGATGAACTTCAAGCACGCAGCATGGTGACCGCCTTGCGATACGGAAAGGACCCCGCATCGCGCAGCAAGTGGACAACAGCAAGCCCAGGAGACAGAGCGGAAACAAGAAGATTGCTTGGGAGGCCTTGTTGCCTCAGAATGCATAGGGCGCTCGTTGTTCGCGTGGGACCATCTTACGTTGGTTGTAAAAGGCAGCGCACGCTATGCCAAGAATTGTCTCTGTTCTTCCTCTTCCCAACTTCGCGTCGGCTGCTTTCCCACTTGATGACCTTTTTAGGCAAGCTGGAGGTTCTGATTGACAGCTGTGCCCACGAGAGCAGCCCCGTGGATGCAATTATCCCCTCTGCTCACACCCTCGTAAGCCAGCCAGCTGATGTGGCTGATCTCGCAAGCTGTACTAATCATAGCCTGACTCCGTAATGCAGCAGGGTTATAGATGAACCGAATCAGCTGACTCTGCCCAGGTAGTTCAGCAGAAACGCTGATACCGACATCATTGACAAGCTCTCACAGTAGCACCCGGAACAGTTTGCAGGCAACATGGTGATGACCAATGGCCATACCAACGGCGTCCAGCCACAAGGCAACAAGGAGGTCAGTTGCATGCATCGCGTTCACCGAACTATTGCACGTTGATTTTTGTTTCGTGCTCCGCTCTGCACTTAGCGTGTTAGTACGTTGTTAGTGTCTGCATGCATCCCTGTGAAATTTCGCCTGCCGCTTGATTGCTGTGATGGCATCTGCAGCTACAGCTGAGTTCGACCTTCTCTTTGCTGTTGCAGTTGCGCTATCCTAGCGTTCACGATGACACCGTGTCCATGACAACCAACGTTGGGACCCCTGTGGTCAGCAACCAGCACTCTGAGTCCGTCAGTCGTAGAGGTAACTGGCTCTGCAGTCCTGCACTGCAGAATGCCGCTGTTGTGTCTCCGTCTGCAGTTGAGCTCACGATTTGTAGACGTTCAACTGGCTGCTGTGCGTGTCAGGTCCTGTGCTCATGGAGGACTACCACTTAGTCGAGAAGTTGGCTCAGGTAGGCCAACCGTCCTGAAGAGGATGGAGCAATCTCTCAACTTCGTTTCGCCGTTGTAACCCACGGAACGTGCCTTTAATGCCTACGGAATGTTCTGGTTTGCACCTGTTGTTCTGTGCAGTTCAACCGAGGCAAGATCCCGGAGCGTGTTGTACATGCTCGTGGTATGACTGCCAAGGGCTACTTTGAGGTAAGTTTAAAGCTCAAACTCTCAGCCAAACTCAGCTGCCTTGTGTTGAGCAGGTCAGATGTGAACATGACGTGGGTCCTGACTGTGTACATCACTGCTCTGCACCACTGTCATTTTTGGAATACACAAGCCTTGGTTTTGGCTAAACTCTGTGCCTGGTTTGCAGACAACTCACGACGTCACAGACATCTGCTCAGCTGAGTTCCTGTCCGAAGTCGGCCGCAAGACTCCCTTGATTGCCAGGTTCTCCACTGTGGTTCATGAGTCTGGCTCCCCAGAGTCTCTGCGTGACACTCGTGGATTCTCTGTCAAGTTCTACACCAACGAAGGCAACTGGGACTTTGTCGGCAACAACATGCCTGTACGTACCCTCTTTCTTGCACATATTGCATTGTGTTTCCATTGCCAAACGCTGTGGCATGTGCTTGCTTGTGTTGTGCAGAAAAGTTATACCCCAGCAGTCTGCTCAGCATGGTTGTGTTGCTTTATAGTATGATTAAGTCATGAAAAACCCAGCAAACCTCAAAGTCTGGCTTTGTGAAGGTGTAAATCACTGCCTGAACTTTTGGTGTTGCATGCAGGTGTTCTTTGTGAGGGATGGCATCAAGTTCCCTGACCTGATCAGGTGCCTGCGCCCCAACCCCAAGAATCACCTCCAAGAGGGCTGGAGGATTCTGGACTTCCTTTCACACCACCCTGAGAGCATCTTCATTGTAGGTCACTGCTGTCTGCATCTCTGCACCTTAAAGTACTATTGTGACTGACAGCCCAACGCAGGATCTCTGCGAGATTCTCAAGATGTGTGCATAAGTTTGATGTCTCAGAAGCTTTGCGTGCCAGTAAGGCAGTGCCATGGTCTGTGTTGTCAAACAATGTATTTGTCAGCTGCATCTTGAGAGAATTTAGTTTCTTTTGCCCCTGTGCATGACATACTCAACTGTCTGTTTTCTATGTCCACTGTGGGTTCTTGTCAAATCAGCTGTTTTTCTAGTTGTAGTTTGTGATCGTCACTTGTGCTTGCTAGGCAGCTGATGTGGCTGTTTGTTTTGCCGTCTACTGTTTTTGCTTGTCATATCAGCTTTTCTTTTTTGTACCTCCATCCCTTACCTTGGTGTTTGCCATGCAGCTGATGTGGCTTCTGGGTCCCCGTGGTATCCCAGCCGATTGGCGTCACATGGAGGGCTTTGGAGTCCACACCTTCAAGATGGTCAACAAGGCTGGCAAGGAGACCTACGTCAAGTTCCACTGGAAGCCTACCTGCGGTGTGAAGGTGCTGACTGATGAGGAGGCCAAGGAGGTGGGCATGGCTAACAATGTGCAGAGCCATGCTACTGAGGACCTGTGGAACACCATTGAGAGTGGTATGTATCGTTTGCTCAAATGCACATCCAAACTGCATACAACTGTGTACAACAGCTCTCTGTTGAGTGCTTTTGGTGGCAGCACTTTGTCTGCCTGCTGTTGAACTGGTCTTATTTGGCAGCTTTCTGCACTAAATTGTGACCCTGCTGTCAGCATGGTGAGTGGTTGGTTGTGTTGTCCTGTTGCCCTA
>JAABUO010006951.1_pt1 | contig 12952 bp, 10 predicted proteins | sample 5559291 | NCBI WGS metagenome assembly JAABUO01 (sample SAMN10711878, study PRJNA513372) | rock metagenome | isolation source: Antarctica rocks | place: Antarctica: Victoria Land, Finger Mt sud
TCACGAACTTCAATCGTGTCCTAGTTTATGCCCGGCAGCGCGGCTACTCCGAGGCCGCAATTCGGCAGGTCCAGGCCAAAGCGCTGAGGTTTGTCTGCTACTTTGTCGGCGTCTTTAAGACCAAAGGCAGGGTTGGAACAATTCGGCCGGACTACCGGGACGGCCTGCGGCGCGTGTGGCGCGTCTACGGGCCGCATCCTGCCCTGCTGATCATCGTGTCCATGATTCTGCTGCCTCGGCCCCTGTATGGGCTGCTCTTCACGCGCCTGCATACTTTGTACAAGCGCGTCCGAAGGCGGGGCGAGGTGATGCCATGATCCTTCTATACCTCCTTAACATCGTGTTCTTTTTTGCCGTCGCGGTCTTTCCTGCGATTTACTTGACCCGGCTGTTCCGGCTTGGCGCGGTCAACCTGCTGACGATCCCGCTGGCGGTCGGCTTGCCGATTGGAGCGCTGACGTCGTTCAGCGGCCCCTACTTTTTTCTAGAAAATAGTTGTTTTAATCCCTACTTTCAGTATGCGCTGCTGGTCAACAATGTCTATGCACTGGTCGCGGGACTGACATTCATTACGTTGATCCGCCTGTTTGTGACGCGGCGGCCGCTGATGCGCCTGACGGAGCGTTTCGTGATCTCGGGAGGAACGGCGCGGCCGGAGCGGATGCGAACGGCGGCGCTGATCTTTCTCGGCTTGTTTGCCGCCGCGTTCCTGATGCTGACAAAGTCGTTCGGCCTGGTCCACTGGCTGGCCGACCCGCGTTCCGGCTACCAATACCACCGCACCGGAGCCGGGCAGTGGTACGCGCTGTGCTTGACGTTCCTCGGCGTTTCGATGGTGCTTGCCACGACTTATGCCCGCTCCACTTTCAGCGTCCTCAAGCTGGCCCCGCTGTATCTCGGGCTGATTTTCTTTCTTGGCTCCAAAAGCTTCATTATCGGCTTTACGCTGTACCTGGTCAACATCCTGGCGATCCGGCGGTTCCGGTATTTGACCCCGTTCGCGTTGGTAATTCTGGGAGCGGGCGCAGTCTCGACCATCAGCACGTTTGTTCAGTCGCTTGGCGGCTTCGGCATTCAGGAGATTTCGTCATACTCGGATTATTTCGTCAACGCCGCCATGTACTACAAGGATTATCTGAACGGTGTTCTGCCGCTTTATCACGGTCAGGTCACGCTTTCCAGCTTATGGGACCTCGTGCCGCGCTCGCTTTATCCGGACAAGCCTTATGTCTACGGCACGATTTTGATTGACGAGCATTATTTTCCGGGGGCAGCGGCCCAGACAAGCACTCCCGCCTTTGCGACAGTCGAGTATTTTGCGGACTTCGGCTGGCCGCAGGTAGTTCTCTCCGCGATCTTCAGTGTGCCGACGGTCATCAGCGCGTTTATCTTTGCCGTTCTGCTGCCCCGTCTTCAAACGCTCAATCAGAATACGCAAACGCCGCACGCTCTGTTTTTGACCTATGTTTTTATCAATGCCATCGCACCGTACTTTCTCTTTTATTTCGACTTTCCGCTGAATGCAATCCTATTTTTGTTTGTGACCGGGCTGATTAATTTCGTCAACAAAGTCCGCATCACGTCGGCGCGATCAGAAGAAAGCACGCCGCTTGCAGTAAAATAACTGCCTTGAGAGATCACTTATGCGGATCGGACTGAACTTACTATATCTTCTACCCGGCATTGTCGGCGGGTCGCAGACTTACGCCGTGTCGCTCATTCAGGCCCTGGCGGCGCTGGATACGCACAATGAGTATTTTCTCTACTTGAACCGCGAAAGCGAGAACTTAGAACTCACGGCGGCGGCTAACTTCCGCCGAATAGTTTGCCCGGTGCAGGCGGTCCGCCGGGAAGCGCGGTATGTTTACGAGCAGCTTCGCCTGCCGGGGGCGCTGCGGCGGGACCGGATTGATTTGCTGCATTCGCTGGGCTATGTCGGCCCGCTGGCTCCGCCCTGCCCGCAGGTCGTGTCTATTCTGGATCTGATTTACCGAGGCCATCAAGTGATGATGACGAGCCGGAAGCAAAAAGCGCTGGAGTTTTTCGTGAAGCAGTCCGCCCGCCGCGCTTCTCAGATTATTACGATTTCGGAGAACTCCAAGCGGGAGATCGCGGAAGACGTTGGGATTAGCCCAGGCAAAATCACGGTGACGTATCTTGCCGGACGGCCTGCCGCCGCGCCGTCTACGCCGCCGCAGCGTGTGCCGGCCTTGTCTCGTTACGGCATCCATGCGCCGTATGTGCTGGCATTCAGCAGCGCGAACCCGGTCAAGAACATCCCGCGCCTGATGGAAGCCTTTGCGGACGCCTGCGCGGGCCTGCCGCACCAGCTCGTGCTGCTCGGACATGCGCCGTCCGGCACGGATTTCGCGGCGGAAGCCGCGCAGCGGAACCTTGCAGGCCGGGTCGTCGTCACGGGCTATGTGCCGGATGCCGACATTGCGCCGCTGCTTCAGGGTGCGGCGGTGTTTGCGTTCCCGTCGCTCTACGAAGGGTTCGGGCTGCCGGTGCTGGACGCGCAGCAGGCCGGAGTTCCCGTGGTTTGCTCTACGGCGGCGTCGCTGCCGGAAGTCGCCGGCGAAGGGGCAATTTTGTTTGATCCGCAATCGGTCCCGGAGATGCGCGATGCCCTCCACGCTTGCCTGACGGATGACGCGCTCCGGGCAAGTCTGATTACGCGGGGCCAGGCCAACGCGGCGCGATTCTCGTGGGAGAAAACCGCCCGGCAGACGTTGGAAGTTTACGCGAAAGCACAGAAGAACTAAAAAGGTTTTATGAAGCGAATACTTGTGACGGGCGGCTCAGGATTTATCGGGACCAATGTGATGCAGCACTGGATTGATGCGGGCGTCGAAGTCCTCAATTTAGACAGCAAGCCCCCGCAGAACCCCAAGCATCAGCCGTTTTGGACGCCCTGCGACATCCGGGAGAAAGCCGCGTATGTAGGCGCTGTGCAGAAGTTTCAGCCGGAGTGCTTGATCCATCTGGCCGCCCGCGCCGATTTGAGTGGCCGCACTGTCGCCGACTATGACGCCAACACGGTCGGCGTCGAAAACACGGTGCTGGCCGCGAAAGCCGCCGGGGTGGCCCGCGTTTTGTTTGCGTCTTCTCAGCTTGTTTGTACGCCCGGCTATCAGCCCAAAACCGACGAGGATTACTGCCCGCCGAACCCCTACGGCGAAAGCAAAGTCATCGGCGAGCAGATCGTGCGGACAATGACCGAAGGCAGCTTCACCTGGACTTTGCTGCGCCCGACCTCAATTTGGGGACCGTGGTTCAATGAGCCGTACCGCGATTTTTTCCTGCGGGTGCGCCGGGGCCGCTATGTGCAGGCGAAAGGCGTTCACGTTGCCAAGTCCTTCGGCTACGCCGGCAACGCTGTGTTCCAGCTTGCGGCGCTTGCAGCCTGTCCTGCTGAGCGAGTGCAGGGCCGCGTCTTGTATCTGGCCGATTACGAGCCGGTGCTGGTGAGCGATTGGGCGAACATGATTCAGAGAGAATGGGGCGTGCCGCCGATCAAAGAAGTGCCGCTGGGCGTGCTGAGGGTCGCGGCAAAAGCGGGGGATGGTCTGAAGACACTTGGGTGGAAGAGTCCGCCGCTGACCTCCTACCGTTTGAACAATCTCCTCACAAACAGCCCGCAGGACATGGAGCCGCTGCGCGAGATTTGCGGCCCGGTGCCGTACACGCAGCATGAGGGAACACGGCTGACGGTTGAATGGCTGCGGGCGCAGGAAAGCCAGTCGCAGGAGAACGAGGAGCAGAAAGAAGCATGAGCATTGCATTGATTACGGGGTCGGCGGGGCTGATTGGGTCGGAAGCGGCGCTGTACTTTGGACAGGCCGGGATGGATGTGGTCGGCGTGGACAATGACATGCGGCGCGTGTTCTTCGGCGAGGAAGCCAGCACGGCCTGGAATGTCGCTAATCTGGAGACGACGCTGGGGCGGCGCTACGCGCATAACGCGATAGACATTCGGGACCGCGAGGCAGTGCTGAATTTAGTGAGCCGGTATGGTAAAGATGTGTCGCTCCTTATTCACACGGCGGCGCAGCCGTCGCACGACTGGGCGGCGCGGGAGCCGTTTACGGACTTTGACGTTAATGCCGCCGGAACGCTGAACGTCCTGGAAGCGGCCCGCCTGCACTGCCCGGAAGCCGTGTTTATCTTTACGTCCACCAACAAAGTGTACGGGGACACGCCGAACCGATTGCCGCTCATCGAACAAGAAACCCGCTACGAAATCGCGCCGGGGCATGAGTACCAAAACGGCATCCGGGAAGACATGTCCATTGACCAGTGCATTCACAGTTTGTTTGGGGCGTCTAAAGTCGCCGCCGACGTGCTGGTGCAGGAGTACGGCCGCTACTTCGGCATGAAGACGGCGTGTTTCCGGGGCGGGACGCTGACCGGGCCGCAGCATTCGGCGACGCAGCTTCACGGATTTTTAGCGTACCTGATGCGCTGCGTGATGACCGAGACGCCGTACACGATTTTCGGGTATAAAGGCAAACAGGTGCGCGACGCCATCCACTCCAATGACCTCATCCATGCGTTTGATGCGTTCTTCCAAAACCCGCGAGTCGCGGAAGTCTACAATATCGGCGGCGGGCGCTACTCCAACTGCTCCATGCTGGAAGGCATTGATGTGGCCCAGAAAATCGCCGGCAAGAAGTTAAACTCCACCTATGTAGACCAAAACCGGATCGGCGACCATATTTGGTGGATCGGCGACAACGCAAAGTTCGCCGCGCATTATCCTGAGTGGAAACAAGAGTATAATATACAGCAGATTTTACAGGAGATTTACGACGCCAACGCGGACCGGTGGCGCACTTCCACTGCCGGAAGGAGCGCCTAATTTCAGTCTGATGATTTCAGGCTGACGCGCTGAGCAGGAGTGTTCATGCGGATACTTTTTTTGACGATGTATTATAAGCCGGACAACGCGGCGACCGGCATTCTGATGGCGGAACTGGCCGAAGAGCTGGCGCTGCACGGGCATGACGTCCGGGTCATTACCAGTATGCCCCACTACTCCACAAACTCCATCTGGCCGGAATACCGGGGGAAGTGGTTCACGCGGGAGCGTCAGGGGCCTATCTTGATCCACCGGGTCTGGTCCTATGTGCCGGTGCATAAAGACCGGCTGCTGCCGCGCTTCTTTTCCTATCTTTCGTTCACGCTGCTGTCCGCGCTGGCAGGTCTTCTGATGCCGCGCCCGGACGTCATCGTCACCCCGTCGCCGTCGCCGCCGCTGACCAACGGCATTTCGGCGTACCTGCTGGGCCGGCTGCGCGGCATTCCGTTTATCACGAACATTCAAGACATTTATCCCGATGTCGCTATTCGTATGGGCGTGATGAAACAAAAAGGCGTGATTGCCGGCTACAAAAAGCTGGAACGGTTTGTGTACGCCCACTCTCAAGCCATCACCGTCATCTCGGAAGGGTTTCGCGGCAACTTGACCGCCAAAGGCGTTCCGGCGGACAAAATCAGCGTCATTCCAAACTTCATTGACGCCGCGTTTGTGTCGCCCCATCCGCGCTTCAACGATTTCAGCCGGGAGCAGGGCTGGGACGACAAGTTTGTGGTGCTGTTTGCGGGCAACGTCGGCATGTCGCAGGGGCTGGACACGGTTCTGGACGCCGCCGGGCTGCTGCAAGGAACGCCGGACTTGCTGTTTGCGATTGTCGGCAACGGGGCGTCCAAGCCTGCCCTGGTGGCGCAGGCCGAGAAGCTGTCACTCAAAAATGTCCAGTTTTTGCCCTACCAATCTTACGATCAAGTTCCGAAGCTATATTCGTCCGCCGATGTCGGGCTAATCCCCCTGCGGCGCGGCTTCAGCTCCGACTCTGTGCCGAGCAAGCTATTCACGATCATGGGGGTCGCCCGCCCGGTCATTGCTTCGGTGGACGCGCACAGCGAGACCTCCGAAGTCATCGGCGCAGCGAAATGCGGCCTCTGCTTGGAGCCGGAAGACCCGGCGGCGCTGGCGGCGGCCATTCTCCAGATTTACCGAAACAAAGCGCAGGCGGAAGAAATGGGCCGGCGCGGGCGGCAATATGTGGAAGGCCACTACACACGCACCAGTGTCGCCCGCCAGTATGAGGCCATCTTTGCCGGCCTGCTGCCGAGCGCCGATCCTCTGCCGCCGGTCAGCAAGCCGGACACGGCAAGCCTATGAAAAAAATTTTAGGCGCACTGTTGTTTCTTGTTGCGGCCAGTGTTGCGCCCTGCCGTGCGGCTTCCCCCGATGACTTGGTCCCGCAAGGCTCCGGGCTGTACGATGCGGTCGCGCTGCTGTCCGCCGACCACCTGCTGCCGCCGGGGTCGCCGGACGCGACTTCGCTGCAAGGGGTGACGGCCCGGCTGTATACGCGGCGCGAGCTGGCCGCCCTCATCCGCACCGTCTCCAATCAGCCGGCGGACCCGCGTGCGGCGTCGGCGCTGGCGTTCGCCCGCAACATCCTGGCCCCGGAGCTACAGGACGGGCCGGATTTAGCGGCCCCAGCATCCACGCCGCCGGTCCTGACCGGCTTCGGGGAAGCCGAAGCAGGCACGACGCACGAGTCGGGGCTGCTGGGCCGGGCGCGGCTTCTGGGCGTGATTGGGCGCGACGGCGCGTACACGGCAAGCGTCACCAACATCTACCAGCAGACCCGCAATCACCAGTCCGTCAGCCTGCGCGGCGACGGCACGAGCAGCGGCGATAATCCCAATGAGCTGGACGGCGTGGACGAAGCCTATGTCACTGCCGTCAGCAATCGCGGCCTGCGCTTAACAGTGGGGGAGCTGCGTCAGCGCTGGGGCAGCGGGTACTTAGGGGACATGCTGGTCAGCGACAACAGCCCGTCGCGTCCGACGCTCGAAATCGAGTTGCCGTTCTCGCTGGGCCGCACACTGGGGTCTTATCGCTTTACGCAGTTCGAGTCCGAGTACCGTAACAGCGGCCAGACTATTTACGAGGGCGGGCGGCGTGTAGAGCATCCGATTGGCGACCGGACCACGCTGTCTTTGGAAGAAGCGTACACATCCACGCAGTTCCGCTCTCCGGCCGTGCTGGTGCTGCCGTATTACGCCTACCAGAAAGCGTACTACCCCGGCACGAACGAGCCGCTTTTCTTCAATTACAACTTCAACATTGGTTTGACCGTCAACCCACACGGCCCGGACACCAACCAGCGCGTTTTCGGCCAGTTCTTAGTAGACGATTTGCAGGCCCCCAAAGGTCTCGGCAAAGGCAACGTCACGCCGCGCAAGATCGGCTACCTGCTGGGCTACGCCGACACGCTGGCCCGCTCCGGCACCAGTTTTGCCGTGGAGTACGCCCACATCGACCGGCAGACTTATACCAAGCTGCCGCCGCTGCCGACAAGCCTGGCCTGGTACAACGGCGACCTGCCGATTGGCTACCCGAGCGGCACCAACGGCAACCAGATTTACGCCCGCTTAAACCAGCGCGTGACGCCGCGCGTCGAGCTGTCGGTGGACGGCTACAATCGCCGCCGCGCTTCGGCGGATTTCCCCGCCGTCACGGCAAGCGCCGTTGACCTCGCCGTGGCCTACCGCCTCGGCCAATCCCAGTCCATCGGCCTGCGCTACTCCGACTACCGCGAAACCCCCTACCCTGGCGCACTGCTCCCTCCCGGCTACGGCACCGGCGGCGCAGACTACGGCCAGCTCGTCCGCCGCCACATCTTCGGCATCAGCTTTTTGCAGGGATTTTAGAAACAAGCCTCTCTCCGAGCAGGAACTGCTTGCCGGTGCCGGGGTCGTAGTAGCGGTGGGTCAGGCACAGCAGGCCCGTCTCGGTGTCCGTGTAGTAGCCGAACTGACCGCCGAAGCCCACAGGGTCACGCGCCCCTACCGTCGTGCCGCCTGTCGCCCCTGCCGACAGCTTCACGTCCTGGCGCAACGCCCCGTACCCCTCGTAGATCGCCTGGTCATACGCCCCGTACCCCACCGAGTACCCGCCCGCCGTCTGACGCTGCACCAGGGTTCCCTGCGGATCGTACAGAAAGTCATACGCCTGGCTCTCGGTGTTGACATACCGCGCCCGCCACCCGTCGGCGGTCAGGCCGTTGAGGGCGCTGAACGTGGCCTGTGTGCCACTCCAAGTTTCTTCGGCCACGGGGCTGTCGCCGTCATAGAGGAAGTAGGTCGTCACGCCCCCCGCCGTCTTTGTCGCCCGCAGGCCGTCGCCGTCATAGGCGGCGCTGAAGGCAGTCTTCGGGGACATAAACCGCCGAGAGCAATGAACTGGTGATGCCCACCAGACGGTTCTCGATGTCTAACTTGTGTTGATACGAAAACACACATCAAGTTTTGCGTTTAAGCAAACCCCTATAAAGCATAGCAAACATCACAAAAAACGGAGAAGCGTAGAGCAACATAAATTGAAAGCCACTCCAAAACCTTCTAAACACCTCATAGCTGTTTTGAGGGATACTGTCTGCATCTGGCGCGAAGTGCGCGTCAAACCAGCAGAACGCTCCACCCAAAGCAAGGATCACCGTGCCCAATATCAGGGTACACACGCAAGCAACTTTATATATCATTATGGTTCCGTGTAGCGACTTTGTGCATCATTATGGCTTCGCGTGATGAGGTTTCCACCAGTATTCGTAGTACATAATACCGTAGTTGGTATGGTGGTGCCCTCTAGGATCATCTCCATAATATGGTCCTGTTCCATGATCAAATGGGTTATACAAATTTCCGGGATCACCCCATTCAGGATGCTGTTTACGGTCGTCCTGTGGGCGACCTCTACCATAGGGTTGCGCTGAACCTGCCCCTCGGTATAACCACACTGAACTGGCACCTATAGCCTTACCTGTAGCCCCAAAATTGAAGTTCCCAGTGTCGTCAATGTTTGCTGCGTTTGCCCCTTGACTATATGGCTTGTTTGTTTTCGGGTCATTTTTGCTCTTTGGGTCCCATGTACCACCTGATTGGACAGTTTTTTTGAATGCTAATTCATCAAGTGGATTGGCAGCACTCCATTTTTTTTGGGCATACGCAATGTTTTTATCAATGTCGAAGCCTGGAGGCATATCCGGTAAGGGCGGCTTCGGCCCATGATAATGTTTAGGATCACGGTAGAAAGAATTCTTGTAATAGTTAGGATCAAGCCCATCAGGATCGCTTTCATTAACCGGGTTGTTGCCTGTGAAGCCGTAGAGGTTGATGCCGCCCTTGTAGCCGATGGGGTCGCGGGTGACGAAGCGGCCCGTGAAGCTGTCGTAGTAGCGGTGGCCGAGCAGGTAGCGGCCCGCGTAGTCGTGGTAGTAGCCGAACTGCCCGCCAAAGCCCGCCGGCTCGTAAACAGCGGCAGAGTTGCCTGCGCCGTCGTGGCCTGCGCCGTCTGCCGTGTGGCCGTGGAAACCGCCGAACGCATCATAGGCGGTGGACGCGGTCACACGCACGGGGCCGTTGCCGACGCCGGGGGTGCCGTAGCCGCCGATGGGGTACAGAGCCACCGGCTGGACGACGTTGCCCTGCGAGTTTATCAAGTTGTCGGGGTGCAGGATGAAGTACCTGATCTCACGGAAGGCTCTTACATTGTTTCGCTCACCCACAAAACACAGAGAAGTTCACTGGTATTTTTCCAAGAAATACGATCTATTATACACGACATTTGTGCTCCAATGCCCGATGATTGTCCAGAAAAATATCACGCAAAAATCATCTTCGCTGTCATCATCAGGCGCAAGTAACCATGTTGCAAACAAAGCTTCATCTGGATATGAAGTGTTCCACACTTCCTGGAGCCGTTTTTGCACCTCAGATAAATCAGCGCAGGAGACTGAGATGTCGAGCCATCTGCCAGCCTCCAGGGAAAATAGTCGTTCTAAAAATGGGAGATTTTGCCTCAGAGTGACTAAATCCGCAGTTATTTCTGAAAGTTCATCGTCTTCACTCAAAATAACGCCTCCAGTTGTGGTCATGGACGATATATTTGTTGAAAGGCATCATACTCTTCTTTTGTGGAATGCCGGATCAAACCTTCTTGGATCCGGCCTAGTTTAGCCGTAACAGAGCGACTCTTGCTACCTAATGTTGTAATAACTCTTTTTTCAGTCATCGATACGATATGTTCCCGACTGTTCGAACCGCGAACGACGAATTTCACGGCATTTCCCTCTGTATCTTCTTCAATAAGAACATCTGCCTGCGTTGCTTGCTGGGCATCTTGGAGAGCTATTTTATCTGTCCTTTCTTTTGCTCGCTTCAGTGCGTGCTGACTCCATGTCCCCCGGCCCGATATTCCTTCACCTGACGTCGATTCTTCAAGAGCTTCATCTATAAGAGCCTCGTCTACTTCGGCAGCGTTCACCCCAAATGCCTCAAACAAATCCCCTGGACCAGGAGCTATATCTATCACTGGTCCAGGGTGCTTTCGGCCTTCTTTCTCCCTCATGTCAAGCCCAGCAGCTTGATTGATAAACCAGTTGTGTACAGCATCCGCCGCTTTTTGTAAGAGTGTGCGGTTGTCATGTTGGGTGGCTACTGCGTAGGTTCCACTAGGGTCTTGCCGGTTAACAGGGTTGTTGCCTGTAAAGCCGTAGAGGTTGATGCCGCCTTTGTAGCCGATGGGGTCGCGGGTGACGAAGCGGCCTGTGCCGGGGTCGTAGAAGCGGTGGCCGAGCAGGTAGTGTCCATACGGCTCTTTGTAGTAGCTGTACTGACCCCCGAAGCCGACGGGGTTGTATTGGACGGGGATGTTGCCGCCCCCGGAAGCGGTGTAGATGCCGCTCTCCCCGAAGGCGTCATAAGCCATTGAGAATGCCACTTGGGGGGTCGTGGTGGTGCCGTTGGAGTAGAAGCGGACCGGCTGGATGGCGTTGCCCTGGGGGTCGTAGGTCTCAGCGATGTAGCCGTCACCATTAGTCATGCGCCCGGCGAGGCCATCCGCGCCGTAGAGGTTGAAGGCCAGTTGCGCGTAGCTGTTGTTGCCGGCTTCCACCACGGAAGTCGTGCTATCAAAGAGGTAGTAGAGTGCATTGCCGACAACCTCATTCTAGGCAGTAGCTGCTAATTTAGTTTGTTCTCTATTCGTAGACATTATATGTCACAATGTCAGCACCCCGTTTCCTAATAACTGTACTTTTAGGAACCTCTATTCTTCTAAGTGTCTCTCGTATGAGGTTTAAGGCGGCTTCAAAGTCCTCATCTTCGACTTCTATGTCAATGTTGACCCCATAAATGCCACTTCCCCCGCCCGTAACCTCACCTAAGCCGGTCTCTTCCAGGTCTTCATCAACTTCATCTTCTACGGCACTTCTGCCCTCGAATCCCGAAGCTTGAAAAGCATCGGCAGTGATGAATATCTCCAAGAAAATGGGTTCCGTCTCTAACACTATGGCATCCTCAAGTCGTCCGAGTACGCTTTGATGTTGCGTATACTTTTAGTGCGTCGGCTCAGCCGCCCAAAATCTAGGGGAGAGTTGCCATTCCTTAATTTCGCACCATTCAATCTGTGATATTCATACCAAACATCTTCCGCTCCCGCGTTAGCATGTTTGTTGCCTTGTTGAGCGATTACTTCTGGAACATCTCCTTGTTCTGGAAAGTAGTGGTCGTGACCCCTACGCATACGGGTTTTGAGTACCTGTTCAGGTGAACCTACTCCACGAGTTTTCCCAACATACACCACTTCCTTCCTCTCGTTTCTAATGGCATAGGTTATGAATGTTTCCGCTTTCTGGGCATCTTTCGCCGCACGTTCCGCCTTCCGCAGCCTGTTGGCAGCCCGGAGTATCTTCGCGCCGGTGGCAATCTCGCCCAAGCCAGGAACTTCGCCCCCCAGCGAAAGAGCCGACCAAGATAATCACCTTCATGAAGAGAGTCCAAACCACTGGCAAGATTAGCGGCCTCTCCGATAGGACCAGGAACTAAGCCGACAACACCGGCGACATCCCCCGCCTCACTAAACCCACTGGGATCGCTTTCATTAACGGGGTTGTTGCCTGTGAAGCCGTAGAGGTTGAGGCCGCCTTTGTAGCCGATGGGGTCACGGGTGACAAAGCGGCCCATGCCGGCGTCGTAGTAGCGGTGGCCCAGCAGGTAGTGGCCCGTGTGGTCGTGGTAGTAGCCGAATTGACCCCCGAAGCCGACTGGAAGTCCCGCTAGTTAAAAATGTTCTTAAGAGAAAAAGTCACGATATTTTTCTTTCATCTCTACCGTTAGTGGCGTTGGCCTAAGATATAGATTTTTACAGACGATCTCTATTTTTCTATCGTCTTCCCATGAGACACGAAACTGAAATAGATCAGCACCAACGCTCTGTACTTTGATGGTTGAGAACTCGTTGAGGCCCCAAGTGAATGGCTGATCAAAAATTTCTTGAGAAAGTGAATTATCAATACTGATTAGCCTACACTGTTCAAAGACGAGGCTGATGGGCTCAACAATGTCTAAGTCGGGACGCATTTTCCCCGATGCGTCCCAAATAGAATCTATCAGCAGTATAAATGTGCGACAGAAGTTCTCAGACCAATAATCTAACAACAAGCACTCACTGAAGTTATTGTATTGTGCGAACAATTGTGTGTATACGTTGTTGTTCATTTTGAGAAGACGTTGATACCGTGTGATGGATTTCTACCCGAGGCTTGGTTGCCAAACTCGTCTAACCATCCCCCACCTTCATTTTGTACGCGCACATCCCAGCTTCCGCCGCGGCTCATGATGCGGACATGCTCTCTTATCTTACCGGGCATCCTGAAGATATACCCGTTAGTGTTTGCTTTGCTCATCTTGAATCCATTCTTCATCAGTGTTTGCCTAATCCCGATAATAGACCGCCCTTTAATGCTGCCTTCCGAGAACAGTTCCTTAAGTCCTGTTGAAGCATTGTTCAAGCCACCCGGTAGCTTGCCGCCGCCCTTACCCGCCATCATGCTCATTCCCTGCGGAGTGTCATGCGGGAAAAAGTGGACGGGGA
>JAABUO010006952.1_pt1 | contig 12952 bp, 15 predicted proteins | sample 5559291 | NCBI WGS metagenome assembly JAABUO01 (sample SAMN10711878, study PRJNA513372) | rock metagenome | isolation source: Antarctica rocks | place: Antarctica: Victoria Land, Finger Mt sud
CAGACAGACAGGCAGCTGAGGCCATGATAGCCATTGAGTCAGGCTAGAGATGATAGACCATGATAAGTACTTGGCTGTCTTAAGCTTTAGAGTACAGATATCAACGACACATGCACTAGGTTGTTTTCAGCTCCAGAGCCTTCCAGCCGGGCCTGGGCATGAGCTCGGCAAAAGGTGCCAGCTCGATCTGTGGGTGTGTTGTCATCGATCTACCATGACTCTCCTCCGCTGTGGGTCAAAGCCTATTGCATAGAAACACGCAGGAGACAAGTTCCCATTACAGCATGATAAACACTTAGTACTGATGTTTTGGACCTGAATGGTGACTGCCATGGCACACCTGTACAACCTGTCAGTCGGCTGAATATACAAACCCTCCTGCTCAACATATTCATAATGGCCTTGTAGCCTCATACAGCATATCTGCAATGAGTGCACACTGTACAGTCCAACACATGCCGACCGGCTACAGCCAGTAATGCTGATGTGACTCCCACCTGACAGTACTTCTCCACGATCCTGTACTCTTCTTCTTTTGGCTGGATGATCTTGAGATCAGCCTTCAGGCTGGCGTACTTCTCGTCTGCAGGGTGCGGCTGCAGCTCCACCTTCTGCTCTTCTTCCTGCTGTTTAGGGTCCAGCAGGTCTTGAGCCACCTCAATGTCGTTGAGGACATCACACATGCGGATCTTATCTTCCACCATGCGCTGCGAATGGATGATTGGAGGCCGTTGCCGCCCAAAATTGTGAGGAATCACCTGCAAAATCACATGTGGTATCTTGCAACTGGTATCTTGCTGATTTCCCAGATAGTGTCTGTTGACTCCCCTGATGAGTCCTACAATTAGAAGATGAGTCCCCCAATTAGAAAATGCTAACAGATTGGTTGATTGTTGATTGTAAATGGGGGGGTGTGGGCCATTTGTGACTTGTCAGGCCACCAATGTTGCAGCACTTGGTGTGTTTGAACAGTGTTGAGTTGCCATACCATCAAAAACGTTTTGAATCCTGACATGCGCCTACTGAGTGACTAACTGGCTGTTGATGATACACTATGTAGTTTACTTTGTGGTGTAATTGACGCTGAAGGACGGCGGGACAATGGTTGTAGGACCTGTGACTCATAGTGCAGACCCTGTGACTAATGTCGCAGACCCCATGACTAATGGTGCAGACCCTGTGACTAATGTCGCAGACCCCATGACTAATGGTGCAGACCCCATGACTGGCGGCGCAGACCACATATCAACTGGTGTAATTTGCATGACACCTGTCTGACCGGCAGCTTGTCAGGGTTTTCAGGTTTTGGGCATCTTGTGTGCAGCCTTCAGTGAGAAGTACAGTACTGATGGCTTGCGGCAGATGCTGTGGCTGACAAGCTTCAACAACAGATGACCAGCGACGTCATGATCCACACTGCATGCATTCTAGTGAAGCTGCAGGGCCTGCCTAGCAGAGACAGGATCACATGTCTTCAACCACTTGTGCTGAGATGGTTCATTCATAGTCCTGCCCCACCACAGGCAGCAACAGGTAGCCAACAGTGATTGAAATCCGCATAGCCAAGCACGCGCTTCCATTTGCGTGCTCAGTCTGCTCTGGATATCCATGCAACCCCTCACCAGTCAAACAACTCTGTGGTGATTGTCTTCAGCGGACAACCTTCATCAAATCCCTCCATTGCAATCGGGACAGAACAAGACCCATGGACTGGCAGTGGTGCTGACCTGGTAGAACTCTGAAGACAGTCTTTCCAGGGACTCTCCCCCACTGTTGAGGGCAGTTCTGATTTTTTCCAGTACGTCATAGCCCCTCTGGACCTGCTCCTTGCTCAGCTGCCCCAAAGGCAGCCTCTCTGTGTCAATGTCAAACTCCTGCAGTGCCCACCCGCTCAGTAGACATAGATAACAACACAGACACTGATATGGTAGACAGCGACACAGAACATGGAGGCTCGTATGATAACTACAGAGACTCATATGGTAGTCATAGTCACGTTTCTGGTAAAACTAGACAGTTTGTATGATGAACACAGACGCTGCGGCAATTCATGTTGGAGAGGTCTTGGGGTTGTGAATGAATGTGCATCAGCACCTTACATTGCTGATGCAAATGCAGCATGCACACTTGCATAGCAAGCACAGACAGACAAGCAGACAGACAGATAAGCAGACAGGCAGACAAGCAGACAGACAGACAGACAAGCAGATAGACAGACAGACAGACAGACAGACAGACAGACAGACAGAGAGGCAGGCAGGCAGGCAGGCAGGCAGGCAGGCAGGCAGGCAGGCAGGCAGGCAGGCAGGCAGGCAGGCAGGCAGGCAGGCAGGCAGGCAGGCAGGCAGGCAGGCAGACAGACAGACAGACAGACAGCCAGACAGACAGACAGACAGACAAAGCATCTGAATGGCAGCAGGGAGACAGCAGCGGCGTGACCTGCATGGCTTGCTGGAACATGATGTCACTGAAGATGAGCTCCATGAGCTCCTTGGTGGGGCCCTCTAGCTTGCTCTCCTCAAACTCTACCACCGGCCTGCAACACAGCATCAGCCATAGCGGTTGATGGCATCAAAGAAGAAGGAAATACCCTGCCCGGCAAATTGAGAGCAAACTTTACACCCTAAAAAGCCTACTTCTTACATCTGACTTGACATTGCAACAGCACATGAAGCAGGTGATGCAGTACACACCTATGCATGCATGCATTGAACAGGATGTGCATCAGAGGGCCTGCTGTGCAGACACAGTAGCTTGCAGCACGAGTGGATGCCATCCCTAGGCTATCGATTTCCCTGAGGGATATACTGTTGTGATGTCAGGATCAAAAGGGCGCAGCACAACTGCACCCTGCTTTGGGCATGAGGCAAGACAGAGTCGTGCGTCTGGAGGTTTTGGTATGCCTCAAGATTTGCGGTAAGGGAACAAATGATGTTGTACAGCAATGCTGTCAACCAGACACTACCTTGATGTGCACAGCAGCCAAAGCTGGGTGTTGCCTGCAGACTAGGTGAGCTGCAAAGGAGTGCTACAGTGTGCATGATGTTCACAGCAACCCCACATTTTCGTCGATGGCTAAGAGCCCTCTATGTAGAGGATACATATATGGAGGGTACTTTCAGACAAGCTATCATGCAGGGTTTGGGCTTGCCACCAGACTAATTGGACGAGGCTTTGCAAATGCTGGCACTTGTTACCAATTTTGACCGAGCTGACAGACTGGGCTGTCATCAGTTTCGGGGTTTCTAACAGACTGAGCATCAAGGGCTAAGGCTTGCCATCGGACTTACTTGATGATGAGATGTGGCTTGCTGGCGCCAGGGGACACAGGTGGGGACTGGAAGGAATCCAAATCCACCAGGCTGTATTTGCCAGATCTCACTTTGCGTGCTTCCTCTTTGTCTTCAAATGCAGCCCCAACCTTGGACCTGCAGGAACCAAATCCTCATCAGGGCTGTGGTATTGCTCTGCTCATGCAGCCCATTGTCTCTCTCGTACAAGTGATTAGCATAACTGGTTCAACAGTCAACCAATTACCAGAGTACTCTTTGGGTTTGTTCAAATCTGCCCATGATGTCATGAAAGAGCACTACCGTAAACTAAATGTAGGTTTGATGCTGTGCAGAGCAGATCCTGTGTCATTTAACATGAGATAGATGGAGTACATTCACGTGAGCAAAGACCTGCAGACAAGGCTGCCTGGATGCTGTATCACTGCTTGGGTGAAGCACGTGACCTGACCTGAACTTCTTCTTGAACTCCCTGAGGCCAGTGTCAGCGTCAAAGGGCCCTTGCAGCTGTGTTTGGCCCTTGTCACCAACTCGGCCCCATCTAGTCCACAGCCAGTGCTCAGAGCTACCTTCGCGCAGCAGCTGCATTCTGTAGAACTTGTTGTTGTTTGCACCTATGTTAGTCTGGTTGAGCATGATGTCAGCTTCGCCTGCTACTGTGCTTGTGTGAGCCTTGGGGCAAGCAGGGTCGGCAGCTGCTGACTGCTTGCTGCCTGACGGTTCAGACCCTGTACAACCTGCTGCTGGTTTGCCGCTCTCCTGATCCGCTGCTTTTGCTGAGTCAGACCTTCCTTGCGTTGTTGTTTCTGCCTGTGCAGTAGCAGCCTGTGTGGCACACTGCCCGCTCTGTTTGGCGGCTTTGCTTGCTTTTGAAGTCGTGCCTGCTTGCTTAGGAAGGTCTTGTTCAGCTGCATTAGGCTCCTTCGCCGCTGCTGGCTGTGTCTTGCGTCGTCCTCGCTTGGAGGCAGGCTTGTCCTCGACTGCATCCTCGACAGTATCCGCTTGCTGTTTTGCTGCAGGAACACGCTTTTTAGCAGCTTTGGCTTTTGGCGCCTCTTCCTCTGATTGCTCTGCCTCAGATTCCGCGGGCCGCTTCGTCCTCGTCCTCGTCGACCTCCGAGGTGCAGCTTGGGTGGCAAAGTCAGATTTCGTCATCTAATCTCTTAGAGTGCGAGACAACATTGCCTATCCGGCGAAAATCACACAATCAGAACAGGAGTGTCGTTTGCAGGATTGAGCTACGGATGGAATCTTACTTCTGTAAGGTTTGTGACCTTTCCAAAGACGACAATCGTGCAGTGAGGTGCAAGGTCAGCGTTCACTCCTTTTGCAAGCCTCCAATATGCTCATGCAACAAATGACACACGCAATGCAAATGTTGCTGCACGCCTGCGCGGCTGACGACAGCTTCGTACGCCTGCTGCATGCAGCGAATCGTCCGCAGCATGGCGAGAGGGTCATGCTGTGCTTGTTCGTGTGTCAACGTTTGTCATTATTGCTGCTAAGATGAAACGTCTGCAAAAAGAATCAGCACGGCATTTCAGGTTCTATGCGGGCCAATTTACAATCAACTTGAGGCATAAAGCATTTAGAGTACAATCTGATTGACCATGCCGAGAGTAAGGCACGAAAGGCGAGATCAAGCCAACCCCATTGTGTATTTTGATGTGGCCGTGAAGGGGGGCCCGACTGGGACGGAAGATTTAGGGAGAGTTGTGTTCGAGCTTTACAATGACATTGCCCCAAAGGTGCTATGTCGTTAAGTGATCCGTGTCAATGTCCTGTTTGCTGTGGAAAGGCTCAGATTACAATAGCTCGATCTCAAAGCAGCAACGACAATCTGTGCCAGACCGCAGAGAACTTTCGACAGCTTTGCACCGGAGAAGGCGGCATTGGCAAAGGTACAGGCCTGCCGTTGCACTTCAAGGGGTCCCCATTCCACAGGATCATAAAGGGGTTCATGATCCAGGGCGGGGACTTCTCTAACAAGAATGGCACGTGAGTTGTGCTCTCTTTAGTGATTTGCAAATGGTGACAAGTGCCAGCAAACAATGCGCATCCCTTTTTGTAAGCAGTGCTAAGCAGTGCTGGGGTACAAAACAGCGGCAGCATCACACCTGGCTTTTTTGAGCGAGACAGCAGAAATCACATTGGTCCTGAGTGGTGACATTACAGATGCCTTGATAGCAATCACCAGCATGCTGATGTTACTGCCATGCTCTGCTGCCAAACATGCAGAGGAGGAGAGTCCATCTATGGAGCTAAGTTTGAGGATGAAACCTTTGAGCTCACGCATGAGAAGCCTGGACTGCTGTCCATGGCCAATGCTGGGCCCAACTCCAATGGCAGCCAATTCTTTATCACCACTGTCCCCACACCCCACCTAGATGGCAAGCATGTCGTCTTTGGCCAAGTTCTGCGAGTAGGAGCACCACCCTATTCAACTTTGCACAGGCATTATGTTCACATGTCATTTGTTGCGTCAGCTTGCTGACATGGCATGTGTAGTGTCTTGAGGTGCTTTCGGCGTGGAGATTTGGAGAAGTAGTTGAAGTGTATTGTGCATTATGGTGTGTTGCACTGTGGCTCCTTATCTTGGGCAATGCAAGATATGGTAGCTGCCTCTGCAATCCTGGTGCCGCCTCACCCAGATGCAACCACCCCAGACATGGAGACATGCGCATGCTTGTTAAATTGCTTGCTCTGGGCACTTACCCTGCAACGATATCAGCATACATTTGCAAAGTGTAGGGCTATGGTGTCGTGCGTGAGCTAGAGAATGTAGCCACTGAAGAGGGTGACAAGCCCACCCATGAGTGCTACATCAAGGACTGTGGGGAGTTGCCGCCTGGTGCTGACCTCTGCCCACCTACACAGGTACTTCTGAATGTCATCATGTCAACCAATCCAGAAATGTATTTGTGCTGAGTGAATGCAAGCATGCATGATTGCATCAGTCGCGCAGTCATATTTGCCACGCCTGCAATGTGCATAAGCCTTCCTTGCATTGGGCATGTATGAGGCAAAAACACAGACAGGTTATGTCGTTTACTGAGCTGTGACACAGGCTAATAGCTGCCTTGTGCACGCCAGCTTTGCTCTGTCATGGGGCTCTGCAGTTTGCGGCTTACACAAAAAACAGTGCTACAACCATACCCCTGACATTTGTGTTGTTGTATCATCAGACACTCTCTTTTACGCAACAGTCCAAACCTGTTGCAGGATGAGGACCCATACCCGCAGTATGCAGATGATGCAGACATCCCACAGGGAGAAAGCGAGGTTGCTTTCCGGGTCAAAGCTGCCACTGACATCAAAGCACTGGGCAACGACCTCTATAAAAAGGTAGCTGAGCTCTGAAGGCCTCAGCCAATGTGTGCAACAATGGTTCGCGTCATGGCACATGAGTGGGTTTTATCAGTTTGATCTGATGTGATCTGACACTTACAAGCATTGTGCATTTTGAGTGTTTTGTTGTGGTAATGCGGGCAGCCTTCATATGCAGACCCCCTCAGCTTGTGATGGCTGGCCGCTTTGTAGAGACAGTGACATGGATGTAACACAGGTGAGCTGCATGACTCCAGACACTGGTGAGTTGCATGACTCCAGACACTGGTAACTTGCATGACTTCAGACACTGGTAACTTGCATGTCCCAGACACTGATGAATTGCATGACTCCAAACACTGATGCATGACACTAGCTCAATCAGAGAGAGCCACAAGCTTTGGTGCCATTGTGCAGGGTGAGCACAGCAGCGCCATCAAGAAATACACCAAAGCTTTGTCCTACCTAGCAGAAATGACTTCACCAGATGCCGGCATGGCACAGGAGCTCTCCAGCAGCAATGCTGAGGTTTCGCAACAGCTTAAGGCGGTGGCTGTGCCATGTTTGTTGAACAGAGCAGCATGCAGTCTGAAGTTGCAGCAGCCTAGGGAAGCTATCATGGACTGCCACAATGTGCTACAGACAGACAGCACCAACACCAAGGCTCTCTTCAGGAAAGGACAGGCGCATGTTGCTGTCAGGGTGAGATTCAGCTGTATTGTGCTTTGGCTTGAATTGCTTCCCGCAGGTGTATGTTAAAGTGCTTGGCATCCTTGCATGCTTGATGACTCATGCATAGCTATGACTGCTCAAATGCTGCGGATGATTGGAAAGAAGTTGATGTTTGACACAATGTTTGCGCGATGAGGTGAGGAAAGGTTGGTGCTGACTGCCTGATCATGTTTTTCGGTAAAAGTGATTGGATGGCGCTATCACTCCATAAGCTGCTCCATGTCTTGGAATGGAATTGCCTGGTGCTCTGATGTGAGAAGGACGATTGTTTTGCCTGTAGGAGCTGGATGATGCAATAGAATGCTTCACAAAAGCACAAGAGCTTGATAGCAATGATCCTGCCATTCCTAAAGAGCTCGCAAAGGCCAAGCAGAGCAGGACTGCAGCAGAGAAGAAGCAGCGTGCAACCTACGCAAAGATGTTTGGCTAGTGATGTGACCTCACTGTGATCAATACTCTACCCCTGTGCTGCAGTGACACGAATATTTTTAACAAGGGTCGGCACTGCAAATAATAATTTTAATGTTTTTAATACAGGTCGGCTGCTGTTGAAGGTTGCAAAAAATGAAAATCAGCTGCATTGCAAGTGCCAACTTTGTTAGCCTGCCAGGCTTTACTTTCTTAAAGCGCTGAGGACCATACACACGCAGCTTAGTTGGACCAAAAACAGGCAGAAGCCTCGTGTTCACAGCGTCTTGGAAGCCGAAATGCAGCAAACTGGTCTGCTTTCGAGTGCTCGAGTCACTCGGGTCGCCAGGACCGCCGCAAAAGCCTAGAGGGTGCGCAACAACAGTAGCATGACTTTTTGCACTCAAAGCCGCATTTTTGTTTCATTATCCATTATTTTTTAATGAGGGGCGAGGGGGGGGAAAAATATATTTATGTTTTTTAAAGGGGGTCGCCGTTTTTTGGATTATTTATTTGATCGACCAACATTAAAATGACTACGGTACTGCTGGGGCCCTCAAATGCAAGACAGAGCTGCATGTAATGAGGTCAGAACTTCGATCCTAGGATCGTTTTGTTGCATGTCAACGTATATGGCAGACATTGCAAATATCTATGTTTGGGAGTCTGCCAACAAACTTGCAAAGTTGCTTTGCGTGGCTAAAACAATTCTACAAGTGACAAAACTGCCCAATAATTTTTGATGCATGCTGTACTCCGTATTTCAGCCTCACAGGACTGGAGTCGCGTGCAAATCTGCTTGTTACCAGAAGAGGTTGTGGGGGCTTTGGCCTTTTGCGGACACTGTCGTCTCCACCGACGGTCTGTTGGAAAGTGGATTGTTCAGATTGTTGAGCTCATTCCCATTGCGCCCTCGCGAGAGCGATCGCCAGACAAAATTGCGAAAACAGAAGTGCTGCAGAAGTGTGATTCAGATTCAAGGACACTGTGAAGACGGGACAACGCCAGCAAAACTGCAATAAGAAACTCGTCATCAGAGCGCCGGGCAGTGTTTCCGCAACTGTTGCCAAAATAACTTCTGTTCAGACGCCTCCTCAAGCCTTCTGAAAGCTCCATGCTTGGTTTTGGAGTGCCGTCGAGTGTTAACTCCTTGTTCGGCATGTCCTGGCAACCAGGTACGTCTAGTCCGGCAGATCGTATGATGGATGCTGTATTGGGCTCTGCTTGCACTCTAAATACGCTGCTCTCCTGCAGGTGTCCAGACACTGACGGCAAACGAGTACACTGTGGGTAGTTACTACACTGTCAACAACGAAGGTTCGGCCTTGAGGCGCGCACCTCCGGCGATGGTGAGGTCTGACGAACCGGACACCAGGAGTGTGTTGAGTAGCGCATTGGCCGGTGAGCTTCGTATGTCTGTGCTGTCAAAGGTTGTGTAAGGCTGTCAGACTACTGCAGACTCTCATCTTCCAGCTGCTTGCAGGCTTCTACAGAGACCTGGAGACAACGAACTCTTACTATGATCAGTTGTACAATCAGAGGCAACAGGTCAACCCAGCAGAGGAGCAATACATTTCCATTGCAGGCATGCCTTTCAGACAAGCAGCCAGCTACACCAGTCAACCTGCCGACTTGCTGCAGCATACACTGTGCATGGCTTACTCTCCGCCTCAGGCCTCGTCTGAGACATCAGAAACCACCACCTTTCCAGCTGGCACACCGCCCCCTCATGAGTATGACCATTTTGTGGGATCCTTGCTCACTGACGCTGTGCCAGACATTCCATTGCCAGCTATAGGTCTGCAGCAGATATCACCCCAGCATACGCAGCTGCAAGTCCCAGACACCAATGCTGCTGCTGCACCCCACGGCTCCAACAACCAATGGCAGTTCATAGATGCCCTTGACCTGGACCAAGTTCTCATGCAAGCAGACCCCGAGGCAGCTTCTGAAAACAGCGCTACCTCCCCACAGCCGCAGCTGCCCACAGCACCTAGTGTGACGCACTCCCATGAGTCTGCCAACACAGCTGCAGTGCTGAGGCATGAGTCACCCCCATCTACCCTCACTCATCGCACCACATCAAGGTCATTGGCAGGCAGAGGTTTGCGCGGCAGGAAGCGCAAGAGCACAAATGTGTCACCAGCTGCTCACTCAGCTGCCCCCAGTGTGTCACCCGCAGAGTCACAGACTGGAGATGACCATCCAGCAAAGAAGCGCAGAACCCAGGACGAGTCATCAGATGCTCAGGCAGCTGCTCCTGCGACTACACCAACTTCCCCTCAGACTGCTCAGGCTGGGACAGGCAAGAAGCAGAGGTCTGGAGCGCACGGCAAGAGGCGTGCAGCAAAGCGCTCAGCTGAGACTCACTTGCCACTTCCTCAGTTGAGCCCCGCTGAGATTGCTCAAGCAAAGGAAGATGGGCTTGTCTTTGCCAGGGTTGGCAACTACGCTGCATGGCCTGCTCAGGTACCCTTCAATTTTTGCTCTTCCCAGATCAGCTGGATCTTCGGAGTATGCATGCAGTGTCGCAGCATGTCTGAAAGTTCACAGCACCAGAGCGGCTTGATCATCATGCTCAGTCTGCAGCACCACTGCACCAGGGCAACGGCAATGTGCAGTGGTGCAGTTGTCGCATGCAGAAAGGGTGCTTGCAGTGCGCTAAGTGTGACATGTCATCAAGGGAAACGTTCACATGCATGCGTCCCCTCAACATAGCACAGGCTTTCTGTTACTTTCTTTGCTTCTTGCCTCAACTCATAGGCGTCTCTGTGACCATGCAGATGCAGAGGCCGACAGCTGAGCAGCTGGACCTGCTGAATGATCACACAGACTCATCACTAGCAGACAGAGTGTTTGTTGTCTTCTACGGAAAGCATGACTTCAACATGGTCAGCCAGAGCAGGATCAACATGTCCTTTGAGGATGGCTTGCGCAAGTGCAAGCTCAGGAAGGGCAGTGCTCTGGAGGTAGCAGTCAATGAGGCAGTCAACCACATCAGAGCTAGAATGGCAAAGCCAGACCAGGAAGCTGCTCAGATTTACTGCTGATGGCACTGCACTCCTGTTGCCGTCTGCCTATCATCACCAACTATTCCGACACCATCAACTCCTCAAGTGAACACACAGTCATCAGCATTGGCTGCCTTGTCACTTTTGAGGTGGTGTCAATGCCAGGCTTTGGAGTTGCTCATTGTCACATAGATATAGTTGCAGGTGTTTCACATGTATCAGCTGCTACATGCACGCAGCTTATATAGATGAGCATGTATTTGCTGGCAATGCTGCTCTGCCCATCGACCGTGTAGGTGCAATTACTCCTAGACTAGCAGCTTTTCCTTTTCACCATTTTCCATTGCAGGAGCGCCTTGATTGCAGTACTGAGCACTGGTATGACCGGTTGCCAGATTTCGTTGTTGATTTCGTGTGGTTCGTGTTGACCGACGCCTATTGAGCGCCGTTGTTCGCCCCCGACCTTAACCTGTGACTGTGCTGTGATGCTGAGCACAAGCCTTTGTTCGTACAATGAAAGCACAGGTTAAAGTAATGTAGCATTATATTCACTCCCGACTACTCTCATTGCAGCAGTGTAAACAGTACCCTGATAGCTGACACACTCGGTTCGGATCAAAAAACCTGCAAAGCCACTTGCTTTTACTGCCCACAAGTGACATGACAGTCTTATTCGCACAACAGAACACGCTGTCATCAGTAGCTTGGAAGCAATTGCATGCATAAAATAGGGCTGAATGACAAACAAACACTCTCGGCTGCACAAAACCAAAAATGACCAAAATTCCCAGACCATCCAAAATTGATGACGCGCAGTCTGAAGCAAACTCTGTCTGTGCTGGGCAGTCAAACACAGAGCAGGCTGGTCTGCTGTGGAAGAAAAAATATTTATTCTTTGTGCCAGTCTGTCTCTCGACACAGAATGTTGACCGACAGTCACTCCGCATTTCCTAAGTCAGTTGGTGGCAGCCCCCGTCCTCCTCCTGTTCTTAGGCATGCTGTTGCGCTTGTCACTGTTACTCAGCTGAGACTTCCTGTGCAGCTTCCGAATCCTTTCAGCTTGCCGCTGTGCTTTCTTTGCTGCAGACTTGTCTCCAGCCTGCATTTGAGCAAATGATGGTCACAGTGGACGGCAAACTTTAACCTGAAGTCAGTACTCATTCATTGACTGAGCAGCACTCACTCAATGACTGAGTGGCTGATGTTAGTCTGTCACTGATGATTCAGGCAGCTGCCGGCGCAGATGTAAATGACATTTAAGAAGGTCATCTCCACAAGCGCATAGCCATTTTAACATTGCAACAAAACTTTACACCTGATGCAGAGCAGGTAAGATGGACAGCGCATGTACCCTTCTAGTCAACCAAGCCATTCAACAAACGCTGCAGTGTGCTGCATAAAACACTGACAGTCCAAAGTGCAAGGGGTGAAATGTACAGCTGATGTGCGCTTTTCAACATGACACAGGAAATTTTCAAATCCTGACCTTCTGCAGAAGGTCAGCCGCAGCCTGCCAGAAGGACTCCAAAGCCGGGTGGTCCTTTCCCAGCATCCCTCCTAGCGCCTTGACAGACTTCTGAGCATACTCTGCAGCCTCCCCTGCAGCCAGTCCACAGGAAAAGTTGGTTCACAGGAAAGTGAGTCCCCAAGAAAGTCGGTCCACAAGAAAGTCAGTCCCCAAGAAAGTCAGTCCACAAGATACTCAGTCCCTAAGAAAGTCAGTCCACAGGAAAGTCTGTCCCCAAGAAAGTCGGTCCACAGGAGGGTAAGTCCACACGATTGCCAGAAAGCAAAGCTTGCGTGCTGCAACGTGATGTGGGTCAGCAGAGCCTGGCAAGGTCACTGATGTAACGCTGGCTTGTATGATCAGCGTATGGATATTACAGTGGCTCATACGCTCAGCTTATGGATGTAACGATGGCTTTCATGCTCAGCAAATGGATGTGACGAGAAGAGCTCTATGACCTGACTGCCTTCATGCTCACATGCAGAGCGTGTGAGTATTGAGCGCTACATTCATGCTGTACTCACAAACATCACACGTATGCAACCTCCCAACCACATGCCTTCACACTGACAAGCACACGGACAGACAGCATTGCCAAGAATGGCTAAATGTGACAATCTTGACATCCTGACAAGCACTGAGCTCTGTCATTGCTTCCAGAACATCACCGTGGATTT
>JAABUO010006953.1_pt1 | contig 12951 bp, 17 predicted proteins | sample 5559291 | NCBI WGS metagenome assembly JAABUO01 (sample SAMN10711878, study PRJNA513372) | rock metagenome | isolation source: Antarctica rocks | place: Antarctica: Victoria Land, Finger Mt sud
CTACCACTGATTGTCGCCAGCTTTTGATTTATGAGCAATCTGATTGTTGCTGCTAGACATGTCACAGGGTACGGAAACAGGGTATGGAAGTGGCATGTCACACAGCATTTTTGACTCAGCAAGACCTGGGTGACATCATACACTTCTTCCCACAAGGACAATGTACATGGACCACCGTCATGTCAGCGTCTGGTATCTACTTGCAGGAAACCACTGCCTGATGAGGATTCCTCAGCTATCCTAGGCGTTTCAGCTCCAGACGGGCAGCATCAAGCATCAGAGGCAAGCAGCAGTCAACAAGCAGTGTCACGCACAGAGGCACATAGCCAGGTGGAGACATGTGACACTCAGCCTGGCACATGTTCAGCCTCATGCCTTTGCGACAGCGTGCAGGCGGGTGCATCCAAGTCACAACAGGCACCACAATGCAGTGCTAGAGGTGAATTTACCTCTTCAAGACAGGCAGCGTCAGATGACAACTGCACTTCTGACACTCATTGCCCGCCTAGCTCATGTGACTTCACTGCATCTGAGACACACAGTCCAGCAGTTGCAGCCAGTGGTATGGAGTCATGTGCCCCAGCAGCTGCTCAGGAGCTGCCAGCTGTGACTCAAGGCATTGCCAAGCAAGCTGCGGCAGCAGCTGCTCCTGAAGTGGCTGGGCCCAAACCATCACCACCAGGCCATGCCATGAATGGTCTTGCAAGGCCTCAGGAAGGCAGGACGCCTCAGGCAAAGGCAACCCAGACAGCAGCTGAGATGTTGCAGTGGCTAGATGCCACTCTAGCTGGCAAGAAGCCGGCAGCTGTCAAGGCAGCCACTGCTGGCGCTGCTACAGAGCCCAAGGTATTCATCCTGAGTTTGTGGCGTTTGCCTTACCATCATGGTGATACCATGGAATTGCCATCATACAGCTGTACAAACAGCCCACTGAATTTTAGCATGTCACATTTGCAACATGGGCTGAAACATCAGCAGCTCTTGCACTACAGAGGTAGGACATGTTTACAGCATATGTGAGTCAATGCCTGGCTCAGACTTGAGCGGTCACTTCGTTTGTTGCATAGTTGGTGCTTGATGCAGTTTTGCTGCTTGCTGCGATGCTTGTCAAGAGATCTGTCCATGCCTTGTCAAGCCACCCATTGTCTTTTATCCTCTAGCTGTGTCTGCTGCTTGCAGAAGAGCAGCAGCCCTTCAGTACCTGTTGTTGGACCAACAATAATGAAGAAAAGCCCAGGTGGCAATCAGGCACACAGTTTAAAGACTGTTGGCACAAGTGACATGCTAGCCTGGCTGGATGCCAAGATAGCAGCGCAGAAGGCTTCAATTGTTGGTTGACAAGTGTGCAGAGCTCCTGTGGAAGCATCCAATACACTGTAAAATTAGCCTCTAATCAAGCATCCTGTTAACTGGACTGTCATAGTCCTGTTGTGTGCAGCTATAAGGCATTGCTCGGTTTTGAATAGCTGTCCTTTCACGACACATGTTGTGCTGGTGTCATTCGACAATGACAGATTCTGAGTTGCATTGGTTGCCCATAAGCAGCACTGTGTATAGTAGCAATAAAAGGTGTTTGTGGATTTGATAAAGGTTTGCTTGAGGTGGGCAGCATTGGACACATGGTGTACTAGGGTTTGAAATCAGCAGCTATTTCTGTCAGACATCAGCACGATTTTGTATGGCTCAACTGCCTGCAACGTCTCAACAAGCAGCTTTGCTGTGCAGACAGACTCAGGCATGGCTGACTAAGGTCAGCTTTGTCAATTGCAATGCAACCCTGGCTAGCAGGGTTTACAGTGCCAGGAACTTTTGTCCTGACACATGCAACAACTGTCCATCTGGCAAAGCACAAATGCAAATGGAAGCAAAACTGCTCATATGCAGCTGCAACACGAGTGCCAAACACTATATAAGGCAAAGCTGACTGCCGGTATCAGTGCCAAATATTGTTTGACTGTGCACCAACAGGATGTGTGAGGCCAGCCAGAGGGCCTTTTGGCTTCTCTGACCCATCCTTGGGCTTGCCTAGCCATGCATAGCGTTCTTGAAACACAGGTGTGTGACTTTCCCCTGGCACTGGTCTGACAACTTGTTTCCTGTGCATGACCACACCCGCCAAATCTTGTGCTGCTGGCGGCTGAGATGCCATAATGGCATACATGGCTGGGGACTCAGGATCTGCTTTGTGGGGATGCACACCGTCTACACCGGGCTTGGCAGTGCCTGATAGGATACCTTGCATGGTGTCACGCTTGCCAGATACCTCAGTAGAGTGCATGATGAGTTTGCCCTGAGGGCGTGGAATGTGATTGTCCCACTCCAGGGTCTCTTTGCTGTTTGGGTCCCACTTCATGCTTGTCAGATGGTCCTGCAAAGGCAAAGCATTGATCGCATCTGTGCATTTGACCAACTTTGGCCTTTTTCTGCAGAACTTGAAATGCTTCAACTGAAACAATATGCATGACACATTCAGACAACACCATGTTGCATGGCAAAACATACAGCACTGTGCGGCTTGAACATGGGCAAACAAGCGATGCCCGAATATTATCCTGACAGGTGGCATATAAGACGCTAAAATCTGCTGCCAGGTATAGGCCCTTGTGCATAAGCTGATGTATAACTTGTTCAGTTCAAGTCCACCATGCTAACATGACGCAGCAAAGCACATGGAAGGCCAAGAGCAACTAGGGCAGGGCAGTATGCACAGAGAGCAAGGATGGTCCAGGGCAGCTTCAATCAGGGCAGGTCCGTTTGCAGCAGGGCAGATTTGATCTGGGCAGGGCTGGTCATGGTTGGATAGATTCAGCAGCTGACCATGTTGTTGGGAGTGATGACCTCTTGCTTCCCTTTCTTGGGGTCCATCAGCATGTTGCCAATCCAGGCATCTGTCAGAGCTCCATCCTGCCCCTGACATCAGACAATGGGTTCAGTCAAACTACAAAGTCATGCTGCTGTTCCTTGGGGAAAATGTAGTGGGGAATGCTGGGCTGTCAGATCACACATGTTAGCTATACAAGATGCATCTGCACCAGTGGTGCAATATCCAGATTGCATGTGATCTCAGGTCAACGGTAAGATTGCACGTGATCTCAGGTTAGTCACCTACAAATCTATGTTTTCCTGCAGACATTGATGCAACCTCTTCACTGCCTGATGCTGTCCAGCTCACCCAATAACCAGTCCATTTAACAGCCTTTCAATTCTTTGAGACATGTGCCACACCAGCATGGGTACAAATGTGCTTTGGCAGACATCACCATGCAGGCCTCAAGCAACACATTCACTGTGCGTCGCGTGGCCTGCTCTACATGCCCCTTCTGCTTACTGACACCCTGACTGACTAACAGTTCACCCCACATGCCTTCACAGAGACCTGTGCTACTTACTCGACTGCTGTGGCCGCCCAGTTGAGCTTGCAGAAGAATCTTCTGCTGCATGAGGTCAAACAGATCCTTGCGCCCCATGCGCTCCTCAGGCCCGGCTGCGTGGGCCTTGCCCCTTGCTGGGTCCACCAGCATGTTGCCCATCCATGCATCGTCAGAGGGCCTGGCAGGATGCTGCATGTCCAGCACAGTGAACAGATCCTTGCGACCTGCATGCACATCAGGGCGATGTACATCAGATTGACACACATCAGGTTAATGCACTTCAGGTCCATGCACATCAGATCGATGCACATCAGATTGAAACACATCTGGTCAATGCACATCAGGCCAATGCACATCACTTGAATGCACATCCGGTGAATGCACATCCGGTCAATACATATCAGGCCAATGCACACCAGGCCTATGCACATCAGGTCAATGCACATCAGGTCAATGCACACTGCTGATTTTGATAACGACCACCGTCACCAGCAATGTCACCAGCATCACCACCAGCAATGTGTCAGTGTTGCACCACAAAGTATCAGCTTGCGATACCTCAGCTGCAGGCGCCAGGTTTTGAATGGCTTCTAGTGTCCTGTCATAGAGGCAGGAAACAAGCATATACCTTTTACGTCAGTGGGGGCAGCAAGGCCTAGCTTGCCCTTGGTGGGGTTGACCAAGGGGTGACCCATCCAGCTGTCCAAGTTTGGGGACCCTGCTTCGGTCCCCTGAAGCGTCCCAAAAAGACCGTGCCTGCCATCCTTCGTCTCTGATGGCAATGCTGACCTGCATGCTTGTAATAGTGATTTAAAACAGCGAAGCTGATGATTGCATGCTTGCAATAGTCAGCCTTCAGTGTCCTGTGGCCTTCTGCATATTTACCAAACATAGAAACAGTACTCCTGCATAGTTTGTGCTTGTTGACAAGCTTTCTCCTGCTGACAGACAGCAGTCTGGGACAATGCCATACAAGAGGGTGCCACGGTAAAGATGGGCAGGGCGTGAATCATAAGTCAGGCAAAAAATGGCTTGTTCACGAACGCAGAGTCACTGTCAAGTGCGCAATGTGAAATGGACACCTGAGCTTGGGAGGTTTATCATATATTGTAGGTCCAGTGCTGTTGGGCTTTAGCAGAGAGACATCACCCCAACCATGTCGTTCATACCTCTCCAAGCTTCCATCTTGTCTGTCTACAGAAGAAAGGCGCAAGTGGCTGGAGCATTATGTGTATTAAAATATGACAAATTCTCGGGCTTGAATGTTTTTGAGGCTTGACAAAACAGGGCTTTTTGTGCTTACTTCCTTTGTATGGTCGATCCCCTGTAGTAAATGCTTTATGCTGTGTGTTGCCCAATGGACAAAGCTTGGTGCGTGGGACTCTGCAGCATTCACACTGTATCGCACTATTGTGTAAATTCTGTTGTAAGCACAGAGTAAGGCTGCAGCCTTCGACCTATAGGGCTGCTCCTGTCCTTGCACAGAGCCAAAAGCTTGACTCCCTCTACTGGCTCTGTACGTGTTCAAGTCCTCTGCCCAGCTGCAGCAAAGTTACACCCTCGCTGTTGCTGTTCCCGGCAAACTCTGTCGCAGGATGCCTACAAAAGAGACTGTCGCACCTCCTGGGTGCTGGTACCTCCCGACCCATACTGAGCGCGCAACAGTTTCTTTGAATAGAGCTCACATTCGTCTGGCAATATCGCTGCTTCAGTCTTGGCCGCAGAGCTGCTGCAACTTTGAGGTTTGATAGGTCAAGCCTTTCGGCGACCGATTGACAGGGAACCCCCTGGGGGACCCCTGTGCCCACTGGGACAGCCCGCAGTCTACCTATCACCGCGTTGAGAGGGTTTGGGGAGCTGCAGTAGGTCTACTAGGTGCCAAACTGTGAAATAGAGTCAGAAAAGTGTGGTGGGGACATGCACAGTTGATGAAGTTGGTCATGTGGTGAGCAAACAACATATTCAAGCCCCTGAAAATACCTATTCGGTTCTCATGACCTATCATATACCTTTCAGCATGCAAACTTTGCAGTATGCATGCTCAGCCTCTAAGGCGTCACTTTGAAACCAACTCATCTTGTTGAATAGGTGCTTGCATGCTAAAACATTGCAGGCCCACTTTATTTGCAGCGAGCAGCTTGCTATAGGTGTGAAATTGCACAAGAGAGAGCAAGTGAGGCTCTGCATGCCAAGGAAATTTCTTTGTGATGTTGCCTGCAGTCTAGTGATGTTGCCTGCAATTGCAGTCGAGTGACTTTCCAGAGCCCTACTTTCTGACCTGTCATTGCAAGAGGTGCATACAAATGTGACATAGTACAAATTACACTGTCTGTCTTGCACATACACAGGTGCTTGCACAACTCATTTTGCCATGGGCAGCTCCGTCTGGCTGCAAGGCTGACAAAACTGTGCTCCAGCTGCACACTCTGCTGTGCCAGAGCAGCCTGGACTGGCACTTGACTGCCTTCATCGACAGTTGGAGGCTGCATAAATGAACTGGGAGAAGTCCAGGTTGACTCGTCCCATTTTAGAGGAATCAAAGGCCTGAAATGCATTGGCTGCACACCGTAGGAACAGAGTCATGGCAATGTAGGGAGCATAGGAGATCTGGCCCTTCCGTTCAGGATCAAAGGCCCTACACATCTCAGCAAATGCAGGAGGCTCAAGGTTGAAACCTGCAAAAGTTACAATGTGAGTCAGCTTGGTAAGTGCACAGAAAATTTGTTTGTGTGTCAGTTGCTGTTGCTTGCCTGCAGATGTTAATGCAGAATGAGTCTCATTGGCATTCAGGCTACCACTGCGGTCTTGGTCGTGCATTTGGAAGGACTGATTCATCTCTTCCAGAAACTTATGCAGGGCCATGAAGTCTTGCACGTCCAGACTGTTTGTGCTTGACCTGTCATGAAGCCTGCAAGTGGCAGGGCGTGTTTGCATAGCTTGAAGCCAAGGGTCTGCAGACAAAAACCTGCACCACAGTTGGTAATGTACCTGATCATTTGCGCACATACTGCCAGACTGAACTGCAGATTTCCGAGCAGCAATGCCTCCTGGAGTTCAGTGACAGAAATCCTGCCACTTCTGTCTGTGTCCACAGCAGCAAACCACTGCAGTGACACCACCAGTTTTCGAGGGTCGAGGTGGAACAACAGATCAGTGCAATCTGTATACGTCACAATTTGCTGACATAATAGGATGGAGCTGCCCTAGCGTGCGAAGCACCTGCTGTAACTGCGCGTTATCAGACATCGCCCACCCCTGGTGACCTCCTGGTGACGAGTTGTATATGTAAACCAACAAGGTGCTTCGTCCTCACTCACAGGTCAGCAGACCTGTCATGGCCTGACCAAATTTGGTTCTGGTGTGCGAGACGCCACAGGCCTGGCAAAGTTCTCGTTGAGCTCAGCGTTGAGCTGCTGCTGAATTAAACAGCTCGATTCCGAACTCGAATTGCTGGCCTTGGTTCGAATTTGGCAACCCTAGAAGCCAATTTGTCGCATGAGCTGGGGCAAAATGGGTGTTTGCGTGCTGCGGCAACGGTAGAAAGCGGCACTGCGGTTTATGTTTGCTGGATCTAATTCTGCTTTGCCGCTTGCAAGCTTGTATAGCGTGTATTCTGCCATCAAACATTCTTCAAATTTGATCCCGGGTCTTGATCAAGCATGAACTCGGTTTAGGAAATCAGGCCGGCACGTTGTGGTAATTAGAATTTGCTAAGCTGGGCATGGACCCCAAGATTCTTTCCTTACAAACCACGTTCAAGCAAGAGTCTGCTGCTTTCAAAGACTCCCAGCAAGGTGATTGCACAAGTGCTGCAGCACTCCTCTCTTCTTTTGCTCTGCCTGACTCTCTAAGTTTGCAGATATCAGCAAGAATCACTCTGCCAGACAAACGTTCCTGCAGCAACAACACGAAAATGAGCTGGTTTTGCAGGTAAAGACTGCACCATATCTGTAAGTAGTGTCAGCTACGCTATTTGTGAATGGTCTCATGCATGGTCTCATCATGCAGGAGCTTGAGCTTCTGGATGAGGATGCCAACATCTTCAAACTAGTGGGACCTGTATTGATCAAACAGGACCCATTGGAGGCGACGTCCAATGTGGAAAAGCGTCTAGAGTTTATCAAGGGGGAGGTTGACAGATTAGACGCACAGCTGAAGAGGCTAGACGACAAGCAAAGCAAAAGACAGCATATGGTGGGCAGTGTAGTCTTGCCATGCCTGGTATTGCTAGCATACTAAGGACAGGTCTGACAATGCTATTGCTGCCTGCAGCTTCGGCAAGTAGAGGAACAGCTACAGGAGATAACACAAGCAGCAGTCAAATCAGATGGGGCTTGACAAACCTCTGTGTTCTGAGAAGCTACAATGTCTGCTGTGCTGTGCATCTAATCTTTGGCGCTCGTTGTCAACGTATCTCGGCGAGGAATCGTCAGTGGGGACACAGCTAGAAGAGCCTGCTTGGCATAGCCTGTGTTGTGCAGACTCTGCTGGCGCAGAGCTTCCAACACCTGTATCACAATTTTTGGAAGGCTTGCCGTCGCAGCTGATCAGTGATACACTGCGCAACAGGCACAAAGCAGCAAAGGCTCCTTAGACACGCTCAGTCTGAGCTAGATTCTTACCTTGAAACGTTTGTCCTTCAGTAAGGTCTCTGTTGTGTACCCGTTCACAGGTGCAAAGGCTGGGTCATGGCTTGCTTCCTGTGCTGAAGATGCTGCAGTTGCTGCCATTGCCCTTTCTGGATCAGCCTCCACATGCACTTGGACCTGCAGTTGTGTGGCTGCCTCTATAGGGTTTTGGCAGTGCAACCGTACAAACCACACCAGCATCTACATTCTACAGCATTGCTGTAAGCCTTTGTTTGCTGGTGATAGTCGACTTGTAGACATGTGGCAACACCTTGCTGGCATGACACGCTACGCTTGCATGCAGTAGGTTACCTGAGCTCGTAGCCTATCTAGCCGTGCTGTCCTCTGCTGCTCCTCACAAAGCAGCATCACAGCCTTCTTGGCTCTGAGCTGCTCCTTGGTGGCAGCCTCTGCTTGCCTGAAATTGACTCTCTCTTGGTTTAGTTGCGATTGCAGCAGAGCCTGGCAAACAGACGCATAGTTCTTGTCAGCATCCATGTCACCAGATTCACAACCTGAGTAGCTTGGACAGAAAGTGAGCACAAACTGGTCCTCACACATCAGCCAATTACCCTGCAACATACCTGAGCTGCCTCCTCCTCAGCTTGCAATGTAGCAGCTGCTTGCGCCTCAGCTCTAGCAGCTTCCTGTGCTTTGTGGTACAGTGCAAGCTGCTGCTTGTTGTGTTGCAATCTTGAGTGTAGCTGCCTTGCCTCCTCTTCTTGCTTTGCAGCCAGTGCCTGTACAAAAAAGTCTTGATGACACATGCACCACACAATCACTGTAACCGAGTCTTCAAGCTAGTGTGCAGATCCCATGCAGTGATAACATGGCCATTTGTGTCTCCATTAGTGCCTGTGGTGGCGGCTGGTTCTGGACAAGGTGATGCCATTGCACCAGCATCAGCAGCCTACCTGCTGTTCAGCATCAGCTTCAATTGCATCCATGGCCTCCTGCACATACTTCTCACAGCGCAGCACCTTCAGCTCGTTATGCAGCTCATGCTGCAGTGAGAGGCACTTGAGTCTGCAGCACCACACTGCACAGTTTAGCACAGCCTGGATTGTGGTGCAAGCACGCAGCACCCTCAGAAGCAATGTATTTTCAGCATTGCAAAGCAGCAGAAGGCAGAGTGCAAATGGTAGCATACAAGTGTGTGAGGAGTAACCACCATACTTGTCAGCAGCTGTCTGTGCAGAAGCAGCTTGCTGTTTGACTGACTGACTCAGCATCTTTCTGGCATCCTCTAGGAAGGCCTGCAAAGGAAAAATATCTCACACAGGATGAAATGTGTGTGCAACTGCACTGTGCTTGCAGAGTCACACATCGAGTACAGAGTAGGATACCTGGCGTGCTCTCTCCCAGGCGCAAAAGAGACTCCTGCTGCGCTTGTCTAGCGTACACTTCTGCCAGCACCTGGAGCACTCTCATCACAGTCAGCATGCAAGTCCCTGACATTGATCCACCCAGTTTGGCCTTGCGATCAATGTAGGACGTAGCTTGTCAAGCAGCCGGCACATATATACTTACAAAACATGTCCCAAAGACCATGCACCTTCAGCTGTATTGATTCCGTCAAAAGTGGTGAAGTGTGCCAGCTCACCAAGTGGCATGACCAGCAATGTCAGCAATGCTTTTCCCCGGCAGCATTGCTTGCATGTATTGGTGCATGCTGTCTTTGCTGGGCGCTAAAGAATCTGCCTTGAACTGCTGGCTTATTTGGAAGAGGAGCTCCTGGTCCTGTTGCGTCCAATCTGAGTGTTCTCTGCACCACGTGATAGTTGTTACATGCATGTCAGCTCGACGGTCAATTGTGTAGCTGCAGCATGGGGCAGCAACAGCTTAGCTGTTTTGTGTTTTGCAGTATTGTGCCTGATGTTGCCAGCACGGGTGGCTTATGTAAAGCAAACCGAGACTTGATGCACTGTGGCATGAGATCAGCGATGCAACATGCGCAGCTTGCCTTGCATATGGACTAAAGTCATGCACGCGTAGATCTTCCTGACAGTCCTGCAGTCGCTGCACAAAGCTGGCATGCAGGTCTGCTCCTTCAGCCTGCAGTCTCTGCCTGGTGTCATTGGCTGCAGTTTGGTGTTGCTGGCACAACCGCTGGACTTCATCTGCATTCAACTTAACATAAGTCTGTAAGGCACCATTACCCTGGTTGTGACTGTTTCACAGGTGTTTGAGGTGAGACGACCAATGTATGTCATTTGCAACATGGTCGACTCCCTCAACATCGTAAATTTGTACATGCAACACCACAACACCCAGCATGGTATGACTGTAGATGCAGATGTTCAGTATTCATGCTAGTTGGCTCAGCGTCTAGCAGGGCATCTTTGCATCTGAGTTGTTTGTTTACCATGCAGCCTTGGCAATGCACTCTCGAGCTTAGGACTTTGCAAGGCAGATGGCCAATCAGCCAGCAGTTCTGCCTGTGCAGCCGGGCAGGCACTGTCCAAGTCCCTCAAAGTTGCCTTGATCTGCTTGTGCTGCTGTTTGATTCTATCCAGACCTGGCCTGGACGGCTGCACGCGCTGCCTTTGCACATTCTGAAAGGCCTGCACATGAGAGCAATACTTGGTGGAAAGGTCTGTTTCACCATTTTTGAAACCCTCGGAAGATAACATGACATGAGATAGGGAACATATGGCTATGACATACTCACCTTGGCCAGTACATCATGCTGCAGTTCATCCCATTCTTGTCTGCACACAAGAAGCTGTGTGTGACTGCTTTGAACTGCGGCTGTCTCAGATACTGCCAGACTTGCCAGCATGGACAGAAGCTCCGATTCTACCTGAGAACTGGCACAAACGGCAAATTTGTAACAAAACATGCTGTCACAGCCTTGTGCTGGCCGCTTTTACTGCACATCAGAGATACATGCCACAAGGCAAGACAGACCTGCTTGAGCTCAACTTCGCGGCGGTCAGCCGCCACTGCTGCTTGACATCTTGCTCAAAAGTACGCTTCTGTTGCTGCTTGACGAAGCTAGAAAGGTGGTTCGCCTGCAAGGCTTGGAGGGTTGTTTGACCTAACACGGTGTGCTTATTGATCAAGCCAAAAAGTAGCAAAATGACTCACCACGTCCAGCAAGTCATGATTTCTCGTACGAGCGTTCGTATACCGAGACTGCCGGGACATGATCATGTTCTGGCCGACATCATACTGACATGAGTGTTTGGCAGTTTGGGAACAACTTTGGTTAGTAATGTAAACCGTTCAATAATTCCTTCCTGCAAATTTTGAGCTCGGACTTTGACCAAACGTTCAAGCTGTCCTGTCACTGCACTCACGCCCAAACACGCAACTGACGCTTCCAAGACCGTGCAGTGACGATACACAACCTTTGCTGACCGATTGTCGGATGAATCATGTTCTCAAACACGCAGAGTAAGCGTGGCGTTGGGTTTTGCAACTCAAATGCAAACTTTTGTCCAGAGCTTGATAAATTTCTGTCACTCAGGGTGAACGAGGTTGCTTACGAGCCTGCCAGGCCACAGCATCAGTCCACTGACGTGGTCAAGGGCCTGCTGTATAACATACCTGAACGCCATGAGGATGTCAACCAGAAAGGCCGCAAAGCTGCAGGTGTGGAACTTTGCCTTCATGTAAATATCGAGCTAGCGGGACTTTCTGCAGCCTTTCATGAGGCAGCTGCACTGTCGTAGGTCCAGCTAAGCTGAGGAACACTGCTCCGTTTGCACAGTCTGAAAATATGACTGAGGCAGACTACCCATCCAATTTTCACCTTCAGAAGCACAACAAACAGGTCAACGACAAGGTGAGCTCGAAAAGATGTACAGGTAGCAACACACGACAGAGAGCGAAACTGCCGTTTTGATTAAGCCAGGCTGACTGCTTGTTTGCAAGTGCAGGTTGGTCATGGAGATTTTGACCCTGAGGTTTACAGAGCAAATGCCATGGCAAACATCAACAACAGGACACAGAGCAGAGCCCGAAATTTTGTTGGCGCTGGCAACATTCTTTCATACAATAACAAATGACATGTTACCCCTCAGGTGCAATATTATCAGCACAACCTTGGCTCAGATGCTCACCCAGAAATTGGCTAAGCCTTGTCTCAAAGCTTCTATCTGCCCTTGGCTGCTGCTCAGTTGTCAGCCAAATGCACTCCTTTAAGTGGTCGTCAACTATGTGTATCTTTATATGTCCATCAGTGTAGCACTGCGACCGGTGGAAGCGCCCTTTAGGTTCAGGTATCCATGTGAACAATTTAGGCCTAAGCCTCGACCATTTGATTTTGTGCACTGTATTTTATGATTCTCGCCCTACTTGCATAACTAGTATTGTACCAGAGTTTACAAAAAGTGGCACCAACGTGACTTGCGCTCTGTAACATGTCATGCCAGCCACACTCTTACATAGATACACTTACGTGCATGACACTAACAAAATTATGACTTCGAGAATGACCTGCTAAATCACGTCGTGCACATGAGACCGAGAATGGCGTGCTGACAAAACCAGTATCATAATGCATCAATTTGTTTCATGATGTCATTTGTCCCCATTCATCTTCAGTGCTTGGTGTCTTCACATGAACTCAGTCTAGCAGCTTCAGCTCATGACACACTGTTCAACATCAAGATCAAACACTTTGTAAAACGCTTTTAACTGTCAGAATATAAGTTGATCTAGCGAGCGTTGATCTAGCGAATCTGTTCTGATTCATGACCGTCCACTTGAAGCTGAGCTTCCAGTAGCACCACTGCTGCCAGTATAATCAGAGCTTCCCGAGGCTGCCCTATGTTGCTGACGAGAGCGACTTTTGTGTGCCCTTTCCTCATGGTGGGCATGTGAGCCATTGAAAGGCTCATAGCGGCCATTCCATCTGTCCCCAAAGGGCTGCTCCCGGCCAATTTCCGTCGTATGCAAATAAGGCTCCTGTCTTGCAGCTGTATAGGTATCAGGCACACTGATTT
>JAABUO010006956.1_pt1 | contig 12944 bp, 16 predicted proteins | sample 5559291 | NCBI WGS metagenome assembly JAABUO01 (sample SAMN10711878, study PRJNA513372) | rock metagenome | isolation source: Antarctica rocks | place: Antarctica: Victoria Land, Finger Mt sud
TTACCTAGAATTGGGCTTCTCAGTGACTGCAATCTTGCAGGACCCGCTTTCGCTGCCATGAAAGTGCGTAATTCCAGATCGAAATCTAAGAAACAGAGCTTCAGGCCTGTAGCAGCCTCAGACGCTAGTGCTGACCTGCCCTCAGGACAAGTTTCCACAAGCAACCAAGGGTGACTCAGCTTCCTCACTATCTTGGCAAAGCAGACATTGCAGTCAACCTAAGCAGTCAGCAAGTCATGCAAGAAGCCAATTGCTGCCGTGATGAATAAAGATATAGAAGTGCCATGCTGTAGGGGCCTCAGCAAAAGTAACACAAGGAGCTTGCAAGGCGGTGCATTTGTCATTGCCTTTGGTGCAGCAGCAGCACTCTATTTGTATCGTGGAGGACATTTTCCAGCCATACAGGTGAAACAATACACATGCCGAGTGTCAGTTCAGTGCTGCCATATACTGTCATACTTCCCCAGAACATCATGTGGTCCGCATTCACCTTGCTCCCTGATTGCATGCCCAGATCATGCCACACCTGACAGTTATCTAATTCTGCAGGAATATGTAGCCAGCTCACCTTTGGGCAAATCTGGCTGCTTAGCTGCCTTTGCCCTCATCTTCCTGTCAGAGATTGGCGACAAAACCTTCTTCATAGCAGCTTTGCTAGCCATGCGAGTTGGCAAGTGGCTCAGCTTCACAGGCTCAGTAGCTGCGCTTAGTCTCATGACATTTGTCTCTGTTGGCATTGGGGTAGTCTTCAAGAACGTGCCTGATCAGTTCAGCAGCAGCATCCCAATAGGACAGTATCTGGGGATTGCATTGCTTGTATACTTTGGTTTGAAGACACTCAAGGTATGGTGCAGTGCAATTCACTCTTTGCAGAAAACTTTCGTTGGAACTCATACGACTACATGATGATCTTGCTGCTGCAAGCTCCCTGTTTCAAGTTTCAAACCGCACAAAGGTGCTGGACGAGGCTGCAGGTAGCCAGACCTCAGGAACAAGGGCCATCAGCGGTATATGCTGTAGAATGCACATTAGAGTGTACAAAGATGACGGCATGTTTATGCTGCAGCACCAGATTCATACAGTTGCATACCTGGCGTCGCTGTCATAAAGGCTGCACATTTACTGCTATGGGGTCTGCAGCATCAGCTTGGTCAGCAGAACTAGAGTCAGAGGTCTTCTTTTGACTGGATTGTCTTCTGTATTATGCCAATCAGACTCGAGCCATGCAAGGCATTGCCGGACAATTTGGCACGATTGCAGAAACCAGTCTGCCATCTTTGGGTTGCAGGAAGCATGCCAATGGGAGGCCCAATGTACCTCACCCTTGGGCTGTCCTTTTCTCAATACCCTTGGGCTGTCCTAGTCTCAATGTCGAAAGGTACAGTCTTTTCTTTTGTCTTGTTGCAGGAAGCGTGGGACACGCCTGATGATGCAGAGGCCGGTGGTGAGCTGAAGGATGCAGCATCCTCCCTGAGCCAATACAGTGATCGTCTGGGCGGTGCCTGGTGGCAAACGTTTGCGGAGGTTTGCCACTGCAGCCTCTACGCGCATTTAAATGTTTACTTGGCTGTGGTCATTGTGATGCTGCCTTGGACCTTGATCCGCCGCTGCACAAATATCATTGCTGTGAGGACACCTTCTGCGTGGCACTCATCATTACTGCTGTTGTCAAGTGCACAAGCAGCCTGCTAGCCTTCAGCCTGTGCCAAAGAGCACTTTGCAAGTCAAGGCAGCAAAGCATGCTCATGGTGATGAGTGCCAGCTGAAGGGATGGCGTGTTTTGAGATGCTTATGCAAGGTGTCTTGGCTTGCAGGTTGCATCTCTGATCTTTGTGGCTGAGTGGGGTGACAGGTCGATGCTTGCTACCATTGCTCTTGGCGCTGCACAGTCCCCTATAGGTGCACTTTGTTGTCTCTACATTGTTGCTATTGCCTCATCTTCCTCTTCTGCTGCTGCTTCTCCTTATGTCACTGCTGCTCCTCTTGTCCTCATGTCCATGGTGTCTTCTATCGCTTCAGCACGTCATTGTTATCTACCATCGCTCATGGCAGAAGGAGCAATGCATGTTTGCAATTGTCACATGCTTACAAGTCTTAGTGTATTCATATCAACAGGTAAAGGCCACCAGGCACCAGGTCTGTATTTGCACTCTTGGCGAGCTTGAATCTTATACAATCAAGCAGATCAAGATACCCTCGGACCATTCCATGTATGCGTAACTCAATGAACATTTGCCTGTTTGGGCTGAACAGCAGTTGGCCCTCCAAATGGTTGTGTGGCTGCAGGTGTGGCAACAGGAGCAGTTTTTGGCCATGCAATTGCAACTGCCATTGCTGTTGTTGGTGGCTCTATTGCGTCTCAATACATTTCCGAAAAGACAATAGGTTATATTGGTGGCGTTCTTTTCCTGGTTTTTGCTGTTGCCACAGGACTTGGCTACTTCTAATACAGGATGCTGGTGTTGAGTGCCCGCACAACCAAGCTGTCTACCACAACGTCAACATTCACCTGACATTTAACCGTGTGTGAGCTGCATCTTGAAACTTAAGCAGTGCTGTTATGGTATACTGCTCATACAATTTGATGTGTGAGCGCTGAGCTTGGGCACATGACTTCTAACGTCTGACTATCAAACCGTGGTGTTGTGTTGGGTTGCATATGGTCAGTGATAAGCGTGAGCATGAACTGACATCACATGCACTTCATTTGTTACGCAGCTATGGAAATGATCTGTTTGTGTACATATATCCTATATCTCCTGATGTCAGTGGGTCACTCAGCCGGTCATTGACCAAACACTGCAACGAAAGTACAAAACCGAGAGGCTGCATCTCAGACTGCAGTCAATCAAGCAAAAACTTTGACCCATCGTCCATGGACATGTGGCAACATCCTGATGTTGCGACGCTGTTGAACATCAGAAACTACTGTTGATCCCAAGACTCAGTCCTGTCACTGAGCAGTATGCCTGATGTGCGCTCCCTCACATCTACTTCTTTCTTTTGGCCACGTTGCAACAGGTTGCGAAAGCTGCCTGACACAGTGTCTGCTTCAGGCTGAGTTGGCTCCTCTCCTGCTTCCTTCACAATGAGTTTGTGCTCAGGCCTACGCACCTTCTGACGCCACTGCAGCAAACAACAGGTTCAGAGTCGGATGTTGTAGGCAATCACGCTGATTGTTGGCTCTAGTTTTTGTTCTGTCTTTGCCTGATGATACCAGTCACCAGGTATGATGCCTATACATGCAAGACTCAGCTTTGATCAAATGGCAATGTAGATTTCAACTGCACAGCGTTATTCACAGCATGTATACTGCCATACACAAGCCACAGACAAATGCAATGCTCATGTCCATAGTCAACCATATTCTATTTTGACCACACGCTATTATTGCTGTCAAACCTGCTCAATGCATTTGCGCCAAGTTGAAGTTTGCATGCAAACAATGACGTGATGCACTGGATGCCTGTTTTGTACCCCTGCATAGCCCTTGTCAAAAGCATGCATGCGAGGGCTCCATGTTAGAAAGGCCTATGGTCTTGTGTGCATTTGCATGCCTGGCTGCAGCATGCCTTCAAACGGATTTGACAACAAAACCATCACCGTAAAATATACTAAAACAAAGTCATATACTAAAACAAAGTACAAAGCAAATTGATAATCTGAGAACTGCTGTTTGCTTCTCACCTTGGCAGCCTGAGGAGGCAAGTCCAAGGACTGCGCCTGAAGGGAGTCAACAAGCTTATCCCCCACAGATGCTAGAGCAGCTGCCTTGGCAGCTGCATTCACACTGCGCTGATTAATGTCTGGCAGGTTGGCACGCCACATGGAGGCGCTGGCTGGAAGAGGCATCCCAGCAGGCTCATCTCTTGATCCCTGCATACAATCAAAATAACGTCAAGAATTTGGATCTGCTGTCAAAAGGCCGCCATTGGCACCTGTAGTTAGGTTCTTCTGGCCAGGGACAGGGAGCAAACATGGAAATACAATTATCTGCAGGCAAACTCAACGTGCATCTTGTATCTATGGACAGGTGCAATGTGTTGCGAGGCAAGAGGCAGGTTTGTGAAATGAGTCGACATTGAACCAGCTCCGTTATTGACACTGGTGGGACCTTGTTTGCAAAGGAAAGCACTGATATATTGTGACAGATGGAACCGGCAACTTGCCAAGAAAAGAACAGGCAATTTGCAATGACAAGTGACACAATTGACACCAACTAGGACACAAGTGTGTGCCCTTGCAAGCACGTCACACAGCAGACCTGAGGGGATTCGTCAGCGTCGCGGGGTCTGGGTGGGACTGCTCGGGTCCCCCCTGCCATAGCTGACATGGCTGTCCAGCTACTGCTGGGCAGCCGCTGCCGAGGAGCTGGCGCGGAAGCTGCAGCCTTGCCTTGACTACCACCGTTACTACGCTGCGCAGCATCTGCTTCCTCTGCAATGCAATGATGGCGCTGAACATCTATCAGTTCAACAAGCAGCTGGCAGACTGCGTGAGCAATGCAGTGGCAACAGTGGTTGTGGCAAGGCTGCAGCTTGGTTGCAAGCTGGCTGATGATGAATTGTGTCCACCAGTTGCAGAGAGATTTGATGGTGAATTGCTCTGCAACTCATGACCTTGATTGATCATCAGCGCACTGCTGTTGCCACTGCACTGCCCTGCATCTTTTTCTTGTGTACACTTCAGGCACATGGCTTGCAATCTACAGATTGGTCAGTTAAAAAATGGCCAGCACTGTATCATCAGCAACAGGGTAAAAATGGGACTGGTCTAAGAAGTGAAGTCGTGCCCTTGATGGCAATCTCAAAGCGCAGCCCTTCATCTTACCAAGGCAGCTACAGAATATCACCCAGCAGCTACTGCTGATTGCCAAGTAATGATGCCAAGCTGGGGCGAGCAAGCTGAGCACTTCTGGTGGAGACCCTCGTGCCTTGTAATAAAAGGACGGCATCTGGGAGCTGCCGCATAATGATGACAGCTTGAAGGCAGCATGCTAGTCAGGACGTGTCTTGTGGGCAAGGACAGATTGACAGGCACAAGATGCATACAAACAAACAAAATCCAGATGATGAGCCAATTGGCACATTGCTTTTATAGTCCTTGAAAGGCACTTACAAAAGAAAATGACACAAAAAGAGCATCGTCTTGGTATAAACACGAAGATAAAACGATGAAAATTATAAGACCCACCTGATGAGGTGGCTGCAGGATCCACCACAGCCAGTGTGTTGCGAGCCGCAGCAGCTGCTGAGGCAGGTGCTGGTAGTGGTACACCTGGCGGTAAGCGCAGCACCAGCAAAGACACTTCCACCTTGACTGTCCTGCCGCCATCGTCCTCCTGCATGGATGTACACCGCTAAGAGTCTAGTTCTCATCAACACCATTCCTTCGCCTGCTGAGGGGACCACCATCGTTTCTGTGGGAAGGCATATTCCAGGTTTCTTTTTATGTGTTCAAGCCTTCTGTGACCAGGGTAGCAACTGCTGCAGTTGACAGCATGCACAGTGTGTCTGCTCACAAAGATGAAGTAGAGCAGTCCAACAAAACAGTGTTCAGTAGCACTGGACAAACTAAAAGCCTTCCATATGTAGGCAAGTACCAGAAGCACTGGGCAAAGTGACAATGTTGCATATGGAGGCAAATGCCAGAAGAACTGGACAGGCGGCGTTGGGGTCTTGCAGCAGACGACACCTCAAGCATGTCGTCCCATTCCCTCGAGGTGGAGCACATGACAATGTCCTCGCAGGTGTGGCCTGTCACACTCATTAGTGCCCCTGCTGCAGCCTGCACTGCCATCCGCCCAGCAGATTTCTCGGCGTCGTAATCCCTTAGGCTGTGCATCACAATCATGTCACCATTGTCGCCTGCAGCATGCCACACCAATGGTCAACTATGCTGTTGGCCATTTATGAGGAGCGCCAGATGATCCTGATCATAAGGATCACAGCTCAACATGGCTTTGCACAGGGGCTTTGCACAGCGGCAACTGAATGAACATTTGAACTGCGACAAAGGTACCCATTACTAAGCATTTGAGACTTGTACCAACAGCAGGCACAGCAATATCACGCAAAGCGCAGAACTGTCTACTCAACTTTCTGGCAAGCAAAGCAATGATGCACAGCTGGCAAAGTGGGCACACGTGAAGAAGCTCTGGGCTGCCGCCTTGCGTTATGATTGCTGAAAGGCAAAAACGTGCATTTTGTTTCTTCAAGATGTTACGGCCATTCAGAAGGTGACAGGGCTCACCAGCAAAGCGTTGCTTAGGGGATGGCATGGAGATGCAGCACAGGATGGCAGATGCCTTCCTGACTGCCTCTTCCAGAAATGGGGACTCTGCTGCAGCTCTGACTGCATCTGACGCCAGGTGCATCAATGATTGGCCTGGACCCATCTGCACTCAACAAACCTGCTGTTGTTGCTCTTGTAATTGTCATCGTCATGCGTCATGAATGCGTGAGTTGTGGACGCATCTGCACTGGGTGCAGCTGCTGTCATTGTTGTTTTTGGTCTTGTTATCACTTCTGAGCAGATTCTGAGGTATCTTGTACGTTGCAGGCAAGACAGCAGAGCCTCTCAACAAGTCCGCTGCTGCTCTGCTTCTGCAGCGATTGCTGAAGAGGTGCATGCATGGCTGCAAAGGTGAATGCATGAGCACAGGAGGCAAGACATGGAGGAGATGAGCACAGGACTGTGTGTCCCTAACCCTCAGACCAGACACATCCCCAATAAACAATTGAATGTATGAACGGAAGCATGAATGTTTGAAGGAATGTATACATGAATGTATGTATGGATGAATGAATGAATGAATGAATGAATGAATGAATGTGTGTACGAATGAAGGAGTGAGTGAGTGAATGAGTGAGTGAGTGAATGAATGAATGGATGGATGGATGGATGGATGGATGGATGGATGGATGGATGGATGGATGGATGGATGGCTGAACATATATCATCGGATGAATGAATGAATGAGAAGCAGCTGCATACTGGACAGCAGGGCTTACCTGATGAGCACACGAGGCAGGCATGGAGGCAACCCCCCGGCCCAGGGCTGCAGTCCCCGGGCAGGTGAGCAGGCGCTGCAGGGGGGGCGACAGCAGCCTCTTGTACCGCCTCAGATCCCGCCCATGCCATATCAAAGCACCTGCTTTCAGTCCAGAAAGTCAGCCCGCAAGCTCAAGTCATATATTTCAGTTGCACTAATAAAGGATGTGAGGAGAATGAGACCCAGTATTATGCAGCTGCAGAAAGCTGAGAGCGTCCTAATGCTTGAACGGTCACCTATAAATGCTCATCAAAAAACTCCATGACACTAGCCAACTCACAGTCAATTTCAAGTAAAAATTGGCAGCAAGCTTGTCCACAGCTAAATGTGAAGCAATTGAAGAATAGAAAGCACATGCTTGTCACAGGTTGGGCAATATGTAGTAATCCCACAGATCATCTGAGAAGCAACTCCGCAGTACCACATGAATGGATTTGATGATCAGGTTGCAACAGCATACAGGAGCCTCAGCTACTCAGCGTGCTGATGCGTGATACCTGAGGTGGATTTGAGGATCTCAGGCGCTTGCAACGAAGCCAGGATGGTTCGCACTGTATGCTCCAGCGCATTGTCAGCTATATTAGTAGCTTCTGCCACTGTCATGGCAGAACCTCCGACAGCCTTTGACAGTACATCCTGCATGACAAGTGCTGTGGTTGGCAATGACAGGTATGCAAGTTGTGTCTCCCCAATATGCATCGTGGGCTGCCTGATTGCAGGTGTAGCTTCCTGCAGCCACACTGACTGTGAAACATTGTGGCGAGCACTGTGCAAGTCATGGTAATCTTTCAAAGCCAACCGGGAGTTGAGCGACTTCACAAAGAATATGGACTGTATAGGGTGTGCATGCACATGCTGTGCTTTGATGTGCTCACACCTACAATATCTCCATAATGTAGAAACACCTGACACTGATCCCCAGGTGTTGTTGGTTTTAGATTTACACTGTGGAATGGGCGTTTCTCTGAGGACAGCGACGTTTCTGTACCCCAAAGGGCTGATTGGTATTTGCCACAGTGTTCCATACCTGTTCCACAACCACAACCAGATGGGCTGCTTCCTCCAAAGCAGCAATCATGCGGTCAGCTGCATCGACCTTACGCTGCCCCTCAAACTCAAAGGGCCGAGTCACTGAGACAGCTGTGAAGTGGCCTGTCTCCCGGAGACGGTTCACCAGAGACAGCAGCTGCAGGTCACAGCCAAAGAGGCATCACATTCATCTGCTCTTCAGCTTTGTGACAGGGCTGACTTTGTTTGCAGTGCAAGCCGGGAAGGATGACCATTGCCATAAGCACACACAGCGGCCTGCTTGCACATATTGCTGAGCATACATTTAGTATCACCACTATCATGTACAGGCTGACTGCAAGGCCTGTCAGTGCACATTGTATACAACTTCTAGTCTAATGCAATGCTCTAAAGAACTATGTATGACATGTCAGGCTGCAGCCCTGTGCCAGCATTGGACAACACACAAAAGCAGATGCCCTGCACACGCTGTCTTGCTCGTCAAGAAGAAGACTCAGTTTCCAACTGTTTGCATCTTGAACGCTTTCATTATGACCATCTAAATTCCCTGACTGATTGACTGACTGGCTGGGTAAGGTGCAGGGGTAGTGCAGATGCTGCATGGCACTGACCAGAGGAGCACCGCCAGGGATGGTGCCAGCAGAGGCAAGAAGGAAGGCCACTCCTCCATCACCCACATTCACATTCCCCTTGCCATGCTGGTCATAGGCGCCAGGTCCCACGATACGTTGCATGTCCTCAGGGCTCAGCAGCGCTGTGCTGCCTCTGTCCTGCTAGTGCAAACAAAGTCAGAAGGTTGCCTTGAAAACGCAATTGTCCTGGTGTCCACAGTCTACTCACAAGTGTCTAGTCCTTGACAACATTCTCAGGTGCCTTGTGGGTGTGTGCTGGCTTAGTGGTGTGCTGTCTCTGTCCTGCTTGTGCAAACAAAGTCAGAAAACAACATCAGCTTGCGCCACAAACTGGTGTAGCTGCTCTACTTTATGTCTGCAGCATTACTCACACAGTCACGAAGCAGCGGCAGCAAGCCTGAGAAGATTGCCTCTCAATGCAGTCCTGCATTTGACAGGTTGACTGCAGTGTGGAGTCCCTGATGACACTCTCAGGTGCCTTGTGAACTCGATTGCTGCTTTGATGGTGCGCTTGTGCTAACATGCGTCTTGATGCAGCATGACAAGGAGGCGCTGGCAGACTTGCTGCATGGAATCATCCCAGATGAGAGAGCGTAAGCCTTGGCCACACTCTAGTGCAGCTGCTCTGCTTTATGTCTGCCGCCCTACTCACACAGTCAAAGAGCAGCAGCAGCCAGGCTTAGCGCTTGTGCACAGGTTGGTGCAGCACCCTGGACTAGTGCCTTGATGGAGAAGGAGGCCAGTGCTCATGGCCTCGCCTGCCATTCTGATTCCTGTACATGCCTGGATGACGTGTACATGTGACCACCGAGTTATATGTATGCCACCAACATCTCATCCAGACATGTACAGGAACCAAATGGCAGCCAAGGCCATAGTCACGTGTATGCCACAACAACAATTTGGTAAGCATTTAAGTGTGCGTTTGCGCACCATGTGAGGCTCCTCTTTTCTGACCACCACAACATTGGCGGTGCCAGATGCCTCCAGCACCTTGCGGTCATGGTCCAAGCACCACATTTCTGCGCCACTGACCTTGCCATTCTTGATGAGCCTGCCAACAGCGCTGCTGCCCCGGTTGCCCACACCTGCGAGACAATGCAGAAGTGGGTCAACGTGCACGTCTATATGACTTTTCTTGCGTCAGTTGGAAAACAGTTTCAGAACTTGTCTGCTGGATCCTCTGATGCTCCCAAGGACAGGAAATAGTTGAGATATGATGATCGATTGATTGATTGATGATGTAGCTAGATCCAGCAATGGTGTCTGCTCTCATCAGTGCAGCTGCAGCACCCGCAGCAACTTTTGTCATGAGAGCAGGGCTGATCAGATGTCAGCAATGCGCAGCTGCACGGCTCTGCTGCTGCAAGCGCTGTTGGCACCTTGGACTTCCGGCTGGCTTTGCAGCTGATGCCAGCACAGAAAGAAGACAGGGTGCAAAGACAAGGCCCTGCCACCTGGTACAGACACACGTATGGAAGAATTCAGGAACAAAGACACTATACCTATGATCTTCAGCTTGCCGTCCAGATGCTCATTGCCTGTTTGCTGTTTTGGAGCTGCAGCAATGGGCTGTTGCGCAGCAGCTATAAGAGCAGCTGCATGGCCTGGAGCTGTGGCATGCTGCCCAGCAGCCCGCTGCGGCGTGCCATGCGCGGACTGAAACTGTGCATACAATCTGTGCCTATGTTTGCGTGGGCGATGCTGTAAGCTGTGAGCTGTCTGTGGAATGTGGCAGCGGCGAGATGAGTTGGGGTGGCAAATGGCTTGTGCCATGGGAACTTCTGTCAAGAGGTGGCTTGTCAGAACAAGACAGGAGTTTGGTTCAGATGTTAGTCCACAAGGGGCGTGCGCTGCTCAGACTTGAAGGATTGTGAATACTGTACAGCTGGCTTTACAGCATGAGCAAGTCTGGAATCACTTCTCTGACATGCCCCCCATGAAGGTTCTGGGGTTAGGTGCTTGACCAGAGAACTTGGCACCAGAGAAGTCAAAGCCTGGGTGCTGCAGACAACAAGCAAGGGAGGAGTTCACTCTCCAGTGTGTGGCGCAAATGTGATGATGGCGGCACTGAGGCCTGGCCATACTGATACTGTGACATATCGATGTGTACAGCTGTATACCTCCTCTTGGAACCTTTCTAGCATCAAACGCTGTTGCTCCTCCTGTTGCTTCACTGGGTCCACAGTATGCCCAGCCAAAGCAGCAGTCCAGGGCTCACCCTGTGACACATCTTGTGCTGTCACAAAAACGCAACAAGCAAAATGCACCAAAGTATAAGGTAACCGCTTGTATACCTTTTCTGCCTTGCAAAGCTGTAAGTTTGCAGTCCCCTCCTCTGCATTGTACCAGACAGCGTTGGATCAGCGGGGGTTGAGTAAATGACGATGTGAAGGCTGTCTCTAACAGTGTACCTAAAGTCCAATACGATTCTGATGCCTTGACTTTGCCAGCCAAATCAATCTGCATGAAATGTAGTATGCGTTATTGCTTGTGCCGGAACACAAAGGTACATACGCCAGGACAGGCCATGGCAGTGAGGCCTTGAGGGAGTGATTAAAGCTACAATCACGAGGCAGACCTAACACGGCAACAGACTCACGTCAAGGTAGGGCGGGTTCCCCTTGATTCCGACGCTCAAGTGGTTGCTTTGTATGTTCACTGCAAGATCTTTTGCCCTGACGCCCGACGGAACACTTATGTAAATATTGACTTCAGTGAGCGTTTGATCCCACTCGTAGATCAAACGGCCGTTGTGAATGAAGGTACGTCGTTGACTGGGAGCAAGAGCTTCAGCACACATCGACTGTCACGAAACGAGTCGGACTCCGGTGAGGCTGTGAGATGCATCGCGCAAACGCTGCGTCCATCAGCCCAACCACTTTCGAAGTGTCACTTTAGACTTCTTCTTACACACACGATCAGACGAACATATTCTTATGAGGAAAAATGCAGCAGCTATCATGACCAGCACGAGCTTTGATGGTCTAGACTTACGTGCATCTTCTTTGTTGCCTGCAGGGTCAACGTGTGTCGCTTCAGCAGCTGAAGATACATGTTGAATGCTCATCATGATCAATGGCTCAGCATGCCTCCTCTCAGCTTTTTTAGGACATGCTGTCTCAGGTGTTATGAAAACCATCAAGAATGTGGCTGTGCCTTTCTTGCATGTCAACAAAAGCCATTGAAAGAGCAGGCCGCAATAGATTCCAGTCAATGGCAAAGTTCATCTTCAGATCATCGCAGCCTTGCAGCTGAGCACTTGTTGGGCAGATCCCTTCTTCCAGCAAAGCACGCTTCTCATCAGCAGGCAGCGAGCCATACTCCGGTTGAAAGACATACCTCTGCGCACGCAAGCGATGTAGTCACCAACATGACACGATGCACAACAAGGTGAAAGCCAATTACGGCCACCAAAGACTGTCACACTGACTGTGACCAAGCCTGCAAACATGGAACAAATGCAGTGATCAAGCCATGAACACAGGGGCCACATCTAGTAAATCCTCCTTTTTGTCCTAGCCATATGCTCCCAAGATGATCTGTTGTTGTGATTGCAAATCTTGGAGCAATATGACAACACAGCACAGCCCAGCCCAGCACAGCACAGCACAAGATTTGAACACCGCATGAAATGCTGTTTACCTCCTTCTGAGGGTAGATGAACCTGCGGTCTTCAGTACTCAGACCTACAAAGTTTACAGGCAAAGCAAAGTCTTGTATGACATCTGTAACCCATGTGTGAGGAGCCCCTCCTATTTTCAGCCAATTGTAGAACAAAGCCACACTGCCCTGCACATGCACCCACCAATCAGAAACCCTTAGTAAACTGTGTGATAGCCCTGTCGCCCGCACATGCACACAGACAGATCAGATGCCCTTGTCACCTGTGTGGCAGCCCTGTGTAGACATGTACATGATGTCCAGTAACATTGTATGCAAAGAGTGATACATCAAGCACTCGAGTCAGTCTATGCACGAATGATACGAGCATGCGTCTCAACACTGGTCTCTGATTTAAAAGTTCAGAGTCTGGTGTGTACAGCCATTTGTAACTCATCGCTTTGATCTGGATCTGTATATTGAAACTTAGGAGCTCGTGTACAACCCAGCATAAGCATGCATGACACATATGACTTATCTAGTGTGATACAGCAGCAGCAGAAGTGAACTCACTGGAGACATGAACAGTACATTGCCCAGTGCCGCCCCATGAGTCATGATGACCA
>JAABUO010006958.1_pt1 | contig 12943 bp, 8 predicted proteins | sample 5559291 | NCBI WGS metagenome assembly JAABUO01 (sample SAMN10711878, study PRJNA513372) | rock metagenome | isolation source: Antarctica rocks | place: Antarctica: Victoria Land, Finger Mt sud
TTGAGCTGCTTGCGGGGAAACTCGCCCGAGCAGTTCTTAGGGGGCGGGGTGGTGGCAACGCCACCCTGCTACCCGGCGAGAGTACCGCGAGGTACCGACCTATGCCACTTCATCGTCTACTGAAACGGGGCACACGGTATAAACAACACAGCAGCTAACGAGACGGCTTTTTCAGTGCCTTGACTACCCTCTGTTTAGCGACAATTAGGCGGTTCAGCCACACGTTCGTTGCCTGACCCTGGCGACTGTGCTTGGGGCGTCCCGGCAGTGGGTTTGCCGGTCGTCCCCGTTCGGTCCCGCTTCAGGGATTGAGGGCGCGTCGCTACCCTGGGGGCCGTGCTGTTCCTCCATTCAGGAGGGGTGGGCGTTGCACCCACCGACGAGCAGTCAGTGGTCACCGTCTCTTGACGATGCAGTCTCCACCCGGTTTATGCCGGTTTTGAGACTAACGGGTCGCACGACGGACGTATCGGCCAGCACAATTGCCACTTCTCGCGCAGGATGTCCCTGTCCGACAGGGTGTGTTCTGAGGTCTGACGCTTCCCTTGGAATATCCGCACCTCCATTAGCATGTGTTTATGCTGATTCACCGTTAGGCGACGGTTTACGCCACACACGCTGCTTTCGCGCGCTTAATCGCCGTCTTGCGGCGAGTCGCCTCTTCGGTCAAGCGCAGGTAGGTGGGGCTATCGACCTCGTTGGTGGCGACCGCCGCGACGCTCATGGATGCGATGGGGTAGAACCTGCGCCGACCGCTCCGGTCGTCGCTGGAGAGGCCGCCATGGGATAGATCGGCCGCGTCGTAGTAGCGGGATATAGCCGCGTTGAAGCGGGCCGTGATGCGCGCGTGGAGCGGCTCGACGCGGTCCGGATGCGCGAGCAGCACGAAGTCATCGCCCCCGACATGACCGACGAACGCGCCCTGCCCCACGTCGGCGGCCACGTCGCGCAATACCGTCGCCGCCATCAGGAGAACATCGTCGCCGCGCGCGAGCCCGTAGTGGTCGTTGTAGGCTTTGAACCCGTCGATGTCGGCCAATATGAACGCCGTCGGTGCGCCCGCGCTCACACGGTTGTTGATCTCCGTCTCGAGCAGCGGCGCGCCCGGCAACCCGGAGAGCGGATTGCTCAGGCGCGCGCGCCGCAACGCCTCGTCGTTGAGGTGGTCGAGCAGCTGTGACACGGCGACGAGGCCGCTGTAATAGCCGCCTTCCGTTACGACGATCGGGTCGTAGCGGCGCTCGGACGACCGCGCGGTCGCCTGCCGGACCGCTTCCTCAAGGGGTGTCGCCCCATCGACGACGAGCATGGCCTCGTTCGCCACGCGCGCCACGGGACGTTGGCGATAGATCGCATTGCCGTATAGCCCGCTGAGTTTGGTCAGTAGTCCCTGGCGGGTGACGATTGCCCGCGCCACGCCTTCCGATCCCACGGCCACGGCAAGGCGCTCACTGTCGCGCTCGAACAGGGCCAGCGCCTCCTCCGTTGATGTATCGGGCGACAGTAACATGTCGCGCGCCACGAGACCTCGTACGTGGGCGTGGCGCTCCGCGGGGCGTAGGGCGCCGCCTTGGCGCGCGTCGCGGGCGCCGGCCGAGAGAACCGGCGGCAAAACCACACCCGCGGACGTGTCCGGGTGCGGAGTTTGTTGCAGGCGCAGGAAGGTCCGCGCGACGTGTGGGTCGAAGTGCGCGCCCGCGCCGCGCTCGATCTCGGCGATAGCGCGCTCATGGCCGGGCGCCTGGCGATAGACGCGGTCCTCGGTCATCGCCCCGTAGGCGTCGACCACGGCGAGAACGCGCGCGCCGATGGGGATATCCTCGCCGCGTAGCGCGTCGGGGTAGCCGGTTCCATCATAGCGCTCGTGGTGATGGCGCACCAGCGGCACGACGACGCGCAGTTGTTCCACGGCACCAACGATGCGCGCCCCAATCTCAGGGTGCCGTTTCATCACGGTAAACTCGGCGTCGTCGAGCCGGCCCGGTTTGTTGAGGACGGCGTCGGGGATGCCGATCTTGCCGACGTCGTGCAGGGCGGCGCCGAGGCGGATGGTCGCGATCTCCTCAGGGGAGAGGTTCAGGGCCGTGGCGAGCGCGATGGCCCGTTCAGCCATGTGCTCGCAGTGCTCGCCGGTATAGCCGTCGCGCGCTTCGATGGCGCCGGCCAGCGCCTCGATCGTTTCCACCATGGCGCGCTCGGTCGACGCGTACAAGCGCGCGTTGTCGAGCGCCAGGGCGACAGTCGTAGCCGCCGTACAGACCAAATCCTGCTCGTCCTCCGTAAACGCGCGGTCGTCCTGGCCAAGCACCGCCAGCACGCCGACGACGCGCCCACGCGCCATGAGCGGTGCCATGGCGTATCCGCGCGCGTTGTCGAGCGCCAAGGCGGTCGCTGTGGCCGCCGGTAGCGCGATAGCGGAGCCGCTAAAGGCCGGCCGTCCCGAGGTCACCGTTTCCGTTAGGAGGCGCGGCGCGGCGAGCGGTATCACCGCGTCGATGCTCCTGGACGCGCCGGGAATTTCCTGGCTCGCGGCCAGCCGCAGATGCAGACCGTCGTGGTCCAGCAGGAACAAGGCGCCGCCGTCCATACCGAGGGCGTCGGCGAGCGCCGCGATGGCGTCGCGTCCAAGAGCGGCCGGTCGCTCATGGGTTGTGGCGGCGGCGATGATCGTGTTGAGGGTCTCGACATAGTTAGTGGCGCGCCGCTCCTCGTGGCCGGTGCGCATCCTCGACAACGCGGCGCCGAGCGTATTGCCCAGCGTCGCGGCGAATTGCGCCTCGGCGTCCGAGAAGGCGCGCCGCGCGTCCGTGGTGGCGATGAGCAGCGCGCCGAGGGCGCCATCATGTCGGGCCAGCGGCGCGAGGAGCGCGGCGACGGCGCCCACGACGACCGGCACGCCAACAAAACGCGGGTCGGTCGAGACATCATTGGCAACGACGGGTAGACCCGCGCGCAACAACGGTTCGAGCGGCGTCCCGCGCACCGGAAAGATTGCGCCAATACCTTTTTCTTCGGTAAAGGCGTTGTGGAGCGCGGCGATGGCGCCGTCGCCCGTCGTCGCGTCGTACAGCATGACGGCGGCGTAGTCGACATCCAGCGCTTCACGAACGTCGCGGACGGCGGTCGCCAGCAGTGTGGAGGGATCGAAACCCCTGGCCGTGGCGACGCGGTTGAGAATATCGAGTTCGGACGCCCGCCGCCGCAAGTCCTGACTTTCCTGGCGCAGGGCCGCGAAGTCCGCTTCCGCCTCGCGTTGACGGCGCGCCAGGCGCCGCAACTGTCTTGAGGTACGATTGATGATCACGGTGAGGCAAAAGAAGACGGCGACGCGCGAAACGGACTCAGGCGGTGTCAGCGCCAACCCGCCCGGCCCTATCGTCAACGCGAGCGATAGCGCGCCGACGACGGCCGTGACCAGGAGCGCGATCGTGAGGCGGTAGTAAAGCGCGGCGAACACGACCGCGAGAAAGAAGTTGACGATGAAGGGACTGGCCGCGCCGCCGGTGCGCGCCACGATGATGGCGACGAACACCGCTCCGGCGATAGCATGGAACGCGAACAGGTCGCGCGGCAGGCGTCGCCAGGGTATGGCGACGTAGAGGACCACGTAAGCGAGCGCGAAGAGCGCGATAAGGGCGACGGTGGTGTCGGAGGAACTGTCGTGTAACCCCGATCGCGCCACACTCAGCACGCCAGGGGTAATCGATAGCAGCGCCAGCGCACGCGTCAGGACGCGCGTGCGCGCGTCGGCCGCGCGCTCGTCCTGCTCGATCGTCGCCCCGTCGCCGGGTGGGGACCAGCGTCGCATACAAGCGGCCTCTCATCTCTCTACTAGCGATAGTATCCAGGCTGACGATGGCTCAACAGCTCAACCATCCAACCCGCACGGGCTCTCACCGTGTATCCACATGCTACCGCTAGAGAACGCCGCCGTCAGTAGCATATTCGGGTTTCAGATTATGCCGGCCTTATGCGCGTCACCACACAGGGTCTATAACCACTCGTCACTCGTCACCCGTCACTCGGGGGCAACAGCACACAGCCTTCGGGCGAGAAGGGCAATCTGGGCCCCTACGACGCCTTGACGTCAGGGGTCGGCAACCTGCTCGCGGCCTTCGACCCGGCACGTCTGAGCGGCCACGTCGCGCCGTTCTCCGAAGCCTACGCCGAGGTCCCGGAGACCTTGATCCATACGCGCCCTGGGATCAGCGGCTACGGCTGCACGCAACTCGGCATCGCCCCGACCGACCGCGCGCAGGGTATTAGCAACACCATCCCGATCGACTTCAACCCCCGGCCCAAGACCAATCCCTTGATCGGCAAGGAGCACCCCTCATCCTCAGTCCGCATCGCCTGCATGCGCGGGAGAGTGGACTACTATAGTGGACCCCTTTGTCAAGACACTAAAGAGGAGCTGAAAAAGGTGGACTCATCTCCTTTCTGAGAGGGGAGGGAGATGGGTGTCGGCCCATCATGGCCCTCCATGTTCTGTGTGGTCGTGTGGTAGACCTCGGCGGGTGTCTTGGAGCCGAGGGACTGGTGCGGGCGTTCGTCGTTATAGAAGGAGAGGGAGCGGGTCAACCCCTGCCGCGCCTCCTTGGGGTTGGCATAGTCGTGGAGATACACCTCCTCGTACTTAACGGTGCGCCACAGGCGCTCGGTGAAGATGTTGTCCAGGGCGCGGCCCGTGCCGTCCATGCTGATGCGCACGTCGGCGGCCTGCCGGAGGGTGAGATACTGCGGACTTGTGAAGTGGCTGCCCTGATCGCTGTTCCAGATCGTCGGCGTCGCCCCGGCCAAGGCGCGCTGGGTGGCGGCCAAGACGAAGGGCCGTTCCAGCGTCTGGTCGAGGTCCCAGGCTACGACGTAGCGCGAATACCAGTCCAAGATGGCGACCAGGTACATCCAGCCTCCCTGCAAGCGACTATAGGTGATGTCGATGCCCCCTATATGATTGGGATAGGCGCTCGTCGTGTGCCGGAGCAAGTACGGGTAGACCGGATGGTCCGGCGCTGGCGCGCTCGTGTGCGGTCCCGGCGCGATACCGGCGATGCCCATCTCGCGCCTGTGCCGCTGCACCGCCGTGCGGTTGAGCACCAGTCCGTCCCGGCGCAGATGGACGGTCATGCGCCGTGAGCCATAAAAGGGGTAGCGCGTATAGATCCCATCGCTGCGATGCTTGAGCGCCACTTCCTCCGGCGACGGCGCTATGGGCCGATAGTACAAAGTGGCACGATGGGGCCACCGCGCTGGCACACGTTTGGAGGCTGGACTGCGCTACCGAGAGACGTGTCACGGTTCGCATCCCCCGTGTCAGATCTCACACACATCTCACGCGCGATGTCTACATGGCCTGAAACGACGCGATAGCTAGCGGTATGACGCGCACGGGCGGCGGCTATTTTGCGCATCACAAGCGCAGGTAGCGGCAGGGTGCGACGTGGTACGATACGGCCGAGGCTAACTTTGGATCAGAAGATTCGCGTGTAAGCTTTGCCTCTTTCATGCCTTTGCCTCTTTCATGCCTTTGCCTCTTTCACGCCGATGCCCGATGCGCGGCCTTTGTGTTCTGCTTATCGTAATATGCGAAAAGTCTGTCGCAGTTGTTCCAGGGCCGAGAAACCGGATCTGCTCGACATAACGTAAAGCGCTAAATATGGCGCGATACGCGATGTAGCTTTTCGCACCCTATAGGACAGGGCAGTTGGACCTGGCGTCACAGGCTGTAGACGGAACGCGCCCAAGGCGGCGGGTAGGCGCCGGCTTGGATGGCGAGGTGGCGTGTCACCATGGACCCTTCCAAGCCCCCCGCGTTGAAGTCCAACCCGCTCGGTCCTGCGCTTGCATGCCCCACGGGTGTCGCCCCCGCGATGACGATGTACCCCGTCGCCGGAGGGAACATGAAGTGCTGCGGCCAGCGGTCGTGGCGCGGGTCGAAGAAGCGGGTTCTGCCCTGCGCGACTCGGCCGCCCTTGGCGCGGTTACAGAATGGGCAACTCCATGCAAAGTTGTCCAGGTGATCGGGGCCGTGACGTCGACGGCGGGGCCGCACCGCCGGTAAGCGGCCGGCCATGTAGTCATTCCACAGGTTGCGAGGGATGATGTGCTCCACCTCGAACTTGCTTGTCGTGGGGAGCAAGCAGTATTCGCATGCGTCATTTGCCCGTAAGCGGACGATCTCGCGCACGTCAGGGTTGTGCGGGTCATGCACGGCGCGTCGCCGCAGCGCGGCCACGCGCTGGCGGAGGCCAGGGTGGAGAGGTGGGGCCGTCATCGCGCGTGGGCGTAGCGCTCTTGTAGGCGCGACAAAGGCAGCATCAGCCGACGATCCGCGCCTGCTGTTGCTCCCTGGCCTCGTTGACAGCGGTCTCCAGGCGCGCCGGGTCGTCCTGCACCGCGCGCCACCAGACAAGCGCGCGGTCGACGTCCGCGAGGACCTCCGCCTGCATCTCCTCGACGGGCACGCCGCGCCGGGCCGCCAGATCACGGATGCCTCGCTCGTTCGCCGCTCGTCCCCAGGTGGTCACGAGTGCATCCAACTCGATGCGCTCTGGTGCGGTAAGACGCCCATCGTCTTGAAGATCGAAGAGTTCCGAGAGGCGTCGGCTCTGCACGGGGGAGAGAATATCGTCCTCTTCATGGGGTTTATCCGCGCCGATTGCGTCCTCGTCACTGCTGGGTAAGGCATCAATAGCGAAGATGTCATCGAGCCTCGCGTCGAGCGCCGCCGCCGCCGCCGCCGCAATCTCCATGTCAGGCCGGCGGACCCGTTTATCGCGCGCCAGCCGGTCGAGGGTGCGTGCATCCACCGCAAAGTCGAAGCGCGCGGCGATACGACGTTGGAGATCGTCCACTGTCAGGTTTCGCGTGCGGAGCACGTCGCCGAGCCGCGAGTACACCATGACACTCATTCGGCCATCCTCCTTGTCTTTCGCCGTCCATCGTTCCCATGATGCGACTATAACATATAGTATAAGCGACCTTTGACGACGGAGCGCGACGTGTGGCATATGGGCCGCGCCGGGCGGGGAGAAGACGGCGCGCGGATAATGACGTGCACGCCCACACCTGCCATCGCGCGATCACAAATAGCTCCTTCTGCAATACCAAAAACCTAAAGTCGGACGCTTGCCATGTGGGATGCACATAACTACTTCCAACCGTACCCACGTCCAGCGCTATGGCCGTACGACAATCTAGCTTGCGCGCGGACCGACGTACGGCCATAGCATGTCACAACCTCGAAGCCGTAGCGTGTCACAACCATGTCACAGACGACTCGAAAAACATGCGGAATAGGGCGGTACGCGCCGGCAAGATGCGGTATTTTTAGGGTTTGTTTACCCGTGAAATGGACATGTCATGGTATAGTGCGGTACGATGTGGACACGGTTCGCCAGATTCGTAAATGGGCGGTCAAGAGTTCGAGTCTCTTCATCGGCTCTCTCGTTTGCAACAAATAAGGCCGGGATCACGGGTAACAGCCCGTGATCCCGGCCTTAATCTTATCGCACCTGCGCGACAAAGGCGAGGCGGCGCCTCCGCTTGGCTCATATGTGGCTCACACACGGGGCAAAGCCGCCCTATAGCGCCATGCATCATGCGTCCCCGGCTGGATCTACGCCGACGCCGTGCTGCTCGATCGGGGCGTGACCATGGACAGATCTTTGACAAAGATGAGCGCGGTATGTCATAGTCGTCTAGGCGATGCGCCCATCGACGGCCGTCTGTGTTCCGTCAACGCACATCGAAAGAGAGGCCGCACACGATGGAGATCACTTTCCCCCCCGCGTTCCTCTGGGGCACGGCGACCGCCGCGCATCAGGTCGAGGGCGGCAACGTGTATAACGACTCCTGGGTCCTCGAGCACGCGCCCGGCAGCCCCTACGTCGAGTCATCGGGCGACGCGTGTGACCACTACCACCGCTATCCGGACGACATCGCGCTGCTCGCGACGTTGGGTTTCACCCTGTACCGCTTCTCGCTGGAGTGGTCACGTATCGAGCCCGAAGAGGGTGAGTTCTCCCTTGCACAGCTCGACCACTACCGCCGCATGTTGGCGCGTTGCCATGAACATGGGCTCACGCCCATGGTGACGTTCCACCACTTCTCCTCACCGCGCTGGCTCGCGGCCGCGGGTGGTTGGGAGGGGACGGACACGCCCGCTCGGTTCGCCCGCTTCTGTGAGCGGGCGATGGCGCACCTGGGCGACCTGATCCCACTGGCGTGCACGATGAACGAACTGAACATTGGCGCCCTCTTGACGGCTATCGGCAGCCCGGAGATGCGCGCCTTCCGTGACGCGCCGTGGTACGCTGCGGCGGCGCGTGCGGTGGGCAGCGACCCGGCGCGTTTCACCCCCTTCCTGTATGCGATGTCGGACCGTGGACGGGAGACGATGCTGGCCGCGCACCGGCGCGCGGTCGAGGCCATCAAGGCGCGGCGGGGCGATTGCGCCGTCGGGATGACCCTGGCCATGCAGGACATCCAGGCGGCGCCCGGTGGCGAGGAGACGGCGGCGCGGCTGCGACGAGAGGTGGAAGACGTCTACCTGGACGGGACGCGGGGCGACGATTTCATCGGCGTCCAGACGTACGCGCGCGTGCGTTGCGGCCCCTCTGGTCCGCTGGGACCGGAGGAGGGCGTGGAGTGCACGCAGATGGGGTACGAGTTCTGGCCGGAGGCGCTCGAGGCGACGATACGGTACGCCAACGCGGCCACGGGCCTGCCCGTGATCGTGACCGAGAACGGCATCGGGACGGATGACGATACACGACGGAGGGCCTACGTCGAGCGGGCGCTGCGCGGCGTAGCCGCGTGCCTGCGCGACGGCGTGGAGGTGCGGGGCTACACCTATTGGTCGGCGCTCGACAACTTCGAGTGGGCGTTGGGCTATCGGCCGACGTTTGGTCTCATCGCGGTTGATCGCCGAACGCAGGAGCGCACGATCAAGCCGAGCGCGCGCTGGCTGGGGAACGTGGCGCGCGCGCATGGGTTCTGAGGCGTCTACGCGTGGGCGTGTAGCGTGGACCGCGACGCGTCTTGGGCGGCAGGACTCGCTCGTGGCAGGCGTATGGTAAAACACGTTCCTTCGCTAAGGGCGCTCTCGACCGCGGCCGTGCCGCCCATCGCTTCCGTCAGCTCGTTGACGAGGGCGAGGCCCAACCCCGTGCCGCCGGTCGCGCGCGAGCGGGACTGTTCTGTTCGATAGAAGCGATCCCAGATGCGCGGTAGGTCTTGCGCGGCGATGCCCTCGCCGGTATCCTGTACGCGCACCTCGACCATCGCCCGGTCCGCCGCGACGGCCACGGCCATGGCCACGATACCGCCGGGCGGCGTGTGGCGCACGGCGTTCTGTAACAGGTTGCGCAGCACCTGCTCCAGGCGGCCCGCGTCCGCCAGCGCCGGCGGCAGGTCGGACGCGACGCGCGCCACCACCTCGACTTTGCTGCATTGCCAGGCCAGCGGCGCGACCACGCCGACGCTACGCCGGGCCAGCGCTCCCACGTCGGCCGGCGCGCAACGCAACTCCAACCGCGCGACGTCGGCGCGCGCCAGCGTGAAGAGGTCATCGATGAGCGCCTGCAGGCGGATCGCCTCGCGCTCCATCACCTCCACATCCTGCCGCAACGTGGGCGGCGGCCCGCCGTGCCAATGCGCGCGCGTCGATTCGAGGTAGCCGCGCAGCGTGGCCACGGGTGTACGCAACTCATGCGACACGCTGGCGATCAGCTCTTGCCGCGCCCGCAGTAACGCCGCCACAGTGGCGCGCTCGGCCCGCAGGTCGCGCCTGGCGCGGTCGAGGTCCGCGGCCATGGCGTTGAAGTCGGTCTGGAGGTGGGCAATCTCGTCCTCGCCCGCGACCAGCACGCGCCCCGCCGCGTCGCGGATCACGGCGCACGCGCCCAGTGAGACCTTCGGCGCGGCCATGCGCACCACGAGGCGCTGTAGCCGGGATGGCGCCAGAGGCCACAGCCGGCAGAAGAGGCGCTGCCCCATCGTCTTACCCCGCGCGGATAGGCCATCGCGCCCCGCGCGCGACGCTTTGACGGCACGCGAGGCAGTCCTTCCCGCATCGGTCGTGACGCCCCCAAGGTGAATGGGCCGGCGTTGCATGTCCACGATCATCATCTCGCCTTCTCCTATCCTCTTGTTGGCGTCGCCAGGCTGTGCGGCGCCAGATCACACTTCCCAGGATAGACGGGCGCTGTCACGGCCCTGTCATGCATATGTCTCAACTTTGTCGCAACTAACCGGCCATCAGGGTGCGCGACTACGCGCGCATGCTGACGGTGGTCACGATCCTGAATTAGAACCCTTCAACCGCACCCCACGGCGACCTTAACCAAATCGTCACCGAAAACAGCTAATCTTAACCGAATCTTAACCCCAATCGTAACTGAATCGTTACCACGCGCTGCTATGATTATTGCTTGGAACATAGTTTTGTGTGTGTATCACGAGGGTCGTGATGGCGCATGCCACTACTACTCTCGTGATCGGGCGCGGGGCCTAGGACGGGGAGGAGAGATGAAAGGGGCGGAGGAAATGGGTAGGATGCACAGGGACGGCGCGGGCTGGCTCCTACAGGTCGTACACGCCGCGCGCGTCATCATGGTCGCGGCGATGGTCCTGGGCGGTCCGTCCGCCGCGCTGGCCAACACGACGGCCACGGCGACCACGACGGTGGCGCGGACGCGCGCGCCCGCGCCGCCTGTGGCGCTGAACGCCTCCGCGGCGGGATCGGCGCTACGCTTCGATAAGGGGCCCAAGAACGGCCTGCAGCTCACCCTCCTGCGCTCCCTCCTCAGCACCGCCCGCGGTCGCGCCCAGTTGCGCCACAGCTACGGCGCGGCCACGCTGGCCGCCCTTCAGAAGGCCTATGGCGCCAATCTCGACGCGGCGCGCGTGGCCGCGCCGGCCCACCGCGCCGCCAGCGTGGGGCGGACGCGCGCCCGCCAGCGCGCCGCCGGCGCCGCAGCCTCCCTGAGCGTCAACCCATCGAGTGGCATGGCCCCGACCACCGGGGCGCTGGGCAACACCATCTCCGGCGCCTACTTCCACATCACCGGCACGGGCTACACCGCGGGCGAGACGGTCGATGTCCTGCTCGACGGCACGGTCGTGAGCAGCCCCGCCGCCGGCGGCGGCGGGGCCATCGACACCAACGCCAGCGCGCCGGTCGGCACGACGCCGGGCTCGCACACGCTGTCCGCCGTGGGGCGGACGAGCGGCACGCGCGCCACCACGCCCCTGCGCATCTACGCCCTCTACGCCACGCCCCCCGAGGCGGCGCCGGGCGCCACCACGATGCTGACCGGAACCGGCTTCGCCCCAGGGCAGGTCGTGCACTTCTCGCTGGGCGACTACTATGGCAATGGATCGGACCCCAACCCACTTGGCGACGGCGGTACCGACGCCAACGGCGCCATCGTGCCGCTCACGGTGACGGTCCCGGCCACGGCCACGCGCGGCGCGACGAGCATTACCGCGCTCGAGGTCGACGGCAACGGCAACGCTGGCGGCGCCGACGAGCGCGCCACCACGCCTTTCCAGGTGGTCAGCCCCACCCTCACCCTGAGCCCCGCCGCCGGCAACCCCGGTACGGCCGGCGCCGCGGGTAGCCCTGGCGCCCAGGGCGACACGATCCACGTCTACGGCGACGGCTTCGCCCCCGCGAAGGACTACTACAGCGGCGGCGAGCTTGTCGCGCTGACCATCGACGGCAAACCCCTCAACAATAACAATAATCTGACAGCCGACCAATACGGCAACCTCACCAACCCCTCTCCGTACTGCAACGACTACTGCCCCTACAACACCTTCACCATCCCCGCCGGGCTCGCCCCCGGCGTGCATACGGTCGAGGCAACCGGCCAGACCTCCGGCCACCGCGTGGACGGGACGCTGCGCGTGCTCGGGCTGGGCGCGGTGCCCTCCCGCGCCCAGATCGGCGCCACGACCAGCATCACCGGCGCCGGCTTTACGCCCGGCGAGGCCGTGACCGTGACGCTCGGCGCCGCGTCGATGCCCGCGACGGCCGGCGGCGACACCACGATCGGCCCGCTCAACGTTACCGTACCCGCCGGGACCCCTCCCGGTATCGTCGCCATCAGCGCGACCGGCGCCGCGGGCGAGAGCACAAGCGCCAGTATCGTGGCCTATAGCAACACCCTGTCCCTGAGCGCCAATGCCGTCGCCGCCGGCGGGACCATCACCGTCACCGGCGACGACTACGCCCCCAACGAGCAGGTCTACCTCTACGACGGCAACACGCAACTGCAAGGGTACCAGAACGTTAGCGGCGCCTACACCGACGCCAACGGCATCTTCACCGCCACGGTGACGCTGCCCACGGACAGCATCACGGGCACGCACACGCTGCAGGCCATCGGCCAGAACAGCGCGCATACGCTCAGCGCCCCTCTGCGCGTCTACGCCATCAGCCTCGCTCCACGCAGCGGCCCGGCCGGCCGGGCCGTCACCGTCAGCGGCGGCGGCTTCGCGGCTAACTCGCCCCTCGCCGTTTCCTTCAATGGCGGCGCGCCCGTCAATACGGCCAGCGACGGCAACGGCGCCTTCGGCGGTGTGCGCCTGACCGTCCCCGCCGGGACCGCGGCCGGGACCTATCCGATCACGGCCACCGATGGCGCGGGCGAGGCGGCGAGCGCGCCCTTCCAGGTCTCGGGTGCCACGCTGACGCTGACCCCGACGACCGCCGGGGTCGACCAGCGGGTCACCGTCGCCGCGGCCGGTTTCCCCGCCTCCACCTACCCCCAACTGTGCGTCGAGAAGGCCGACGGGTAATCGCACACATGGGGTCTGGTCAGGATCTTGCAGGGCGGGTGGGGCATGAATGAGTCAGCGCCGGAGGGGATCACAGCGGAGGAGTGGGCGGCGACGCCGCTGTCCGTGCGCGTGCTGGTCCGGGCGTTGCAGGAGC
>JAABUO010006960.1_pt1 | contig 12940 bp, 10 predicted proteins | sample 5559291 | NCBI WGS metagenome assembly JAABUO01 (sample SAMN10711878, study PRJNA513372) | rock metagenome | isolation source: Antarctica rocks | place: Antarctica: Victoria Land, Finger Mt sud
CAAGATTTGCAACAGACCAATAGCACAACCATGCACAAGTGTTTGATGGAGGGGGAGGCGGCGGAGGGGGGGAGGGGGGAGGGGGGGGGGAGCGGCTAATTTCAGCCAACTGCTGATTTCACCTCTTGCAGCTGCGCTTGCATCTTGACGCTGTACTCTCTCAACGCTGTCAAGGGTGGAGGAGTCATTTGAGCATGTGCATGCAGATCAGCTTCATCCGCTAAACACCTGCAGTGCAGAAGATAATGCTGGCAGGTATTTGTGTTAGTCCTCAATTACGCCAGAATCCAGATGTATCTGTCTGCTGCTGTGTGCTTGCATGGAAAGGCTCAGCACAGAACATGTGTTGCTTAGGCCAACTGCTGTTTGGATATGATGGGACAATCTTGTAGTGGTGATGGTCACAACTGTGTACGCGCTTTGTTTCACAATCATGATTCCTCCAACTCAGCAAAGCATGCACAGGTGTATGGGTTTTGCACCCGTGCAACGTGTCTTGTAGACAGCCAGGTCAATGCCTTTGATGCAACAGAGAATATGGCTTACGCTTGCATATGCTCAATTTCTGCCAGTAGTCCCTGATGCTCTTCTGCAAAAGCTGCTTGGAAATGCGCCCTGACTGTCTGCACTTCGGCGTTGAGCGTCCTTTCTTGCAAAGCAGTGCGCACAGCAGTCAGCGCTGAAGGCTCAAGCAGACCTGCGCAAGCAGGCAATATCAGGCACTCACGCTGCCCTGTGTCGCATATAAAAGCATTCTGTGCCGCAGGACACACATGCAGGTGATATATGTCAGACGTCAATGAGCTTGACAGAAAGCAGGGCTGACCTGCTTCAGATGCCGTTGAACTCTCAGCTGACAAGCTCGATGCAGGCCTTGGCGATGATGCTTCCCTTATCAGCCTTGATTCCTGCACAAGCAATCTGTGAATGCTGGTGCAACACTTGCAGCAACTATTGGTCTGAAAAGCAATGCTGGAAGATGCATTGAATGGCCTGAACAGAAAGGTCTTGCACCTACAAAGCTTGGCTTGGTTCGGATGTAGGTCTGAATGACCTGTTCTGTGCAGGATTGCGATTGGCTGGTCCCGCTACCAGAGTTTGATCGGTCAGCATTGCCAGCTAACAGCCTGCTCAACAGGAACGACAAGTCATTCTCAACCTGCATTGGCACATCTTGTACCTGACTGTGAAGCCAGAGCAAACAAAATTGAGTTTTCTGACAGCCAGCTATACGTACTCAACAAATGGTGAAGCGCAGCAGCAAGATTGCTCTGTGTCAGCAGTCGCATCAGAGGCAGCATACATCAGTGTCGTGTATAAGCGAAAAAGGCTGCAGGAGCGCATTTGTTTGTCTGTACCCACCAAGGACCGCTCTGTAGTTTGGAAAAGCATAAGTTTGTCACTGAGGGCGTCGGTTTGTTGCTGAAAGCTGATGTACATGTCCCTTAACGCGCTCAGTTCATTCTGCAGAGCCTGATTGCTGTCAATGAGACCTGGACACAGTAATCTTTTCACCTACAGATCAAAGGCCTCCTCAGCAAGATCTGTCAGCTTAGGGCTGCTCGTCTGCTGTGAACGTGTACCTCATCGAGCTCGGCGGCCGGCAAATTGTCGGCCACCTCATCCCACAAGGTCATTGTCAGCCGGGCTTCAGCGGTAAGTCAACGGAGGTGGTGCACTTGGCTGTCTGCTCCTGGCAACTGCAGAGCTAGAGAGGGTATCAAACGTAAATACGTAGCCGTAGCCGTGGATGTCACCTGTGGCATGCAGCGTTGTTTTCTTACATCGTTTGATGGACCGGTTCGCGCAAGCAAGCCATGACTGCTTTCTCAGGCATCAATTCGTCTTCTTCCTGCTGTGTAGGACTAGCCATACCACCGAAACAAGAAACTTCCGCTCTAATTCGTGCCATCCTGGGCAGCTTGACATAGCGAGATGGCAAACTTAAGCGTTTGTAGCACAGCGGCCATTGTAAGCTTCAACAGCAGCCCTGCTCGCCGAGCGTGCGCACACTTAGCGTGCCAAAGATCAATGGTGACTGGTGTCAGACTCAGTCAGAAACTTACGCCTCGCCGAACCAAAGTCTCGGTAGCTCGTTCAGTCGTACCCACTATGGGCTTACCAATCCCCATCATTGGTAAGCCTTGCACAGCGAACGGTGTCTTCCTCTATCTCTGTGATGGGGCAAAGGGCTTCAGCTGACTGTGTTTGCAGGACCTTTGTTCAATCCTTTTTTTGCAGCACTTGCATATGCACTAGGCGCTGCAAGGTGAGCAGCACTTGGGCGGAAGCCCTGAAATCCTTCAAATATCCTCTTTCTTAAGCCTCTAACTTCTTTTCTGTTTGCCAGGTTCTGGTCAAATTACAGCAAGACTAGTTTTGACAGCACGCAGAAGACTAAATTGACAGCTTTGTGGCCTGTCTTATTCATTGGGAGCAAAAGCTTTCGTGATGATTTCAAGAAAACACTCAACAGCTAGGCAGTTGCACATGACATATGATCATGATCTTTGTGGAACAGGTTATGATATTTGGACAGCAGTGGACTCTCTGAGCAACAAGATGCTAACTGCTAACTGAAGTCACAGTTCGGCACCAACTGGCTGAAGTTGCAATTAGGCTTCCAGTTGCTGAGGTCAATTTTGGCGCGGCACCCCAGGATACATGCAAGGCATGGTTGCTGATGTTGCAGGCTGCATCTGTGTGCTCGTTTCTTTTGGACCGCAGGTGCTTTCTTGTACAAGTTTTGACACAATATTGCTTTGTGTGGTTTGCAAACCTTGAGAGAATGTATGTGCTTGCACACAATTGATGTCAGCAAGTATCATTTTGGGCAGTGTTCCATTGCAACAGGCAGTCAAAATGGCATAACAACAGCCAGACGAACATATTCTGACCATGAGCTTGCTGCTGTAGATAATGCACTCATGTGACGCAACACACACGATATCTGGACTCCTGGTGCTGAGTGTTCCATGTCTAGTTGCAATCATTTTTCATTCACCGAAGGTGCAATCCAATGTACACAATTATGCAAGCCTGCAATTGTAAGGCGGTAACGATTAATCTCCTGAAAGGCAGTACGGTAGTGTGCCTCCAAAGGGGCGCGTGGGCTCAACAGGAACATTACATGGCTGCACACCTGTGTTCAGGCTTTGCATTGCCTAGTTGGCAAAGTGTGGATACATGCAGGCGATAAATTAGTTACCTAGAGGCTGCTGTACATGTACGCAGCCAATCTTACACGCACGTCAGCAAAATGACCAGGCGGGACACTTTCAATGCAGGCTCAATACATTAGCAGCAAAATATGTTGCAGTTTGACTCAAGGATGCAAATGATGGCATCGCTGCAGATCAGCTGCAAATGATAGTTACACTGGGCATTTACGCCTTGACAGCATACTTTCGCTGAGGGAAAGCACTTGCCCTCTTCCTCTGCTTCTCTAGCTTGTTGGTTTGCTGCACATTTCAACAGCATCATCAGCACACGAGCACACTTTTGACAGCAACAAATTGACAGCAGTCCTTTTCTGTGGTAGAACAGCACATTACCACAGCATTTCAGTGTTTCTTAGTGGTATGAATCCGATGACTCAGTTTCAAGCCTTTGAGTGCAGACGATTGGAAGCTTGTACATGACAAAACTTTCTTCCAATCAACAGACTGCTCACTTGTCAATGTACATGCTGCCATTACAATATACTGACCTGGTGCTTGGTCATCCTTTTCCTGATGGCACGAGTCTTTTTTGGTCGCAGATCTAGAGGTACGTATTTCTGCACGTGCACAACTAGGTATGAGCAGCAGAATCCTGAGTCTTGCAGCACACACTCCCATGAATGCCGCATCGCAGCAAGCGTTAGCCACAACAAGCCTGTGCTGGTACATCATATGCATGATGCATGACCCTTGGTTGTGCATGAGGTGGAGATGAGCCCTGAGATATGCTCATCACTCCATTTAAACATTGCAATGGTTGCAGGTCCCAGCCATCAAATGCAGACAGGTTCACCTTGTTCTTGTATACATCACGGAGAGCCTTCTTCTGCTCCTGTGAGATAACAGTGAGGACACGGGCAACAGACTTGCGCACAACCTTGCTGCAGCAGACACAAAGAAAGGTTTGGCGCAGCTCTTCAAATGCAGGCTGCCACTCAGGGTGACTTGCAAATGGTCAAGGGTGCTGAAGCAGTCTGCTAGAGATGTGTTGCAAGACAGTGCAGCTTTTTAAAAGCTACCAAGGATAAGGGCAATTTTCTTTTCCTGCTTTTGAGCCTCACATCTTTGATAGCTTGTTAGGTGCTCCACCAGTGACCTTAGCAACCCTCAAAGCTCCAAGCTCCTGCTTCAAGTCTTTCAACTGCAATATAAATATTGCTGTTAGCACTCTGAAGACCAGATGTGCTGACATGGCTTGAATAAAAGTGGTGTAATGCTGGATCCCCTTGCTGACTTGCGGAGATGAGTTCAGTGTACTGTGACATGCACACCTGGGCCTGCAGTTCTGTCTTGGACTTGGCCCGCAACTCATGGGCCTTGATTCTGGCTGCACGCACATAGAAAGAGCTTTTGACAAAGGAAGTGTCACGGTGCAGGATAGACAATGCGACGAGCCACAGTAAGATACAGCTCTATGCTTGTAATCTGCTCTACAGTGCGGCGGCCTGGCAGATCTGTTCCGCGAAGCAAATCTTCGTTGGTGACACACATACGCAAAAACGGGCATATATGAGCGGACGTATGCTTACCCATTTTGACGCGCCGCCTGTTCCGAAAAGGGCTCACACGTAGCGCTTCCGCACTTCCTGTCTTGCATTTCGCTACGTTTCAGATTCCTGCATACAAGAATTGACCTATCAGCGTAACCCTAAAGCACGCGTTTGAATCGAGTGCAGTGGCAACTGTTCTGCGAGTAGAAGTTCGATTCGACTGTTGAATTGCAGCTGCACACAGGTGTAAAGCACAGCAGCAATCGGGTCAAGTCGGCTGCAGCCGCAGAGCACGCTATGCCTGAACTGTTGCAGTTTAAAGATGCAAGCAGCATGCGTGACTACTCTCGACAGCAGCGGCTCGCGGGAAAGCGGATTGCTTTGGTCCCAACGATGGTGAGCATCGAATCAGCAGCACCCGAGTTTGTATCTCGCCTGATACTCAACGATAGCCCGTTTGCAGGGTTACCTGCACGCAGGACATATGTCTTTAGTGCAAGCAGCCAGGTAAGTTCCCAAAGTTGACTGCGGCAAAATGCTTGTGTCCTGCGTTACATTTTAAGCAAGGGTTACTGCAGGGACCGGGCAGATGTTGTCATTGCTTCCATCTATGTCAACCCAACACAGGTATATGCTGACAAGCATTTAGTGGCTCTTGATGGCTTGCTGCGCAACTTACAATGCAGCCACCCTCTGTCCACCTTGCCAACCACCATCATACCTCATCATGAATGCACATGGTTTATGCAGTTTTCCCGAAACGAAGATTTTGGAGTCTATCCTAAAGCCAGGGTAAGGCATTTGTGAGTCTGATCGAGCTGCTCAAATGTTGCTAGCGGTCCTGATGCTGTATGAGATGCAGGAAGAAGACCACAGAAAGTTGCTTGAGGCGGGTTGTGCTGCAGTGTTTGAGCCTACTTCCCTGTATCACTCAGGTATAGAACAGCATGTGTTCATAATGCTGCAAGAATGCTATATACAAGTAACTGCACCCTATATGCGTGCATGAGCAGGAAGGTGGCAGAGCTGTATTGCATGCTCTCTACGCTCGATATGGTCTCTATGCTGTGCTCTTAATTTGCAGAACCAAATGCATGCAGGCCTGGGGCATGTGAATGTATAGCAACTGCTGACAGTGTGTATGAGATGCATCACGCAGTCAATTCAGTTGTGCTGCAGGCACTGTCTCATCAGACAACGCAGGTGACAATGCAAATGTAGTGGGAGCTGGGGAGCATGTGGTAGGCGCTCATGAGACCTTCATTCAGGTGGAGCAGCTGCAGAAGGGCCTCTGTGGCGTGTCACGACCGCACTTCTTTCGCGGAGTGGCTACGGTAAGCCTTGATCATCGCCTATCAAACTGGTCGATGCCTGACAGCGCTCCACTATATATGGGTGCAATGAACGCATAGTGCAGAGCACCAATGTGTACAGCATCTCCCAAGCCATGATCAGGCCCGACAGCGCAGAGGTCTGGTCAGTGTGTTGGCTGAGCTTTGCTGGTGTACAATCATCTGAGCTTGCATGATGCCTGTGGTGCCAGCGTCAGGGTCAGGGTCAGGGCTAACAGGGTCAGGACAAAGTTAAAGTCAGGGCCAGGCCCAAGGTCAGGGCAAGGGCGAGTGTCAGAACCAGCAGTGTAGATGCTGTACAATATGCATTGTATCAAGGGTGATGCACAGGTCAGGACTATATCATGGCAGCAATTCTGTTTGGTCAGGCTTTTACAACTGTATTTGCCATCACCATGGCAGATTTACTAAAAACAAGGTGCAATTGTAGACCTGAAATGTCATGCCAGCTCATTGCAAAGGATGCTGGGCGCTTTGCCATACTGCCACAATCATGTGGTCAGTAGCAGTACTTGGAAGCTCTGCAGCCAAAGCACTTTCAGCTGTCACAGGCTCACATCTTGGCTGTGGTTCCGCTTTTTGTTTGGACAAGCCAAATCAAGTATGGTCTCTTCAAATTAGTCCAAGTGTGCCTTGCAGATTGTGGCTAAGCTGTTCAACATTGTGGAGCCTGATGTGGCAGTCTTTGGCAAGAAGGACTACCAGCAGTGGCGAGTCATCTGCCGCATGGTGCGAGACCTCGACTTTGATGTGGAAGTAGTGGGCATCGCAACAGGCAGGGAAGAGGATGGGATGGCCATGAGCAGCAGAAACGCCTTGCTCACACCAGAAGACAGGCAGCGAGCTGTCTGCATCTCACAAGCTCTGAAGGTGAGTGATGGGCATGATCGCAAAACCATTCCATGGCCTTCTGAGTCACCTTAGGATCCATGCACGGGTTGTGACTCAGAGATCTGATACTTTTGATGACCTAGAGCATCAGGAAGAGCCAGCCGGACAATCGCACTCATCATGCTCTGCTGACGTCAGAAATAAGCAGCATGTTGTCCACAATCAACATACTTACCAGCTTCATGAGTCACGGTAAAACTGACTATAGTGTTGGCTGTTGGGCAATGACAGCAGTACTTTGTCATTAACTGCAGTCTGCACTTGTCTTTCGTCTCTTCCATGGGCACTTTTTCACATCGACCTATGCTTACCCACATGCAAGGCATGCAGCTCGTGTCAGCCTGACCACAACGGCAGTGTCCATTTTTGACTGTGTGATTGCACACTTACCTTGCACACCTTATCAAGAAGTGGCTCATTGTGCATGGCATGAAATGAGCTGCTTGCAAGCTGCCCCAGATGCAGCTTTGGCATGTGCAACCTTAGTACAGGCCCAGCATAGCCTTTGCTGCCATGATGTCTTGCAGTGTGTTTCAGCTTTCCCATTCCAATGCTTGCAGGGCTCTAGCATTGCGTGTGGGCTTTGCCATACTGGTAGGAAATGCTTGCAGTGCTTTTGCATTGTGTCTGAGCTTTGCCCTTGTATGTTTGCAGTGGGCAGAGGAGCAGATCTCACACCATGAAGCAACACCGTCTGGCATTCAGCATGAGGTGACAGACAGGATCAGCAAAGGGGGTGGCAGAGTTGATTATGTCAATGTCACAGATGCTGAGAATTTGCAAGAGCTGAAGCATTTTGTATCAGGACAAGAGGTACTTGTAGCAATTGCTGCATTTTTTTGTTCTGTGAGACTGATAGACAACATTGTTGCTGTAAAGCAAGCGGGGTGATTGGCAAGATGATGACTTATAGCGCCATGTCTGATGCATTGGCAGCCTGCAAAAGTGCCTTAGAGACCTGCTAACAGACCTAAATCTTACACACTTGGCAGGTTTTAGCAGACACAAGCTTTCGTCAGTGGACAGCGTCTAATTGCCTAGAAGTGCCTGTACGTATGTTTGCTGCACAGGTCATTCGTTATCTCTGTTTGATCTGAAGAAGCAAGCCAGCTCACACATCAACGTTGTCTCCCTTCAAGAATTACACTAAATTGCCCTGGACTGCTTGATTTACAGCAGGTTTTGCTGTTTTTGAAGCAACTCGTGAGTCTAAATCTGCTGCGTGTTTTGTTTTTGCATCAACTGTCAAGTCTCCATTTCAGTAGATACAAACCTTTGGTTGGGTTGAGCTTTAGGTCTCTAAACTCCTTCCAAATCCTGCTCTGGCAGCTCTAGAGATCTCTCAGATGCGCGCGCTGCAGGTTGTCCATGAAAGTACTTTTGCAAGCATACCTCTGCAGAACACTTAGCCACATGACCCTGCATGTTCAGATGTCTGTGATGGTGATGCGCCCGGCTGGCAATTGCTGCTACGTATACCTCTTGAGCTTGGTCGAAGTCTCTGTGAAGCGAAGGACTGCCGGGCTGGTGTGATTGTCCATTATGCTACACAGTTAGCTTCCTGTCTGCCCAGACCCACACCGACAATTAGCTGCTGCAGGCTGGCCTTCATCAGTTCTTTGCCTTTCAAGCGCTATGAGACCAGCTTGCTGCTTCGCAACATTTGAAATAGACGGTCGGCATTAGTACCGTACCGATATTAGTATTATACTATATCCATACAAGGATTCTTCCAGATTTCACCATGGTGTCCGGCGTGCGCATCAGCACCTTACGCATGCCGGCTGCACGTGAGCTGTACTGCAAAATGTACTGCGTGGAGGATGCTGACGTATTCCGTGAAGCCATGGCTACCTTGCAAGATCTCAATCGACATCAAAGTTCACAATCCTCACATCGGACAGCTTGCGCATCGCTCGGTCGATCCCGTCGATCTCTGTGCTATTAACCTCGCGCCAAAGATCTTCGCTCATCCTACACAGTCTTAAGCTGAGCTCGACTAGTGCTTCGCGCGCGTGTAGACTGGACAGTTTGCGATCCTCTTGCGTCGAAGCCCAAAACCCAAATTGCTAAGAACGGCTTTCATGCCTGGCCTGCGCAACTCGTTTGGGAGCTTCACAGGAGCAGACTCGGCACGTTTGTCTTCCCTGCAGCGGTCGACCTCTTCCTCTAGGTGGGGTGCCGACTGCTGCACTCCTGCCGCTTGCGCAAGATTGAACGCTGTTGCACTCTGTGCAACTTTCAACTATTTGCTTGGTGCATTTGCATGGTTAGATCTCCGTCAAGGTTGGCCCGTTTCGGTCTTCCCCCGTTGTTTGTCTTGCATGCCTAGCAAGCAGAGCGCCGTGACTTTCACAGTCTGTTACCTATCTGGTTCAACCTGACCAGTTTATCTGTTACTAGGCAGATGCTATCTGTGTGGCAGGTTTGAAAGTCCCCGTGTTCAAAGCTACGTCCTCCTATCCTAGTACATAACAATTTATTCGCTGCGTTTAGGTCTCGCACTCCAGCACGATTGAATGCCAGGAGACAAGTGAATAGTGGGGAGCCCTCGTATGATGTCTCTGGCATATCCACATGCAGCACATCTGGCAGGTAAGCTGGGCACTAACCTTTAACTTACTGCAAAGCACACTTTGCCAGCTTCCCGTTATCATACTCTACATGCTGTGGCAGCATCAACTTACGCTGGGTCTCACATATGCAGGGACATTGTCATGGCCAAATCTGCTCTGCATGCGCTGGGCAACTTGAAGCCACCACAAGCACAAGCAACCTATGGCCTGCCACCCTCACTGAACCTTGATACCTTGAATCACAGCATCAAAATGGCAGCAACATGGCAAGACATACAGACTCTCATCGGCGCAGCCACAGCTAGTGCAGTCACTGCCTACAACACCAGCTACGCCCTATTCAGACTGGGCTGTATGTCCTGCTTATCAGCACCACAGAAGCAAGCACAGATCAAAGCTTCTGGACTCATTGAGCACCTGTTTGCCCTCACCTATGACAAGCTCTCAGACTGTGGCTCGCATGAGCTCACACACACTATGGACGCATGTGCCAGGCTCAGGCACAGACCGCCGTCATACATCCTGCAAGCCATTGCATTCCAGGCACAGAGCCAAGCTGCATCCTTCACAGCACAGCAGCTGTCACTGCTTCTATGGGGCTTTGCCACAGTAGGGTACAAGCCAGAAGATGTCGCACAACAGGCTCTGAATCAGGCTGTACAACGGGAAGCAGCTGGGTTCAGCCCTCAGGGCGTCAGTCTCACTCTGTGGGCTTTTGCTAGCCTACATCATGTGCCATCAGAAGCAGTACTCCAAGCACTCTGCAGCAATTGGACTACCAACATGTTGAACTTCAAGCCACATGAGCTGGCAAACTGCCTGGAGTCCTGCGCAGCGCTGAGCTATGATCCTGGTCACACTGTGCTTGATGGCATAGCCAAACGGATGGGCAGATCAGCTACTGCAAACAGAGGGCACAGCAAGGTCTCTGGCAAACCATCATTGACGCCCGGAGCCAAGCGGATTGTCATCCCATCATCACCTAGTGCTGGCCATTTGTCAGCTTTGATCAAAGCACCAGTTGCAGCAACCTGTGGTAGTGCCCCTGCTGTCTAGACTTCACTGTTCGTGGTGCTTCAGCGTTCTTTATCTGCTTGAACGAATGACATGTGAGTGGTTCCTGACTATCGGCTTGTTTGATGTGACATTGAAGTGTCTTTTAGGTAGAACTGCTGAGTAGCTTTCTGTGTGCTATGTATAGTCATTGTCTTGTATATTGTGTATGCTTTCCTGAGGGGATTTCTGACCACACTCGCCTTCATGTATCTACCGAACTGGCACACAACTAGCTATCACGACTTCTAGCAGCACTCTTTAGTTAAGCAATTTCTTGGTTATGTATTTAGCAAATGATTTCTTGCAAAACGCTGTTGGCCTGATGTGACATGAATACAGTACAGTTGCTTGTGGTCTTGCACTGTTTCGGCAGGCACTACATAGTATACTTTTCACACAGCAAGCGTCTGTCTGGCATATGTGCAGCAGGCCTCGGGAGGTTACATGAGTGATCATCGACTCAATCGCATTTCCAAGCTCAAGTGCCACTGCGCAGCCTTGACTACGCATGTTTGGATGCTGTGCTGGTCTGCATAGCGTGCACTTTGCCCTCAATGTTTGCGAAAATGGTCTCATGGATGTACCTACAGCACACAATCCACATTGCAATACATCACAGGAGGGTATCAATGGCTGCAACACGCAACAGAGGCAGGTAGTGACGCAGGATTTGGCAACCAGCAGTGCCCGAAGGGGTCATGATGCCTGATCATACATTGGCCTGCCAATACAGCGCCATACAGGCCTGACCACACAGCATCAGAATGGCCTGTGATGTGCATACGCTTTGCAAGCAAGTTGCAATGCTCCAGATGACATTGAGTCATCCAAGTCGGTTGCCAACCAGTCACACACCCATCTTGTAAGCTAGTGTATGACGTGTCTGCCAATGTGAGTTGTTTGAAACCAGCTTGTAGAAAGTGACCAATGACAGTACTGTATGCTCAAGCTGCATGCTCCGCAGACACATACACTCCTGTGATGGCGCAGTCAAATGCTCACCATAGCTCTGTAGCTGTGATCTGCATGCCTTTCAGCTTGATTGTGTATTCATCACAAATGGCTTGCAGCCGCTGTCTCTCCTCACTGCTCAGCTGCTGAGCTGTGAGAAGCCTGAGTACTGAGACATGCATGATCTGGGTCTGCCTCGTTGGGGCGCCTGGAAATGCCCTTGTCAGCTGCTCCCTGAGATGGTTGAAATTGCCATCTCGGTCTACCAGACAGACAAGCAGTGTGCCACTGTCCGCTAAAAGTACTCTGTGCACCTGCAGTGCATCAGCAGCTGACATGTCAGCTAGTGCTGTGCACTCCAGTGTCATGCAGCCTGGATCCAAGCAGCAGAGAAGCAGATGTCCAGTGGCAAGACATGGTCAAAGTTCATGCCATGATAGCGTCACTGGCACATGTGGCATAGTGCATGTCGCCATGGGTGTTGACCAGCTGTGTGAGCTCAAAGGGGAGTAAGAAACTCAACAGCAAAGTGCTGCATCCAGCATGTGACCTGCCAGCGTTTCACCAGGTTGCAGCTGTGCAGGACCAACTTTGTATTCAATGCATTGGGTGCTGTGTTGCACCTTTGCAAATGCAGCCCATGACACCAACAACGTCATTAACTTCCTTTCGGTTGTCACCCCAGCAGGCTCTTCAGTACACACGTAAGTTGATAGAAAGCAAAGGAGAGCAGAGCTTGCCTCCAGGTTGATTGGCTGATTCTGTCCCACCATCTTCTGAATTGTCTGGTGCTCCTGATGCAGAGCATCACTACTGGGAGGGGCCCTGTGCCCTGATTCTGTCTGTTGTAGATCAGGGGCAAGGGGCTTTAATGGACTGGGCCGGGCGTCATCATATTTGGATGTGTGGAAGACTGTGATGTGCCACCGCTCTGGTTCATTGGCATACAGCTCTGTGCCTGTCGACGGTGCATGGTCTCATGTATCCAGCTGTAGATTGCCTGCTTTGCATTGAGCATTTATATGCCGTTCACGCGACATGCAACTCATGCAACGCATCAGGAGAGCTTGCAGTTTGTCAGATAACAGTGCAACTGGCTGCAGGCAGCTGCTTGAGCAGACAAACTCAGCAAAGGGCATGCCTGAGCGCAGAGCTTGTTGAAAGTCCCGTGAGAGTGCTGACACTGCCTTCACCAGCTGCGCTGATGCCTTGGCAAGGGGAATGACAATCAAACGGACTGTATCACTGCCAAGGGAAGTTGGGAACTTGGCATATGGCAATGGCACAAGCTCACTTGCCTGGTAAATATATCTTTGTCTGGCAAACAGGTAGCACGTGCTGACACATGCTATGAGCAGAAGAACGGCTGCATCATAAGTGTGGCTGTAGCAACAGAATATTTT
>JAABUO010006961.1_pt1 | contig 12939 bp, 23 predicted proteins | sample 5559291 | NCBI WGS metagenome assembly JAABUO01 (sample SAMN10711878, study PRJNA513372) | rock metagenome | isolation source: Antarctica rocks | place: Antarctica: Victoria Land, Finger Mt sud
ACCCCCCCCCCCCCCCCCCCCCCCCCCCCCCCCCCCCCCCCCCCCCCCCCCCCCCCGCCCCCCCCCCCCCCCCCCCCCCCCCCGCCCCCCCCCCCCCCCCCCCCCCCCCCCCCCCCAAGAGGAAGGGCTGCAAATTTGAGAGTGCAGTTCTTTTGGGCAGCTGGAAGTGTTGCAACACCCGTGTCAATGGACATTGGTGTTGGGCACACCTCGTGAGTGAGGACAGCCATGCTCCGCCAACACCATCTCTCTTGGCAGTCTTGCCACCTGCAGGTCTTTAATTGCCCTGCGCTGCCTTCAAGTCAGCCCACCATCTCGGTCTCGACTTTACTTGTGTGAAAATTGTTCATAAAAGTAGCAGGCAAGGAGGCTCGTTATATAACAGTAGGCGGTCGCTTGCCACCATGAAGGGCCTCATGATGTCAGACTCGCTGGTCGTGACACGGATTATTGATTATGCGGCACGCTGGCACACCGAGCAGGTGCACACCGCCCCTCTCCAGCACCACTAATGTATGCTCTCCAGAGCTGCGTTTATTAGCTGGTAGCTGGTATGAATGCCTCTGGCCCAGTCTGAGTAGCGAGTTGCGCAGGAGATAATCTGCCGCACGCCTGAGGGTCCAACCGAGGTGTGCACTTGGGGCGATGTGCGCCGGCGGGCACGACTGTGCTCGCTGGCCCTGAGGAGGCTGGGCGTGCGGTGCGGCGCTAGCGCTGTTGTGCCACAGAGAGCTCACTGATTGGGTCCTGTTCTCTGCCTCATGCTCACAACTGCCGAGCAGCGTGGAGGGCAGCTGCGTGGGGTTGCTCTCCATCGTGCACAGGCCCAGCGCCCGGTACCGCAGCTACACACTTGTTTTGCTTGTGATGTCCATCACGTGCGTAGGCAGGCTGGCACATTGACTGCATACAGCGCGTGAGGGCTGAAACGCAGCCGCTGGCTTTGAGACACGAGATGAAAACGACAAGGTCACGGGGCGTGAGTCACGCGGAGATGGCTCCGAATGGGTGTTGCCAATGCAGTGGGGCACGCTCGCTGAACGCGGCACACAGCTCGCAGCCAGCGCCCCCCGCGCAGCACTTTGGCTGACAGCGTGTGCCCCAACAGGGAGGGCGACCGCGTGGGCACCCTGGCGTGGAACACAACACGCCACCTGGAGGCCTGGTGCGCCCCGCTCCTGGTGGAACGCCTGGCTATGTACCGCAGCCACTGCCGCGCTTTGCACCACCGGTTGACTGCTCAATGACTACGTCACAGACAGGTGCCTGCCTGGTGCCGTGTGCGCGTGTAAAGGCAGCAGAGGCGCGCGGCGCGGCAGGTACGGCATCATGGGCCTGGGCGCGGTGTGCCACACGCTCAACCCGCGGCTGTTCGCCGCAGACCTAGAGTACATCATAAACCATGGTGCGGGGTGCAGCCGCTGGCCTGCCGCAGCATGTCTTGTGTGTGCAAGACCCGGCCGGCACCGCCAGTGATGGCGGAGGAGAACCAATAGCATGTAGCGGATGCTGATGCTTGCCATGAAATGGACCAGCGATGGTCGATATATGAGTGTTGGTGTTTTGCGGCGTTGAAATTGGTGGGAGCAGAGTCGGGTGGGAGCCTGCAGCTCCTGTGCCACAGCAGAGCATGCACAGACTAGCCACACAGACCAAGCTTCTCAGCTACAGCAGACAGATTCAGCAGACGATGCCAGCACGCATCGCAAGCTGATTGCGCTGCTTACAGCAGCATGGCTGCAGCCGGCGAACAGGCCGCCTGAGCGCCTCACAATCGCGCTGCGCCGCTGCGGCAGCGGAGAGTGCTGTGCTTGCGTTCGGGCGAGCCGCGTGTGCGCTGCTGTGGGCAACATTTGCAGCAAGCACAGCGGCAGGGGCGCCAGCAGCGGCGGCGAGTGACGGCGGCGCTAGCGGGCTGACGGGCTGCGCTGCGCCGCCGCAGCCGAGGACGCCGTGCTCATGTTCGACGCGCCGCTCGCGCCGCTGGTGGCGCAGCTGGCGCCGCGGCTGCGCAGCGTGCGCGCGTTCGTCGTGCTTACCGACCGGGGGCACATGCCGCAGGTGGGCACCCGGGCTGCGCATGGCTCCCATTATATTATTTCCACAAGGGCTCAGGTGCGCGTACATCGTGTGGCGCACTGCTTCAGCTCCAGGGGTGCTCAAAGGTGCACGCGTGTGCTGCTGCTCCGCGAGCACGAGCACGAGCTTGCCAGCACACATTTAGCGCAATGTTCCGGCGTGGGAGGGCGTGTGCGAATGCAGGGCGGTCTGAGCGGGCTGCCGGCAGCGCCGTGCTGCTATGAGGAGCTGCTGGCGGCGGACGCGGGCGGGGAAGCCGGCTTCCGCTGGGTGGAGGTGGACGAGGACGACGCCTGCGGCCTGTGCTACACGTCCGGTACCACAGGGCGGCCAAAGGCGCGGTCTCCGCGCCCCCCGGGCTGGTCAGCCGGGGCGTCAGGCATGTTGGCAGTGGCAGAGCTCGCTGGTGAACCGTGATGGGTACTGTTCGTCTATCCACCTGCAGACAGATCTATTTCTGGCGTGTGCGCTGAGTCCTGATGATGTGATGATGGCACAGGGCGTGCTCTACTCCCACAGGGCCAACTACCTCCATGGTACGGCCCCACTCGCGGCCCGTCTGAGACACAGAGGTGCCAGTGCGGAGCGCACTGCGTCTGGTGCACTGCGCTTGGCCCGTGCACAGCGCCGGAACCACATGCACCGTCCGTGCAATAAACCTGAACGCTGTGGCTGTGCTGACGCCTTGGCGTGCATGGCCGGCGCCCGCGATGCGGGCGCGGACGGCGCGGTGGCACTTTACACATTCTATAGCTGTGCTGATGCTAGGGCGCACATGACCAGCGCATAAGAAGTAGACGGACGATAGATTGAGTTCTCCTCAACTCAACGCTAATTGCGATGCAATGACTGGTGTTTAATACGACCTTGGTGTGTTCAGCATTGGCTGTGTGTGAACATGCGCTGCTGGCCTGCTGACGCCTGGGCGTGGCGGGCGCAGCGCTCATGATGACGGGCGCGGACGGCGCACAAGACCATGGGTGTGAGGTGCAGTGTGACTGTGCACGATTGTGCTGCTGGCTGCTGACGCCTGGGCGTGCGGGCGCAGCGTTCATGATGACGGGCGTGGACGGCGCGGCGCTCGGCAGCGCCAGCCGCGTCCTGGCCGTCGTGCCCATGTTCCACGCCAATAGCTGGGGCCTGGTGTTCGCCGCGCCGCTGGTCGGCGCGTGCCTCGTGCTGCCGGGTGCGCTTCGCTTAGGGCGGGTTGCCACACAAGGGTAGGGTGTTGCACGTGCCTTTGCCGCGTGGGCGATTGGCGCGTGCCTCATGCTGCCGAATGTGCACGGGCCGCCAGTGCCGCACGAGTGTGACGGCTGTGCTGCTGTGCGCCATTCGTGAGCTGTGGCGCTTGCCCTCAGGGCCCCGCTCTGGGCTCCCATGCGGAAACGGCCTGCACTGGTGGCGTGTTCTTTGCAGCTGTGGATCTTGCTGATACGCATTAATGCGCTGCTATGCATTGAAGTCGCATCGGATGTGAGTGGGAGGCTTCCTTCGCAGGGCCGCACCTGGATGGGCCGTCCGTGTACGACCTGCTGGAGCGCCACAAGTGCACCTTCAGCGCGGTGCGCCCGGGAACCACAAGCTATGTGTGATCTGTCTCTTGTGGACGGTGGCAGAGGCTGAGTTGCGCTTTACGCACCAAAACCCTTTTGAGTTGTACAACTTGCAGCTCTGTCATGACACAATTGCAAATCAGTGGGATGCAAGGACAAAGGACGCGTGCGCAGGCCGTCCCCACCGTCTGCCTGGGCCTGCTGCAGCACCTGGAGGCGACGCGGCAGCGCCTCACGTACCTGCGCATGGTCTGCATCGGCGGCGCCGCCTGCCCGCCGTCCCTCATGCAGGTGCGGCCCCGTCCCGCCTGTGCTGCCGGCTCCTCCCATGCACTGGTGCTCGGCGGTGCAGCGCACGCAGCGCTGCCCCGCTGCCTGCGCGCACCAGTGCACGCTTGCGCGGCGCGCTGCATCTGAGCGCGGTGTGCGCCGCGCGCGCGCAGCGCCTCGAGGACGAGTACGGCGTGGAAGTCCGGCACCAGTGGGGTGCCGCCCGGCCTGCTGGCCCCGTCTGGGGTAGGTTTAGGGTTACCCTACCCTATCCTGTGACGGGTACGGCGTGGAAGTCCGGCACCAGTGGGGTGCCGCCCGGCCTGCCGGCCTGCCTGGGCGGCGCAGGGCATGCTGGCAGCGCCCTGCCAGGCTTCACGCTTGCATGTGGCCCTTGAGATGCGCCCGCGCTGCTGCTGCATGGCGACCATGCCGCAGCAGGAACACCCGCACATGCGCGCCGCTGTCCTCCGCTATCCACAGCAGGACAACAGACAGCTAGCACCATGCCGACCTGGCGGTGCCAAGATCAATCACACTCAGCATGCAGGCTGCTGACCCACGTACGGATGCTGCGCGCAGGAATGACCGAGCTGTGCCCCATTGGCACCGTCGGCGCGATCAAGGGCACGCTCGGGCCTCTGACCAGGGAGCAGCGGCTGGCAGTGAAAAGCAAACAGGTGCACCCACTTCTCTTGCAGTGAGCATTCCTGCTGTGGTGTGCCCACTGGTGTACTTATCAGACACTGCCATGCAATGCTCCGCGCCTGCACAAATGAGCCTTACAGTGTCAGTTCTGCTGCGCCAGCAAGCCCCCACTGCTGGACGAGGACGTCCCTTGCCACATCTGTTATGTGAGCAAGGCACAGTGTGAGCAGACTGCTTGCACTAGGCATGGAAAGCAAATGTGTATCAAACAAATGAACACAGGGAGCATGGCGGGCAAGGCGCCTGTAGCGCCCAGCAGCTCAGCCCCACAGACGTAGGGGACGGCCTCTTGGCAATGTGTGGCGTGGCTTTTGCAGGTCCCGCGCAATGCGCCACATCGGCAGCTCGCCAGAAGGCCCTGGCACACCCGGCGCGCAGGGGCGGCCGAGCATGTTTGTGGACGTCCGCATCGTGGACGACGCGGGCCGCGCGCTGCCGCACGACGGGCGCGCGCAGGGCGAGCTGCAGTGCCGCGGCCTGCACGTCATGCGCGAGTACTTCCGGGTGCGCGCCAGCGCCCATGCCATACACCGCTGTCATGCTGTTGATTCTGCACTCCCGCGCGCACCTGCACACTTCAGGGCGTCCACTGTCGTTTTGCACTTGGTGAAATCCCATTATATGAAGCAACTCTTGCTGTTATATGCCTGAGACACCAGGTGCTCAAGCTCTGTGTGTTGCACTTTATGCCGGCCACCGTCGCTGCCGGCTGGTGGCGTGCTGACGAGCTGAGCATGGCGTGGCTGGGAAGTGTGTCAAGCAATTGCCTGCTTGCCTGGCAGTATGCGCTGCTACTGCCACTGGCAGTATGGTTGCAAGCACTTAGGCATGGCCGCTGACCAGGAGCGCCGACGACGCCTGCGCTGCAGAGCCGGCAATCCTGCCTGGCCTGAGTGTGCGCATGTGGGGCCAGCGGGGTGCGTGGGGGCAGCAACTGGGTGGGCCCGACCACCGCGCGCAGCACGAGGGCAGCCACAACGTGAGCGCGGACGGCTGGTTCGGCACGGGCGACGTGGCCAACATCGACCGCTTCGGCCACGTGCAGCTGACCGACCGCGCCAAGGACGTCATCAAGAGCGGCGGCGAGTGGATCTCCAGCATCGACCTGGAGAATGTGGCCGTCGGCCACCCGCAGGCGCGAGCGGCCCCTGGGGCGCGCGCCTGGCTTGGCACGTTTGCCCCAACCTTATTTGGCGGCGAGCAAGTCTCCAGCGTTGACCCGGGGAACGTGGCCGTCGGTCACCCGCAGGCGCGGGCGCCCCCAGGGCGCTCGCCCGGCTGCAGGGCAGGTTATGGTAGGGTTGTGGTAGGTTCATGGCTTGCTGCGTGTCTCCCATGGGCGTGGCCCATGGGAGGCACAAACCGTCGCGCCCCTGCGGGTACGCGCCTCCTCGGCGCCCTGGCCTGCAGCGCGTGGCATGCGCGTGCGATGCTACGACGGGGCTGGTGTGAGTTGACTGTATGAGGAGAGCGGGTGCGGCGGCAGCTGCTGGTAGGGCATGAGCATGTCGTGGTGCACAGCCTTACGCGTGCGCGCGTGCGGGCGACAGGTGCAGGAGGCGGCTGTGATCGCGGTGCCGCACGCCAAGTGGGACGAGCGGCCGCTGCTGATTGTGGTGCCGCACCCGTCCGGGCCGCCGCCGTCGCCCGAGGACGTGCTGGCCTTCATGCAGGCAAGCGGCCCTGCCGAGTCAGCGCCCGTGCTCTCTAGCTTTTGTAAAATGCGTGTCCAACCTGATCGTTGCTTAGCCATTTCCTACGAACGAACATTTGTGCGCTGTGAAAAGAGCTATACTGGGAAATACTTCGCGTAAATTCATTCCATGCGCTTTCAAGCTGTCTGTGTTGAGATCAGCTAGGACGTGTTGGCTATGAGGTTATCTGGCATGCACAAGAAGCAATCATTTGAATAGCGATGCATGCATGCTCTCTGCGTGCCGATGTTGATCCGTGCCTGTCCTGCTGAGGTCTTTGTTCGTCGTGCAGGGCAAGGTGGCCAAGTGGTGGGTGCCCGACGACTGCGTGCTGGTGAAGGAGATCCCGCACACGGCGACCGGCAAGATCTCCAAGCTGGAGCTGCGCAAGCAGTTCAAGGACTACCAGCCGCAGCGGGCACGGCTGTAGGGGTTGTCCATCATGTATGTGTGCATGTGTATCTGCTTTTACAGATTTTGCAGGATTTGAGAGGCAAATGCTGATGTGGTCGCGACAACTGTGGATGGCATTGGATAGCAGAGAGCCAGTGTGAGCGCAGTCCGGTTGGCGTGTGTGGCACTTGTTTAGGTGCTAGAAGCCTAGCTCTGCCAAAAGCCATGCTACAGCTGCCGCTGGTGAACACGCACCAACACGCAGCGCCGCCTGCCTGCTGCCACACTGCGCTTACCGCTCGACGCAGGCCGCGGAGTGCACGCTCGTGCCAGCGGCTGCTGTTGTTGCAAGAGCTGCCTCCTGCCCAAAGGAGGCAGCAGGCTGGAGCACAGCGCACACACCTGCATAGGATGCATGCACGGGCGGCGGCCCAGCAGACAGAGCCCGCAGACGGCACCGCGCAGGACTTGTTGATTGTGGGTGCGCCAAGCCGCTCCAGCGCTTGCCTGCTCACAAGCCGGCGACGCGGAGCTCTCATGGGAAGGACTGCAACAGGCCCGGGCGTGCTTGGGAGCTACCTGGGTACTGTATGGCGGGAGCAGCACCCCAGCGCGGCTGTCGTGGGCCTGACCAACAGCACGACCAACCATGAGCGGTGCGGCATTGGCACCTTGCTTGCAAGCCCCTACTTGCAAGCTACTTCTCCACCTGCGCTCTGACAAGGAAGCACACTGCTTTGTTGCACACTGCGGTGTATCTGGGCACACCGACATGGTCCTGCCCAGCGCACCAATGCACCACCTGACCTCTGCCTCCAACCAAGTCGATTCGCCTGTGCGAGACAAGAAAGGCGTAGCTAGCCCGCATCTGCGCCGGCTCGAGGCACATATAGCCGCTGGTGCGGGCAGGCCTGAGCACAGACTCGTTTGCTGCACAGGCTGCGGGCACTGGGAATATCGCCGTGCGTAAAAGCAGAGGTGGGAGAGCGGCGCTTTCCGTATGTGGCATTCTCAGCGCCGCCGTCCGGCAGCGACGATTATGTCGCAGAGGTGTGTCCGGGGCGCAGCGCAGGCAAGCCGCCATCATGAACAGCTCGCATGTGACGACTGCATGTCCCAGCCATTGACACATGGGGTGCATGCGCATCGACCTGTCTCTCATCACATTATTATACAATGAAGAACAAGCGCAGACTAGGGCACCCATGTAACAAAGCCTCTTGCACTGCTTATGACAGCTGCCAGATGTGGGGCAGCACTAGTGAAGCGGCAAGTTGCAGCCAGCAATGCCAGCTTGGGCACTTTGCCGGCTTTGCCTGAACTGGCACACGCACGCGCGCCAGATCCGTGCGGCGCTGGGCCGCTGGGACGGATCGGGCGCGTTTGTGTTCACGGGGAGCGCGGGCGTGTATGCGGAGGACGGCGGGGGGCCCTGCCCGGAGGAGGGGCCCGTCGTCGCGGAGGGCCACAGCGAGCGCACTGACAGGCGCGCGCTCGCGTGGTGCTCGCCACACGCCCAGCATTCCATGCCACCCAGCCTAGTGCGAAAGCATCGTTCTGGGGCACCAAGTAGGCTTCAGCCGTGTCTGCAAGCTAGCAGCTTAATTGTGAAGCGGCCGGCGGCTGCGCCCCTCCTGTCGACAAATGGGACGGGAGGCACATGCTCTGTCACATGCTCGGCGCCAGCGGCTTCCGTGGAGCATACACTCCTTGCCGCCGGCGGCCGTGCGCTGCTGGCACGCGCAGCACTCTTCCTGCCGGGCTGATGGGTAGGGTCCCGCGGCGCGCAGGCTGCTGGCGGCGGAGCGCGCGGTGCTGGGCGCGGGCGGGTGCGTGGCGCGGCTGGCCGGGCTGTACCACGCGCGGCGCGGCGCGCACACCTTCTTCCTCAAGGCCGGCCGGGTGGACCGCTGGGGCGGCTACACCGTCAACCTGCTGCACTATGAGGACGCCGCGCTGCTGACCGCCGCGGTGCGCGCCGCACGGAGGGCAGTCGCCCCGACGTGAGTGAACGCGGAGGGTGGTTGCTCCGATGCAAGTGCCCGCGAGTCCTGACCATAATCTTGCTGTCCTGCTGAGGCTGCACAGGCCAGCGGCGCGACCAAGCGGGCTGGAGCACAGCATGCTGAACGGCCTCCGCATTGCCTGGCTCAAATCGTTACAGCAAGAGCCTGAGGCAGCTTGCCCGTCCATGTTGTAGGGCGCTGGCCATGCAGCCGTCTAGCGTGTGACCTAACACCATGCTCTATATGACCAGACCCCAGCACTTAGGAACACCATGCAGACACGTCAGGACAGCGCTCCTGGGGCCGGGTACCACAAACACAGCAGCCTGGGTGCGGCCGGGTGCGGCAGGTGCTGAGCGGCAGCGACCCAGAGGGGCGGCCGTTCCGCGGCCGCGTGTTCCTGGGCTGCGACGGCGCCCCGGTCACCTTCCGGGTGCGCGCGCGCCGCGCCCTGCCCTGCCTGCAGTGCGGCCAGCAGGGCTCGGGTCGACGACGCGGGCCAGAACCACCTCAATTTGTGTATGCGGCGCTGCGACGGCTGCCCTGAGCTTGCTGCGGTGAAGCACGGCATGCACGCTGGACTCTACTGGGGGGAGGGCGACGTCATGCAGACGTGAAGCAGTGATGCCCGAGGGAGCACAGCATGACGGCTGCAGCCTGCACATGGCTGGCGACTGGTGTACTTGCCAAGCAGCCAGCACAAAGGACGCGCTGAGTGACGCCATGGGACCCTGCTCGTCACTGGATTGGCCACAGATGCACTTCCAGGTTGGCCTAATCTCAAACGGTCTGGTCACAGCAGCACGTGGATGCTGGGCTACTGAGTATTGAGCGGCGGGCTCGGGGGTGGGGGGCAGCTGGGGCCAAGTGCGCCTGCAGAGGCACCACTCCTGCGCGGCAAGGACGAAAGGGACGCGATATGCCAGCCTTGAGAGCGATCGGCGCGGCGGGGGCCTGCAGCGCCTGTGCTGTGCCGGCTCGACCCCGTGCAGCCTCTCGCCAACTCGGGCCGGGGCTGAGCAGGCGATGATGGACGCGGCGGAGGCCTGCGGCGCGTTCGAGGGCGCCGCGGAATTCACCGGCGCGCCGGGGCGCAGCCGCGGCAAGCGCCTCGACAACGCTGCCACGCGCGCCGCGCTCGGCTGGGCGCCGCGCTACGCCAGCTTTGCGGACTTTGCTGCGGCCGGCGCGCGGGACTGGTACTCCGCACCGCAGCATTAATGCCATAATGCCAGCATGCCTGGGCCACACGCTTGAGCTGTGCGCGCTGCGCTGCGTTGGCTTGGCCGATGCGGCCGCGGCCGGCGCGCTGGACTGGCCCTCCGCCCAGGGCCGCTGGCACATGAACTGCTGCTGCTGTGCATACGCAGTAGGCTCAGCAAGGGCCGTTGGCACGGCGGCATGGAGAACAGGACCCTACATGGGGTGCCTGATAGCGGCGTTTGTAAACTCTCCTATATGTATAAGGCCTTGCATTTTGGATCCATGATTTTGTCTTTGCTACTTTTTCTTACAATGCTGCATGCGACCATCACAGACAGGCTCCCAGCAACACAAGCAGGGTCCCCAGAGCACGAGCAAGCCATTGCTGACCAGCTGCGGCCTCCCGTCTCGCAACAGCGGACCGGCTGTAGGGAGGCTATGCTTCCCCGCAGGATGTAGTAACAATAGCTAATCTGCTAGGAACGATGCCCCAAGCACAGCACGAGGACTGCACACTCGTGCGCTGACCTACGCTCACCACAGCGCAGACAGCACTGTCATCCGGCTAAGCAGCCCTGGCAAGCGGGTGCAGGCTTGCGACATTCATTCTTATGCGGTCCCGCAAGTCTGCAGGGCACTGATCTATACACTGCCGGTAGACTCCATGCGCGCCCCTTGAGGCTGCTCTAGTCTCTGATGGTGTCACATCTTGTTGGAGCAAGCTACTTCAGGCGCTTCACGCACACCACAGGGCCCCTTTGACAGCCCGCCTGAATCCTACCGTTTCAGAAATTTGAGCTACATACATGCCAGTTGCCGCAAGGCTCGCACTCCCATGCCTTCACTGCTGCAAGACATAGCAGCAAGTGCCACGCCATGCCCCCACGATGGCACACCTAGGTACCCGACAGGGGCTAGCAGGCCTATGCGTTGCTCAGCACGGCTGCCGCTCAGACTCCCAGACCAGCCGCAGCACCCTAGACCAGCCGACAGCACTTTACACGGCCAGCTATATTGCGCACGGGGGGAGCCCCAAAAACGCGCACAAGCCCTGAACGTGCTCGGCAGGCTGGACGTGGCTGGCGGGGCTCACATGGCGCCCTTGCGGAAGTTGGACGCGCGGCTCTGCAGCTCGGTGCTGTTCCTCGTGGCTACTTCAATCGCGTGCTGGGTCTGGCGCGGCACCACACATGTTTAAGGAGCTGTCTGGACCAGGTGTTGGGGAGGAAAAAGTCAGCATCAGAATGTCAGCCGGACAGACGTGACAGATCTGTCATTCGAAAGGTTGTTGGCGCTACATGTGACACCAGCACAGATGTAAACGACTTGGCACAGATGAGTGCTTCACTGGCGCGAACGCGCACCTGGCCGCGCATCATGTCGCAGAACTCCTGGTAGTCGATGCGGCCGTCGTTGTCCTTGTCGACCTCCGCCAGGATCTCCCGCACGCTGGTCTGCACGTTCGCGCCGCCGCCCGACTTCTGTGCGCGCGCGGCCGGCGGCCGGTCAGCGCGTGGCGTGAGGAGGCGTGCTGCGCCCTGCTAGCATCCCGCCCCGCTGCTGTCCCAGCACAGGCAGTCCTTCAGCCATCCAGTGCCCGGCAACGGCCTGCGGCTGTGGCGGCTGCACGGCACGCACTGAGAGCCAGCCAAGCAGTGCTACCTGTAACCCCACCCCCTTCCGCCCCCCCATAGCAAACAGCCTTCAGTCGTGGTCGGATATCTGGCTTCTGACCAGCCAGCAGCGCATGTGCGCGTTTGCTCTCAGGCCCCTCTGTGACCACAGCACATCCGATCCCACCTAATTCTTCCTTTGGCCACCCCCCTGCGCAAACCGCGACAAAGTGCACTGCCTCGCTTTGGGCAAGCACTTGGTTCTCACACCCTAAGGATGCACATGTACCCTAAAGACCCCCCGCGCACATTCAGCGCGGCCTCCAGCTCGTCCACCGTAATGTAGCCAGAGTTGTCGGTGTCGAAGTGCGCAAACGCGCGGTACATGTTGTCCTCCTTCTCCAGCTGGCTCAGGTTGACGGTGGCCGCCAGGAACTCCTCGTAGTCGATCGTGCCGCTGGCGTCGATGTCAATGGAGCCCAGCAGCAGCTGGCCGCGCCGCGCGCGCGCCCGTCAGCGCGGCCGCCCCGCCCTGACGCCCACCTGGTCAAATGGCCCCCAGGACAGCCTTGTCCTTGATGGCGCCCCTGGCGTTGCCGTTGTGCGAAAGTAGTACGCCAGCAGCTGCTCGCACGAGCACCGCAGCTGACGAGGCTGGAGGCCAGCACCGGCATCCAGCCCTGCCTGGGAGCGAGGGCTCGGGATGGGGACACCGCCGGGCTCGGCAGGATGGCTTGGCACGGCGCGGCAGGCTGTAGAGACTGGAGAGCTTCCCACCTGGCATACGCCAGCGAGGCGCCGCGTTGCCCCTGCCTGCTGAGCGACAGCCGGCAGCCAGGCGGGCGCGAGCGGGCTAGGTAGGGTTAGGGCACCTCGAGCTCCTTCTGCGCCACGCTGCTACCCTGCTTCCGCAGGCCCTCCGCCAGCTCCTCCAGCGTGATGGTCTTCGTGTCGTCCAGGTCCAGCGACTGCGCGGCGCGGCAGTAGGGTATGTATAGGGTGGGGTTAGGGTATAAATTAGGGTCGTGTCGTCCAGTCTCAGCAATTGCGCGACCGCTCAGGGCCCAAGCGGGAGGCACGCCCCCTGCCAACGTTGCCTTCCCCGGCTACTAAAGAAAGCGGTGCCCGCTGACGCCAAGCATGAGGGCTGGGCGGAGCGATGCCGGCGCAGTCGATCATGCACTGCCGGGACATCGCCCTGCGGACGCAAAGCCTGCAGCGCGTGCGCAGGCCGGCCGCGGCCTCGCGCGCACGCAGGCGCGGGCGACGCGCCGCCGGGGCCGGGCGGCCGGGGGCGGGCGGCCGGGGCGCGGGGCGCGCGCGCGCGCGCCTGGAAGAGCGCGTGCAGGCCGGCGATCTCCTCCGGCGACATGCCGGCCGCGATGACCTTGAGCGCCTCCTTCTTCAGCTTGTTCAT
>JAABUO010006964.1_pt1 | contig 12939 bp, 16 predicted proteins | sample 5559291 | NCBI WGS metagenome assembly JAABUO01 (sample SAMN10711878, study PRJNA513372) | rock metagenome | isolation source: Antarctica rocks | place: Antarctica: Victoria Land, Finger Mt sud
GTTCTTGCCTAAATCATAGCAGGTTGCTCACATCAGGCCATTCTGCGTTTGTTATGCTGATTGGCAAACCTGAACCTCACAAATGCAGACAATCAGGGCCAGACATACCTGACTCTCAAGGCAGTATCTGAGTGCAACAAGAAACAAAGGGGACCATCAGAGGCGACGTGCATTTGATGGGTCAGACATGCCTGAACTTGCTGCTGCTGGTATACAGGACCAGATGCGCAAGGATGCCCAGGCCAGCCTCCTTGCCAGCAACAGCAGCCTGGACACAGTGGTCCATGACCTGAATGGCAGGCGAGTCCAAAACCCCTTGCTTGGTGAGTGTGACAACAGCAGGGCCGTCTCAGGTGAGCCTTGAAGCGCTGGAGGCGCTTTGCAGAGTCAAAGGAGCTTTGCTGAGAACGGGCACAAGTCAGTGCTGTCTTTGGTGGCAGGCATTCTGGAAATTGCATTGTCTCTCATCAGATGTGCTTTCTTTTGACTTGAAAGTGTGATGCATATAGGTTGTGCATTTCCTCAAAGCAGAGCATCCTTTAGTGTTCTGGTAACTTTACCTGGTGAGATGTGACATGGGGTTGCCAGAGCCTATCATGACCAAACACTACCAGCACGCACACATGTCCTGTCTGATGTCAAATCAGTGTCTTTCAATTCCAGACGACATGTTGATTACTAAAGTCACTGAGAATGTGTGTCAATATGTTTTATTGCCATGTGCGTGGTTGACAGGCTCTTTCTGCGCAACAAAATGCATGGGCTCGTTGCCCTGAGCGCTTATAAGTTTGCTTTGCTTGTCAAAGAACATGTCATGAGTGCAAATGTTCTCTTAGAAACAGGTGAAGGTGATCAGATGCAGTGAGCGGTTTCAGCTGAGTGCATGGCACATGGCTTTGAGCATCCCTTTTTGTTCCAACACACCTTGTTGGTAGTCTGTCATCAGTGTTGAAACTTATGCGCATGCATATGCTGTCTGATGGTGTGTATTTGTGTTTGTCAGGCACACCCTAGAGATGGATGCCTTGAGGAAGAGTCGTGATGTGCGTGCTACAGAGCTCAGTGAGCAAGTCACCCAGCTTCAGGTAAGGCTGCCCTTGATGCCCCTCATCCAGACAGCTTCACATGTACAGTGCAAGGAGGCCTGGCAGCTGTAGCATCTGCATTCACACAAGCAAGCAGCAGTCACAAGCCCATGCCTGGAAACCAGCACATTTCCAGAGCCTCTGCATGTGACATGAGCCTTTCAGAAGCTTCATGCAACTCCAAACTTGCTGCATTGCAAGTCCCAATTTGTGCGCGGCAAGTTCCACTTGATGCATTGCAGTTTTGCATTGTGCCTTACATCGCTTCACGGCTGCATATTTACATGGCCTGACTTTGTGTGACCTTGCAGGGCGAGCTTGAAGAGGAGCGCAGGGCTCGGAAGCAGCAAGGTGAGCGTGCTGACCTGGCACACAGGGCCCTGCATGACAGGCAGGCTGAGCTGGAGCTGGCCTATCAGCGCATCACCGCTGCAGAGGCAGCTTCACATGAGGGCAAGAACAAGGCCCAGGTAATGTTGCAGATGTCTCAAAGTTGACATCTTCCACTCAACTTAGAAATGTTCATCTTTCGATGGTTTTTCCCACATGTCCTGGTGCTTGTCATGGCTTGTTACATGTGATTTGCACTTGTCTGCTGAGCTGGCTGGCTTTTGCTAAGTACTAGTCCTCGCAGCCGTCTGTTTGTGTGTCTGTATGTTCTTGCGGTGCTCTGGTCTGTTGACACCTGATGGGTGACGTGCACACAGGAAGCCTTTGGGTTCATCAAAGGTGCACATGTTTGTGTGTAGTTTGTGGTTTTTCCTCTTAGATTCAACAAAGAATCTGTTTTTGTTTTGGAAATCTTGAGTCCCATATCAACACCTGACATGTGACTTGCACAGGGCTTGCAAGCAGACCTCTCAAGCGCTCGCCAAGAAGCAATCGACCTGAAGGTTCAGATGGATGTTGAGCTGGCACGTCTCAAACTGCAGCTGGATGCTGCCGTGAAGAAGAACACCATGCTTGACCAGCAGCTGAACACTGAGCTCGAGAAGAAGAGCTCTCAGCTAGAGACTGAAACAAAGACAAATGAGGGACTTCTCCAGCAATTGAGAGGTGAGGAGAACAACAGCAGCCTGCTTCACCAGCAGCTGGATGATGAAATGAAGAAGAACATCAAACTTCTTCAGCAACTCAGTTTAGAGACCAAGGAGAGTAGCAAAGTCATGCAGCAGCTAGATGCTGAGTTGAAGAAGAATATTCGGCTCCTTCAGCAGCTAGAGACTGAGCAGAGGAAGAATGGTGAGGCTGAGCAGATGCGGCTCAGTAATGCTCGGACTATCAGACAGCTGATACGGCAAATAATTGGGCAGATGAAGCAAAACAATGCTGCGTTTGACAGGTGGGAAGCTAGGTCAGCAGCTGCAACAAAGCATCGGCAGAAGCAGGTCAGTGCGCTCAAGTACGAGCTTGACAGCATGAGTCAGCTCGCCCAGGCAGAGGCTGAGAAGCTGCAACAGCAGCTGACGAAGGCGCAAGCTGAGGCAAAGTCAGCAGCTCAGCAGATGTTTTCGCTCTCATCTCAGCTGACTGCTATGACCCACAGGGCTGAAACATCTGGAGAGTTTGTCAAGATGGTGTTGCAACAGCAGAGAACTGATGCACAGGCTGTTGCAGATGCCCTGAAGCTACAACAGCAGCTGTCAGATGCACAAGCAGTTGCATACTTAGCTCAGTCAGGCGCCAAACAGCTGCATCAGCAGCTCTCAGACTCATCCAGTAGTGCTGACCTGGCTGCCAAGAATGTGCTGCCGCAGCTGACTGATGCACAGGCTGTTGCTAGTGCCCAGAAGCTGCAGCAGCAGCTGTCAGGTGCACAGGCCATTGCTGAGTCAGCTCAGGCAGATGCCGAGGAGCTGCAGGAGCAGCTGTCAGGTGCATTTACCAGTGATGACCTAGATGCCGAGAAGCTGCAGCAGCAGCTGGCAGAGGCACAAGCTGCTGGTGAGTCAGCTTTGGCAGACACCAAGCAGGTGCAGCAGCAGCATATTGAGCTTCAGCCTAGATTTGAGCAACCTACGGCAGCTCACCATGCCCAGCTTCTCGCAAAGGTACTCATCATGGCTCCTTGTTGTCGTGACACTCTCTGGACATGGCTGCCTTGCCTTTATATCCAGACACAGCACACGTGACTGCATCACAATGCACTGAATTCAACTACTGTTTCTGAAGTACAGCTGCATCACTTGGGAGCTTCATTCAATACAGTTGAGCTGTGTGTGTTGCCTGTGCGATGAGATTTGAATTTGCTAAGTCAATGCTGCAGGAAGCTGCATCTGGTGAGCAGATGACCGCACTCCAGAAGGAGTTGGAGCAGCTTCGCACCTATGCTGGACAGATGAAGGTGCATCTTGAGGCAGCCAAGCAAAGCCAGATAGATGCCCAGGTACCTGATTGCTTTGTTGATGCTTGCAATGTGCTCAGCTTTCATCATGACCTGGATTTGTTTGTTGACGTTTGTTTTGTTTTGTTTTGTTTTGTCTCTTAACGTTTTGTGTGCTGCGCTTCACTTGACTGTCTTCCCATATTGCGGGTTGTTTACACACACCTATTCTACTTCCTTTCCCAGTGCCTTTCTGCTGTGTGTTTGTCTTCAGTTGTTCATGCTTCGTAGTCGTGAATGACTGATTCAGCAGCACTTGCTGGAAGAGTACCCCATATGCCTCAAGATACCATGCTGTTCAGCATATGTTTGTTCACAACTGCTGCTTGCCTTACATCGTACACCTACCTGGCTTGCTTGGGCTGCTAAGCATCATTGCATGTTCTTGTCATGCAGGTAGATGCTGCAGCGCTCCAGCAGGAGTTGCAAGATCTGCAGTCCAGCACTACCAAGGCAAGGCAGCAGATGCAAGCTGATGTCACTGGCCTTCAAGGCCACTTGCAAACTGCCCTGGCTGAATGCAAGAGCACCCTTCACAAGAAGGAGACAGCCCATGCTGACTCGCACAAGGAGATCAGCAATTTGAACGGCCAGTTGGCAACTGCTGCAGATGCTGACTCAGCTCAGTCAGGTGCAAAGAGGCTGCAAAACCAGCCGTCAGCTTTCATCAGCTTTGACCTAGACACCAAGAAGCTGCAGCAGCAGCTGACAGAGGCACATGCTGCAGCTGAGTCAGCTCAAGCAGGCCCTCAGAAGGTGCTGCAGCAGCAGCGCAGTGAGCTTCAGACCAGGAGTGAGCAAAGCAAGAAGCTTAGTATGGCAGCTCACCATGCCGAGCTACTTGCAAAGGTACCCATCTCAACTGCGGACTGTGCTAAAACATCTCCACAATGTAGAAACGCGTTTTTACTGTCCCCAGACGTTCCTCTATTTAGATTTTCAGTGTGGGATGACGTTTCAGTGTGGGATGACGTTTCAGTGTGGGATGACGTTTGAATTAAAATATACGTTTTGGGATTGAAAAGAGCTGACACGCTCTGGGTGTTGCAGCCTTTGCCCTGCAACTTGAATTATCATAAGCGACTGTATTGGTTGCCTTGAATTCTCCACACCATTTACACTTTTGAATTTGTAACACTATGGTGAACTGCATTTCTCAATCCTGATCTCTGCTGGTTTGATGAGGCATGAATGTGGTGAGCCAATGCTGCAGGAAGCTGCATCTACTGAGAAGATGCCCACACTCCAGAGGGAGTTGAAGCAGCTTCACATCAGCACTGGACAGATGAAGGTGCATCTTCAGGCAACTCAGCAAAGCCAGACAGATGCACAGGTACCACATCCTTGTCCTGCCGTGCTTGCAATGCCTGCGATGCGTTTGGCATTGTTGCTGAAATTCTGTTGGCCGCTTTGATGTCATTGCCAGGCGGCCATTTTGTTCCCTCACTCGCCCTTGTCCTATGACTTGACTTTGCAACTGTTGTATAAAGCAAAAAGTTTGGTGGTTGACTCAGGAAGGAGAGAAGAGGCTGGTTTTTAGGGTGAGCCAGGGAGGGTACACCCTGAAGGGGGCTGAGCCCGGCCACCCAGCCCCCATTAGCCAGCTGACAGCACCCCAGAACAGTTGGGGGGCCTTGCTGCGTACCCAGAATGCGGCGGCATTGGAGCTGCAGCAGCAGGTGAGACTCACAACCCACAGGATGACTCTCAACTGCTGGTGTCATCGGCGTGCATCCCACGCACTTACCATTTAGATTTGAGCATTGGCGTAAGTTCTGGCCAGAGTGCACAAAGCCAAGCCCTCAGCTTAGTTCTACTGCGCACAATGCCTTGCTGTGAGTGTACTTTTAGGTTGCTTTGAATGGAATGATTTACATACAGCACACAGTCATGTGTAGTGAGCTGTATGCTATCAGCATGTCCCCTACTAGTAATGCTTGAGTGGACTCGAACCCTCAACCTCTGGTTTTGGAAACTATTATTCTACCATTGAAACTATTCTCCTTTAATAATATGGCAGTGGCTGTTGTGTGGCAAGGCTGACAGAGTGGACCAGCTCAAGCTCAAGCTCAGTACATCTTCTCAATACATTGCATTACCCACAGGTGGTGCCAGGTGGTGTTCAGCAGCAGCATGCTATTGCTCAGCTTGAGCAGAAGCACCAGAGGCAGCTGGCTGATCTGGTTTAGCAGCCCGCAGACGCTGAGGAGCGAGCACAGTCTCAGGAAGAAGTGGTGAAGGCTGCTGAGAAGCTCACAGAGAGCTGAAACGCTGTCCACATGCATCCCTGTGGCTAAAAGCTCAGTTGCTAGCATTGAGGCACATGCATCAACAGTAGAGAGTGTTCTTGCCAGGCAAAAGTTTGGAAACTATATATGGACATATATATATGTACGCTATGAAATGGCAGGTGTACTTGTCTACATATATGCTCAAAGCTACAATCACTTTAAAGATCAGAAAGGTCAAGGCAACTCACAGGAACTGATTCACAAGCTCATTCACACAGACTGAATGACTGACTGTCACACAGACACAACAGAATACCTGCAGGCCAACTATAAGGGCCCAAACCGGTACAGAAAAAGAAAGTTCAAAAAAAAAAAAACTCAAATGTTGTTTTCTGCAAATGGATGGTGAAAGTTTATTCTAGGGTTTTAGGATTATGTAATGCATCACCTAATGACCCTGAAAGGATCAGGGGACTGAAAATTCTTGGGACCCCCACTCCAATTGCCACAGGTCGCAAGCCTTGCTGCGACCAAACGATACAAGGCATTCTCTCTTTCCAGGCATTCTCTCTGGCATCCAGAGCTGTGACACTCCAACACCCGCAGGCTGCAACAATCGCAGCGCGACGTCTTCCGCCTGCGTGTTGGGTAAAGGCAGATGGAAGCTGAACTGCAGGAGGCTCGGCTACAACTTCGGCGCGAGACACGAGACGTGTACTGCATCCTGCCTGCACTGGACCTGTCAGCACCTTCACTCAAAGACACTGTAAACATAGCCTCCGAAATGCATAGCAATGCATCGCGCCGCCCACCAACGTGCTGCTTGAGAGCACACTGTGTGTGATATGAATTTCCATACTAAGCCTAGCAAAGCAGCAAATCATACCATATTGGGAACCTGTTTTGGTTTCTGGTTGAGAGTTTGCTGATCTGCATTCATGAAGGAAATCAGAAAACTAGTGTTTTAGTTTTATTATTATTTTAATATAAACCCATTAGGGGAGAAACCGGTACAGTATGAGGTGTGCAGCAGATACTGAGTAACGACTGACAAGCCTGGTCGTGATGAGTGAACAAAGTTGTGTAGTCAGGACAGCATACATCTATGCAACTCATGCAGATCCTTGGTTGCTGCTGACGCTTGCACACCCGCCTGTTCTAATTTGAGGGCATGCCCGAAAGTCACTGAATACTCCTAAGCCCTAAGCACAGGCCTGTGCCCTAGAGAACAGTCAAGACCATCACTCCAATGGAGGTACAGCTCTCCCATAATCAGTTTGACAAAAAGATTCAATAGCTTGATACTTTCCACAAGAGCTCTGGTGACCAGATGCCGATGGCCAGCCCCATGCCCACTGCCTCTCAGTCATGCACAGAAATATTCACCACCTAGCCATGTTATCAGACCAGCATTGTATCTTCAAAAACTACCTGCGCCTTACAAAGAACGAGTTGGACAAACACAAGCACGCTCCAGAACTCGCTTCTTGCAAATGGCCTCAGAAGATTCTGCACAAACAGCAACTAGTGACCAGTGAGCGTCAGTTCCCAAATTAGAATGTCGAAGTGACACTATAATGGTTGGTGTGGCGTTGACATTGCTTAGGCTTAGGCTTAGCCTCTTGAACCCGTCCATGAGCTGTCATTGTCAAACTGCACATTCACTGTCTTGGTGATGTTCATGACTTGCTGAGCACTGTCTTGGTGATGTGCTGAGCACTGTCTTGGTGATGTCCATCACTTGCTGAGCACTGTGTGGGTGCTGTGTACCCTTGAACATCTTGAGGTGTGTGGCAAAAACAGACAATAATTTGCCCTACAGACCCCTGGGGAGCATGCCTCTGGTGGCTTCAGGAGGTCGCTCACAATTCTCTGCAACACGCAACAAGTCATCAGAGCTTGACAGCAGTCAATGAGAGGTATGCTTCTCCTTTTAGCATCCGTTATTTTGCCCTGGCCACAAGGCCCAACATCAAAGCATATGCAGCTTTGTGACTGCTTCCACAAGGTGTCAAACATCTCTGCTCATGGCATTGGATGCACAGGATGCGAGCATCTGAGCTTTGGCAGCTGCATGCATCGCGCATTGAAGCCTAAAGCTTGTTGTTGCTATGCCAGAGTGTCTTGTTTGTCTGTTTACCTTGGGCTGTTGTAGCTTGTAAGAACGTTTTCGGTCAGTTTTCATATCTGGACAGCTGCCCGCAGGGCGCATTACAAGTTCTCCTGTTCGCCGAAGGCGATGCGCTTGAATTCTCGAGCATTTTGTGTCCAATAGTCCATATCAGGCTCACCAACAAGCATCTGGTTGTCGTAGCCCAAGCTGAGTCGTCTTCCATAGCTGTATAGCTCCTGCTTGACTGATGGGTTGTCGTTCAACGTCTCCAACGCCGGCAGGTAGTTGTAGCTCAAGTTGAGATTCTGAACAAGTGGTTTCCTGATCAGAGTGGCTATCAAGGGAGCGACCTCCTCCCAGCTCGCCTGAATTCGATTCAGCGACAAATCTAGCGCAAGAATTCCCTGGATGTGCTCGTCTTTGTCAAGCAGCTCTGCGAGCTCTCGCACAGAGGACAACGTCAGGTTCACCAACACTTGGGCTGGTGTGTAAGTCAAACAAAGGTGTGCGATATCTTTCGCAAGCTCATTCAGGCCTGATGTCGGCAAGTACCGCGTGCGAGGATTGTTTCGAATATATGCCTGCATCTATGCATACTACTTGCGCGCAGCTCTTTAGGAATGCTTCAACTTCCGAGCTTGCAAGCCCTATTCATTGAATAGTATTCAAGGTGGAGAAGTACTGCACTAAGTGCTAGGGGCTGAGGGCACTTAGGGGAGGGCTTTACAGCATGCAAAATAGGGCTGTTCCAGAGTTGTTAAAATCAAGCTCCACACAATGCCCTATTTTTACAGGGTTTTGCACATACTCACAGCCATTGATGACTCATAATCCATGACGTAACCCTGATATAAGCAGGAATCTGGCAAAAAGTCAGTGGTCAATTAGGTAAATATACATATACAGATGTGCTTTGCGCATGTGGGGTCTGCAGATCTGGAGCTGCACAGAGGTCAGATGTGTCTGCAGACCCAGTTCACAGGAGCGTAGCAACGTTTGATCTCCTATTGGGTCCGCCAGGGACGTCCCATACCTCTGTATACACACACCTGCTGCCGAAGCCGAGCTTGTCAGTTTATTCAAGTTCACATCGTTGTACTAGCTACACTAGCACAGCTCGAGTGATCAGAATCATCCAGGCATCAAATGCGACTTCAAAGGGCAAGTCCTTGTGATGGTTTAGCATAGTTCAGCCGGTATTTGCGGCATGATTTATCACTGACTGTTTTCCAGTCAGACCATTGTGGGAGCCACAGTTGTGTCACAACCTCAGGCAACTGCCACTCTGCAAACGCTTTTATGGGAAGGCCATTGTGCAGCAGAAGTACATTTTTGCAACAGCTGCCAGGACTTGTTCAAGTCAGCTAATTTTGCCATAGTTCATGTCAACAGCGCTTGTCAATACCTGCGACAAGATATCGTAAATCAGCCATATTGTATTGCAAGCTTTTGCATGAACCTCATGGTCACAAATTAACACGTGATTATTGTGATGCCCCTTGTGCTGTAGGCAAAGCCTTGAGACCCAACAGCAAGCTAGCATGGCGTCGTCAAGCCCAACAGCAGGGGCCAGGTCTCAGCTTGTTGTCACCAAGGCTGAGGCAGGAGTGGGACTATCAGCACCTTGACAGTGTCCAGATCAAGTCAGACAGCCACAAATTGTGTGGCTGAACTTGTCCTGAGGGAACAGCTGATAACCCTCATCGTTGGGGCGCATGTGTATACAGCAGAACACGTGTATACAGCAGGACGCGTGGGACAGGCTGTCCATACTGTGCTGGAGTCCAAGTGCTTAAAGGCAGCAGTTTGGCTACTGATGTTGCCAAATCCTGGTGCTACAAAAAAATAAGGGCAATTCGCAGGAATGTACCTCTGCAAACAGCTATAAGGCGACTTGGGACTGCACTGAGCTTGGCCACCAATAGGAAACAATACTGGCTGCCTCCAGTGCCTTATCTGATGCAAGGCATGGACGCAGTAAGGATGGCTCAACAAGCGCAAGCAGCCTAGCTTTGAAGAGTGCAGTAATGCTCTGCTCAGTGGATGGGGTCACAACAGAAATGCTGAGCAGGGTCTGTTCCCAGATGATTCACAGCATATGGTTCACAGCTGTAAACCAGTCCATTGGATGTGTCATCAATGCTCAGTAAGCTTGTTGCACAGATGAGTGGTGTCACCCAATGCAGGCACTCAATACAAGAGTGAATGCCCCTGCTGCAGCGAACATGCAGCGTGCAGATACGACTCTTGCGCAACATGCTGTCCAGAGCTTGCTTCTGTGGAGCAGGACCACAGTAAGAATGAGGCAGGTCCTTGCGACTACACTGCTCTATCACACCAGGTTTTGTGGTGGCAAAATGCAAGCAGAGGCAGTTGGCGGCAGAGCATCCATTGACAAACGAGTAGAGGAATCCAAAAGCAGCAACGTAGTACAAGAAAGCAAGGACTTTGAGTCGATTTTGCTCTCAGAGGTAGTCAAGCAACTCGCTTGAACCTGAATTTTGACCTTTTTTACTCGTTTGTGTAAATTGTCAGTTTTCTTGATAGACTGGAAAATTGTCACTTTTGTGGTGGTGGAAACGGCCTACTTCTGATGCTGCAAAACTTTCTTTTGCAGCACCTGAGCGCAGATTGGATCCAGAGACACCTTGTTTAGGATGCAGTGATTCTTACGGATGTTTTCACTGTTGTGGTATTGTAATGGGAGGCCTTCCTAGGGTGACCCGCAGAAATAACCATTTGTTACGATTCTTGATTGTATACGTAACTGACTGACAAGACTGCAAGTTCATCTGGTATGTTCAGAAATGCACTTGCTCTCATCTGATCACGTGTTAGTGTACAACATGACGTCAGACCTTTGCATGCCTGATCTTCATGAAGAGCTTGTATGCATATGTAGGAGCTGCCAACTGGCTCACAAGACATGTCACGAATCGGTGTTCTTAGCCAATTGCGACCTCTGTGCAGTATGGTCCACAACTTAGCTGTGATATCTGCTTGTGAAAAACTGAATTTGATCGTTTATCTTTTAGGTGTGCTGTTCTGCAGCATCGTCTACAGGTTCAGGCGTAAGTGTAAAGTTTCAGACACAGATGCCTTTCAGCGCCAAGGTGTTCTGCTAAGTAGTCAAAACTTAGAAAGCTATTCGCTTTGTACATATGCTGTTCCAGCATTGTCAAAAACCTCCCATGCTTCAGTGCTGTCAAGAGCAGATGTTGCTACACTATGTGAAGGCACCTGACAAGCACTGGTGGTTGAAGACAACTGATGTGCATACATATCATGAGACAGGATGCTGTTACTGCAGCGGACATGCAGGCATGCAATTTAGTTCGTATCGTCATAAGTTTACATGAGGAACATACAGATCACCACAGTATGCAGCTGTCGCAGCCTGGCTCGACACTGTACAATCGCAAGGTTGAGTACACCCAACTAGGACTAGCATGCCAGACATTGCACTGAGGCTGAGCTGGTTGTGCTGCTTTATGACTTAGTGTCAGGCTTGGGAGGTGAAGCAGGGGAAATCTGGGGGGCAGGTGGGGTGCCCTGGAATGGATAGTCTGGTGCAGTATCCAGAGCCTGGTTGGACCTCTGGAGGTGTGCCTGCATGCCCTGCACGTCCTGCCTCATGTGGCTCTCTGCTTCTTTCAGCTGTTGGTGCAATTTCTTGTTTTTCTGCATCACAAAACCATGCACAGTCAAGGTCAGGCACGCCACTCAGATTGTAAACCTTGGAAAATTTGTGGAATCATGTCTGGGGCATAGGCTCCAATGAACTCAGCAAACTCCAAGAAGTTCCTTTGTGTGCGTGCTGCACACTGCCCCATTGCAACACACTGGCAAGTTTGAAGCCCTCGTGCGTAGAATTGTCATGACAATCAACAGACAAAAGGTGAGAACCTCCTTGGCTTGAAACACAATGATACAACTCAAGCAGTCCTGCAACATGGACCCTGCCACAGCGGCAATGGCACCCCGCAATGCCAGAGTCTGGCTGTACTCCAGCCAATAGCAACATGCGCATGGTCTTACCCCACCATGTCTACCACAGTGCTATTACACAAGTCAGGTCTGATTGCACAGGCAGCTCACCTGTGCAAAGACTGAGCTGTTCTCCTCTGCCTGCTGCAGCCTGACACGCAGCTCTGCAATGGTAGCCTGCTCTGCAGTCTGCTGTCCAGATTCATTTGTTGCAGCTGGACTGCCCTCTGCACCAGTGGACAAGCCAGCAGGCTTGCCCTGCAACATCTCAGGAGCGCTGGCCTTGTTTTCTGCCTATACATGCAGCATTGTGCTTAAGGTTGCTGTAAATGTGTGGCCTGCAGCGGATTGATGCAGTGATGCTGTCGGCATCTCTGCTCAAAGTCTTGTTGGGCCAGCACTGCACAAGGCTGCTGAGCACAATGGCTGGGGTTACTGATGCAATTTGAGCATGTCATATTCTGGTCGAGGCAGGCGCGCATGGGCAGTGTGCAAGAGGCTTACCCAAGATGACACCAGTGCTTGATTCTCTTCAGCCAGGTTGTTGGCCCGGCTGTTGGCCATGTTCAAGTCAGTCTGCAGAGCCATTATCTGGTCATTGGCAGCAATCTTGTCCTGCTGCATGGCAATGATGACGGTTCTGGCTGAGTCCCTCTCAGTCTGCAATGTGTGTGCCACCCCACGCAGAACCTGTACCCCATGACACTCTCCTTCAGCCGACACATTTTGTCCCCACAGTCATACACATGCAGCATTGGGTAAATGCCCACGCAGGTCCAGAAAAGCTATCAACCATTGTGTATAGTGCATTCATGTTGCACATATCTCCAAGCAAACGCTTTTCCGTGTGCTTGCTTGAACTTTATCAGCTCAGCGCAGGGCTACTGGCAGCACCATAAACAAGCATCACCAGTAAACACAACACAAGGCATCATCTTGAGCAAACATTCCTCTGATGTCATTTTCACAACAGGGCTATTCTGTGGCCCTGAGCTTGCCTCACCTGCAGCTGGTTGGCAGCATTTGCTGCTGTCTGAGCTTGTCTGGCTAGGGCGCCAATCTGGGCACTCAGGCTGGTGGTGGTCTCCTGCAGAGCTGTCACGCGAGTCTGGAAGCTCTGGTTGTCGTTCTGCAAGTTGG
>JAABUO010006966.1_pt1 | contig 12934 bp, 16 predicted proteins | sample 5559291 | NCBI WGS metagenome assembly JAABUO01 (sample SAMN10711878, study PRJNA513372) | rock metagenome | isolation source: Antarctica rocks | place: Antarctica: Victoria Land, Finger Mt sud
CTGCTTTCTATGTTTCTTCAATCTATTGACATAAAGTAGCAACCTCTGCTTGCCACCATGCTTGCAGTGCAGCTCTTGCAGCATACTGCATCATAGATGTTTGCGTGCAAGCCAAAGAACGTTCTGTCAACAGCCAGTCACAGACATTTGAGACAGCTCTTTCTCCTGCTGGCATGGTTTCTTTGCTGTTTGGACAGCAAGAGTATTCTGTGGTATTCTCACACTGTTTCGTAGACGCAGTCGTGCTGCATCGGCTTGCAGGGGTGACGCAATGCTGAGGAGCAACTACAGCATGAAGATGAAGCAGCTTATGCAAGAAGCGTGCATCAACACAGACATGAGGCATGCTGTTGACCTTGGCTGCTCAACTGGCCTCAGCACTTTGGAGCTACATCACGCCTTTCCTGAGGCCCAAATCACGGCTGTAGACCTGTCACCCTACTTCATCACTGTTGCAAAGCATGACCAGCGTCACAGACAGGTAATGCAATGCATTTCAACATCCCTGACTGCAACTGAACATTGTGTTTCATGCAGAGTGTGCCTGTTGGGGCATCATTGGCTCTTTTCAAAGATGGCAGTAAACCACAATCTTGGTTGCAACTTGGATGGTTGAGTGCTAACAGCCTGATGCATCAACCAGCATGCAACCATTGCAGGATGCATGATGCATCAAGTGGACAGCCTACATGTAGTACAAGCCACCCTTATTGCTGAGTTGATCTATGCATCATATGCAGTACATGATGTGTGCGTGCATCACCTCAACAGGAGAATTATGCACATACATTCTGTGCCAAAATTACATTAGTAAGTTTGCTTGCAGCTTGAAGCTGGGAGCACAGAACCAATCCAGTTCCAGCATGCTGCGGCCGAGGCGACGAATTTGCCAGACGCCAGCCAAAACCTTGTGTCGGCATGTCTTCTGTTCCACGAGCTACCTCAGTCAGCAGCTCAGAATATAGTCAAGGAAGCATTTAGAGTACTGAAGCAAGGCGGAGTGCTGTCCATCATGGTGAGCCCTGCAGTCATTGTCCATCTGTCATGTTCCGGGGTTCCAATATGCTTAAGCTTGTGCAATGAGCAGGCACACTGCATGTGTTGTTAACAAAGGTGCACACAGTGACTGCACAGCAAGGGACCACAGGCCATGTTGTGACTTTGTTGGCAAACAAAGCTCTTTGATGTTGCAGGAGATGAATGCTGCGTCTCCATCCTTCAAAGTTGTGCTGGGCAACCCAATTGCATATGCTGCTTTCAAGAGTACAGAGCCTTGGCTGCTTGAGTACATGGCCCTGGATCTGGGAGAGCTTGCGCAGTCTGTAGGGTTTGTTCATGTTGCAGAGACCAGTAGTACTCCTAGTCATAAAACCTTCATCGCCTGTAAATCCACCTGACACTTGGCGAGCTGATACATGCAGCATGGTGTTCACCTCAATATATGTTGCATGTTGGCCAGCCAGTGTGTCGCAGACCTGCGCATTTTGAAGCTTGAGCTTCAAAGCTGCTATGTGCCTGCTGGGTGAGCTAATCGCCAGTGATGAGAGGTATGCCTGTGAGAACTATCGGTTCTGCGTCACAATGTGAGCCGATTTTGCTTGGCTATGTGGGAACAGTCCGGAAATTTTCTGAAACACAGGCTGGCAAATTTTGGACTGCTTGCAGCAAAGAAGCAAGCAAAGAAAGGGCTTGTTCCTTCGACTAAACTGAAGTACCTCACTTCAGTTGTGTACATTGCAAATTTGCTGGACAGCTCAAAGCTCTAGACATGGGGTTTCACAACTCTCAGACTCAACCTGCCCTGGATGTTGCTCAGCAACTCAGCATCAGAGGGCAGCTGCAATCATAGTTTGTCTCAAGAGATTGCGCAACTGCAGTTGCGGGGATGCACGAAAGGCTTCCACACCAAGTTGCACCATAGCATTTTCTCAAAAGATCCTGGTGCAAGGGACTCTGATGTTATGGCACACCTCATGCAGTACGCATGTGCAGCCAGACCTGCCAGTGTACTGCTTGGCAAAGGTGCTGGCGTCCATGTCCCATGTCACAGAACTTGCTTTTTTGCGCCTTGTGTCTGTAGCTAGGCCTTGAGAGGCATGTCAAGATCTAACCCTTCTGTGCATATTTGTTTATCCCTTAGTACTGAAGGTGTAAAACATGAAACAAAGGCACTTTCTGAGCAAGCCTATTGATCAAAGCACTGCGTTTGCTTGGTTCTTCAAGACTTTATAGTCAGCAAGCAAAATTGAATCTGAATGCTTGCCAAGCGCAAACCCCAGCTGGAACGTACACCATGCAAAGGTGTCAGTGACATCGTAAAAGTCCTCTTCACCACAAGGAGCTTCCTCAATATACACATTTGTCAAACTGCTGCTTTCCTGACAAGCACAGGACAGAACATTACGCACCCCTGTACCAATCATGGTCGAACCTTCCTGAGCCTGTCTAGTGAGTATCTGAGTACCTGATCAAGTCTTGCATTTGGATGCCTGCAAGGTCAGTGAGTGACTGCTGTGGCATGGTCATCTTTGTGAGGCTTATAAAACCTGTTCTTCTCAGGCAACAATTTGTAAGGATTCAAAATCTGATTGGGGTCTAGTAGAGACTTGAACCTGCCCATCAGCTGTACTGCTTCTGCTGATTTGGAGTATCTGCAACACAGCAGCAGAAAGCAAGTCTGATTGCTTCACATCAAAAATCGACATGCAAACATCATGATAATATCAGCACACTGAACAGCACAAAACAGCACACTGCACAAATTGGAGCAGCAACCATGATCACTGGTGCTGCATTGAGCTCACAAAAAGCAAAGCAGCTTGCTGTGCTGAAAACGCAACGTAAACACCATGCGTCATGCAAGCATGTTGGCAACTGACCAAAAAGATAATGCAACACACAATGGACAAGTACTGCCAAGTATATTCAGGCTCACCCTATGCACTCTGGCTTCATTTGGCCGAGTCCATGCTCAGCGCTGATGCTGCCCTTCTTGTCAGCAGTCCACTCATACACGAAGGGCTCAATGTGTGCCAGGATCTCCTTGTCATACTTGGCTGCAAGCGACAACCATGTTACTGAATTATACTACCTTGCTTGCCTGTATGACATTGCATGGGCCATTGCAGACCAGAAGTTTGACAAACAAACTGAAACCCCTGAGCCTGTGCCTGTCCTTGTAAGAATGGACCACAGATGCACCAAGGCACAGCAGCAGTGGCAGCCTGCAAGCTGCATGTTGTGTTCTGACAGCAAACAGCAAATCTGGTCATCAGCTGCAGGGGTGCAGGAGGAAGAGATGCAGACAACCATGACTGATGAAGGGCTACTTGTTACCTGCTGATATGTTGAGGTGGAGGTTGCTGTCGCCCATGTGGCCATAGCCAACAACAGTGACAGGCAGGTGCTTCATCCTGGCTCTTGTCTCCTCTACTAGCTTGTACATATCGTTGGGAGGCAGACTCAAGTCATATTTGTACACAGCCCCTGTGTGTTCAGCAACGATCAGCTAGATAAGTTGGCCATGCTGCTGATGAAGCTAACAATGGCTCTGTCAATGCACTGCAGTACAACTTCTGCGCACTATGGACGCTGCCACTGTCACAATACACAGTAGCAGAGCAGCAACCCTCCCCAAGACAGCCATGCAGCTCTTCCACTTGTACTGGGAGCTCAACTACTACAACAGCTGAGCCCCAAATAGCAGTTACAGCAACAGCAATAGCAGCAGTGACAGCAGCAGCAGTAGCAGCAGTGACAGCAGCAGCAGTTGCAGCAGCGACAGCAGCAGCAATAGCAGCAGCGACAGCAGCAGCAGCGACAGCAGCAGCAGCGACAGCAGCAGTAACAGGTGTACCAGCGTGGCGCAGGCCTTCTGAGATGTTTTCCCTGAGAGCCCAGATGCTGGCCTGCTGGCCTGAGTCCTGGGCAATGGTGCCGTCCACAATGATCTCCTCCTCATAGGCCTCTTCCAGAAACTTTTCCAGCTTGGCGTAGTCATGCTCAGCATTGCTACCTGACGTCTCAACAACCAGGTAGATTGGTGTCTGCATGTTGCAACGACGTTGTTTGAGCAGCTACCATGCAGTCCTGAGGTCAAGCACTTTGGATTGCTCGAGAGCACAGAAATGGAGACAAACGTGTATACAACAGCCCAGGAATGCTCTGCTGAGCTACGCTTGGGCATGAACAGGTGCAATGCAGCAGTCTGCGTCACTCAGGTTCTGCAACAAGAAAACGTTGCACAGTGACTGTGTATAAAGTCCTCACCTGAGTGTCTGGCAAAGGATTCTTGATGAATGATAGGTTCTTGAGGGTGATGATCAGCGAGTGGTGATCCAGAAACTCAAAGGCTGACAGGATTTCCCCCAGGTGCTGCTTAGCCTTCTGGAAGACCTTCTGAGCATGCTGGAAACTGGGCACTGCTAGGTAGGTGACCTGTACTGAGGAGGGCTTTGCCGGGCACTGTATTGCCACCTTTGTGATGATGCCCAAAGTGCCCTCGCCCCCAATGAACATCTGCTTCATGTCGTACCTGCAGAGCCAGGCAAGCAGTTGGTGAGGTGCAGACAGTCGCTACACACATACAGACAGTGTAATGAAGACAGTCAGTCTACATAGTAAGCAACACACCATCAACTTCTGCCCCCGACCAGAAGGTTTGTGAGGCAATCAGTACTGTAGGCACATGTAAAACATGTGGGACTCCATAGCCACACAGTCAGTAAGTATCAGGAGGTCTGCACGTACACTTTTGCAACGCTGCTAGAGTACCTCAACCAAAGTTGCACAAGGTCCAAGGTTTTTGCACCAGGAGCCACACACCATGCAATGCTTTATGGACCTTGCAGTGAGAAGCATTGCTGGAGTGCGCAGCTGATGCAATCCTGAGCAGCATGTTGAGAGACGTTGATAGACATGATCAGTCAAGGCATCCCTGAGCAGCACGTGAAAGGGATTTTACATACCTGACCCTTGTTGAAGACATGCATTCAATGAGTGAACAAAAGAGTGCAACGAGTAAACATGAGCAATGAAAGAAAGTAGTGACAGTTGCTGGGCAGCAGAAGCATACCCGGTGTTGTCTTTACGTAGGGTAGACATGAGGTCAAGGACTGTGCCGTCTGCCAGCACCACCTCTAGGCCCGTTACATTGCCGTGCATGGAACCATACCTCAAGTACCTCAGCCCACCTGACAGCATGATGCAAGCTGTCAGCCAAGTGGCACATTGTCATTCTGCTGCTTCAAGGGTTGATACTGCGTCACTGCAAATGTATATGCCATATGTCAAAACAGGCCTGTCAGCCAAATTGGCACATTGTTATTCTGCTGCTTCAAGGGTTGATACTGCGTCACTGCAAATGTATATGCCATATGCCAACAGGCCTGTATGTATGCCAACAACCTGGCTCGGAGATATTGCAAAGAAGTCTGCTTGATGACAGGCCATTCGGTCAATTTGGAATAATTTTTGCTTTTGCCAGGTAGAAACTAGCTCGGTCCACATGTTGCACGCAAAGCTAAAGTCTCTCGATTGCTGCAATTAATTTATAATCACAAGTCATGTGACAGCTTGGATGGCTGTATTCACATTTCAGTTTGATGTTCTGTTCCCTCAACTGTTTAATGCCATATTGTACTGTTTGCACGCTTTGGATCATGTTCACATGCATTTTCTGGGGTTTTCCTCATTTTCTATTACGATGCCATATGCACACCAAGTGCAAAAGAGTTGTGCACATATTCCGTTTTGGGTCAGGAAGGTTGGTATATTGCAGCTCTACTTGTGGTAATTGCAGTCTCATCCAGTCCTCATGAAGTTGTGCTGCAGCACAATGCCCTGTTTGCTATGCGCAGCATTGCTGCCTCTCTGGCCAAAGCATGTTTTGAGCCCTGTGTGAGCACCTCTGCCTGTGCATGCAACACTGCAACATGCATGGTGACTACCTGCATTGGTGGAAACATTGCCTCCAATCTGACAGCTGCCCTTGGCACCCAGGTCCAGAGGCATGGTGTGGCCCTGCTCCCCCACATGATTGTCCAGTTGCTCCAATACACATCCGGACTGACATGACAGCACACCCAGGATCTGCAGAACAAGAAAGCAATGAGCAACATGCATGATGTTCTGAATAAGGCATAGATTTACAGAACCTATGAATGCTTGTAGAAGTCAAAGGAACTAAATCCATATGCGCATGAGGGCAGTGATTGCTGTATATATACTTATGCTGGAAGAAAAGCTGAGCTATGTCTTCAGGCTGGTCACCTGATACTTACAGGATCAAAAGATATGACTTTGTTCATGGCAGCAGTGGCTAGCACAACCTCATCAAACAGTGGAACGCTGCCTCCAACCAGGCCTGTGTTGCCTCCCTGTGCATGACAAAGCATTTCAGTTGCATGGAGAATGCAGCAAGAAGCAGCGAAGCCTAATCTCTGCAACTGCACAAACATAATACAGCCACATGCAACTGTGTGTAAGGCAGCGGCACAGCCTGTACAAGCACCAACGCAGGTAAATGTGCAATATGTTGAGTTACACATGATGATTTGCAATATGTTCTGTTGCACATAATGAAATGTGCTACTTTGCAAGCTTGCCTGTGGTACAACTGCAAGCTGTCGCTCATTGCAGTGTTTCAAAATTTGGGACACTTGCTCTGTAGTCTGGGGTTTCAAAGCTAGTTTACTCTTGCCCTCATACTTGCCCATCCAGTCCCTGTGTTACAGGCCGTCTATTTACTGTACAACTGTGTCAACTTCCAAAGCTCTTGTCATGTGCTGTAGTACACTTACTGGTTAAGAGGTTGCAGAGCGTCTGGGTCGGTAATGACCCCTCTGTCACCCAAGATGTCTCTGAAGTACGCGACATCGTGACCTTTAATTTCAGCATAATCTTTGTTCCTGGATACAGCCGCAGCAGTCTGTGCTCCCCGAGCAAAGTTGTTGAATATTGTTTGGAGGGATGCTGAGCGGCTCCATGGCCTGATCGCGAGCATGCAGGTGTGCTGGCGACTTCTATCACCGATAGTACAGCATCAGCTCTTCGACTGCAGCTCAACGTGCGCGTGATAGTGATCTGTAATTCGATTCTTGCCTCTGTCAGGTCACTCAGATCATCGTTTCATCTCCCAAACTTCAAAATGGCACTGGCCCCAGGCCCACGGTGTCACACCATTGCAGCAGCCACCATCTGGGTACTTTGCATACGGTGGGGCCACATCAAAGATGTGATTCTTTCGGCTAAACAATCTGGATCCTGTACCTAAGTCTTCTCATGCAGGACATGTTGAATGTCCACCTAGATGCATCTAGATGGGCTCTTTGACTCCGTATGGGCTCTTTGACAAAGCAGAATCCAAGTTGTGGCTTGAACTGTTGGAGTGTTTCCACTGGACACTCATGTCTGCACACAGCTGATAGCCTCTGCTTACAGCTGCATCATGCATCTATCATCACTGCTGCTCTTAATAGCAGCTATCCATATTGAAGGTAGATGACACGAGCCATCACTTGTCGCTTGACTTGCTCCATCTGCGCCACGCTCATTGGTCCATATCGCAATGTCATGGCTGCCTCTGCCTGCATGATTGCATGTTGCACAAGATGCTTGTTTGTGCCTGCAATCAGTGCAATGCAGACATGTCTGTCTCTGAATACAAGCACCATGCAAAGACACACTCCCAGTACGATAAACAGACAAGCAAATGGAGCTTGGTTGCCACATGCTTCTATCTGCTGCAACCATTATTGCTTCAAGAGTGTTGCCAAGTCTAGTGCTCATCCTGATCTCCACTACGCATTTGGGAAATGCACTCGCAAGCATGCCCTGACCACTGGTACCACTTTCAAGCTGGCTCACCTTTACAGGTGCCAAGAAGCGAGCAAACAGCTGTAAAAGCCTCTCGGATATGATAATCTGAGGCAGGTGCTGTGCTTTCATGCAAAAGCAGTATGGTTTGCCAGACCTGCAACATAGTCCAGGTTAGGGACTATGCAACACGAATGATTGCACTGATGTTGCATTGCATGCACTTGCACAAATCTACTGCAGAGTAAATCAACCGGGCAAAGGCAAAATACAAGTGAGAGTGCACACCCTACAGTTGCACAGCTGTCTGCTATATTTTGGTCTGGTTCACAACCCCTGGCAGCAACACAAGCTGAGAGCTTGGTGGCTTCACCTGGTGCAAGGCCTGCAAGTCCCCCAAGTGCTCATAGCAAGTTCTGCAGCACTCATATGCTGACAGGACAGTAATGCGCATCCATGCTTTATGCTGGTCAGACAACACTGTCTTGGCCAGAGCAGCATCGAGCTCCTTGAGCAGCAGCTGCAATTGCTGGACTACCTTGGCATAGTCCCTGGTACTGCCACTCTTGTTGGCGGCCCTGCAGTGTGCAATCTTTAGTGTCATCAACACAGTGATGCTTTGTGCAGAGAGAGGGAGAGACAGAGAGAGAGGGTTTACAACGCTTTAGCCAGCCAACAAGTCTGATCACAAGCAGAAGAAGACGAAGGTCAAATCTGGAGAAAACCAAGACAGCTAGAACAAATTCGAGAACCTGCAATGTGATCCTGCTGCGCAGAAAGGGACATCATAGTGTCCAGTTGCACACATCTGAACGGCATGTTGTAATTGGACGCACAGTCAGTCAAACAGTACATCGAGCTTAAATATGCAAGCACCTTCAGATGTGCACTCAGTACATTGGTGAGGTACATGTTGTCGCTGGAGCTGTCACTTGCTCAGCTTGTGCTTGACTTTTGTTTTGCAGATGCAGCGCACTCCCCTGACAGTCAGGCATTGGAATGCAAATGAGTGCAGAAATGGGTCCAGCACCTGAAAGAGGCCAGAATACTGCCAGGGGCACATGGGCTGGAACTCAGATTTGCCCGCAGTGTTTGTAGAGCTTTGTTGACGCTAGCAGGTATGGACATCTCTGCTTGGCAGCGCAGACACTTGCAATGAAAGCCCCAGTTTTGAGTTGCTTTCTGTCTCTCATCGACATGTGTCTGCAGCTGATGTGCTTGGTAGCTGATAGTCGCTTCCTCGCCTGCACAAGCAGGCAAGGTCAACCAGGTCGTTCGAGTCGCAATTTGGCAACCACCAAACGCACTTTGGTGCATGTGCTGCCATTTGTGGTGCAAGTTGCAGCACACGTCAAATCACCAAATTTTTTGCCTGCACAAAATCTTGAGGGCTTGAGTCAGGGTGAGGTATGTCAGGACTATATGCAGCCATGCATTGCACACCCTGACTGTACAAACATGCATGTTTGCACACCTTTCTTGAGGTCCTTTCCAGCTCTAACAAACGCCACATCATTGATGAGCATATACTGGCTGTTTGGGCAGCATGAGTGGTTGGCCATAGAAAGTAGCGGATAAAGTGCACACCTGCACTTCAAACAATGTGTTAGTGGCTTTGTCCAAACACGTGCAACAAATGTAGGCTGATGGCCAGGCGATAAGTATTGGTGTTGGAAGCAAGCATTGAATGATCGATCATGAAATGTCCCATAAGCAACAGCAACTCATGGCATAGGAAGTACCATACATGAAGCACATAGGCAATTTGGTTGTAGCGCCCAGCATACATGCAATATCTAGCGTCTGTCTCATGTTTTGCCAACACTCAGTCTTTGTGGAGACATGTTTCCTGCACGGCTCTGGTAACACTTAGAGTCACTGTTGACCCTTGACACAAGAGTCAAGCTCAATGCAGCCCATTCGACATACAGTGCTGAACGCTGGTCATAGGGTATGAACATCCTGACATCATATACGCTGACATGATACCAGTGGAGTACTTCACCACATCGTATACGGGACACCTGAGACAACTGATTGGTGCACAGGTGGTCACGCTGGTGTTACCTGTTGGAACCCCTTGCAGAAATGCTGCATCTTCCACATGGCGGCAAGCGTTATCAGCGTGGTCATACAAAGCATACACTCTCCGTCGTGTGGTTGAATTGCTGGAACACAATGAGATCAACTGCGTGATCAGGTCTGCCTGAGACATGTCATTCTGCATACACAGCAACGCCGCTCAGCAAGCCAAACCTCAAGGCACGCAGCTTAGTGGCTTGCAACATGCTTTATCAAGTCATGAAAGAGAAGCACTTGCAGTCATGAACACTCCTGACATGCTGCTGACGTCGCTACACATGCCCAAGTGCTGATGTGTCGTACCATACGACCTGTGCCGTGATCAAACACCTTGCCAGCATGCTTGCTTTCTCCCACTGCTACTGGCTTGCATACAGCAAGCAGTTGCCCTTTCCTTGCTGCTGCCGTCAGCACGAGCCCACAGCCCTGACCTGTGATGCAGAATACAGGCTAAAAGCAATTTAGTTTGCATTTGTATGTCCCAAATTGAGAAGATGTCAGTGCGCTGCATTTAGCTGCCAGGCTGATCAGGCCATCCAGTGCCCAGTGGCCAACTCAACTCACGCTTTTTCTATTGCATGCCTTCACCCAGCATTTTGTGCAGCCCTCACTCTAGGGCAGGGCAGAATGCAATACATGCTACTGCACCATGTTCAAGGACATGCAGCCAGATTCCAAAATTGTGAAGTTCATGCAGTTTCTGCTGTAGAGGACAAGTTCATCTAGGAAACCTCACCTGCAATGAGCTTGACAGTCAAAGGCCCAGTATAACTTGCATACTCAACCTGTTGTGAGTTGTGGCTGCCAAAGTACAATTGTTGGGGGTTAAAACCCAATGGCCTGTTGACTGCCGCAACATTTCATCGGCAGTCTCCAAGCCTGCCTTAACTGTTGCGTCTGCTGGGCTCTATACTTGCAGCAATCAGCAAATGAGTAAGTATCAAATTGTACAAGAAAGGCTGCATGCGCTCCTTACTGACTGCAGGTATGCGCCCTGCTTGACTACGTATTTTGTCTTTGTCAACCCAGCGTTGCAATCAGTAGCAAGCAGGTCACCTGCTGAGCGGCACTTGTGAAGCATGTGAGAGCTTGTTTGTATTCTTGCAGCTTGATATGAGCCGCACCAGCGCGATACAAACACTTGACATGAGTTGGATCTACGGCGAGGACTTTTTGCGCAGCGTCTACCACTCTGAGAGCTTCAAGTGTACAATAGATAGATTGCTGAGAATATCCTCAGACTGTCCGCTTAGCTCAAGGCACTGACTGTAAACTGCTTTCGCCTGTACATATTTTCCTCTTTTGAATAGCTCGTTGCCTCGAGCCTTGAAAGTCTCCAGAGTCTCCGATGCTGAGACGTCAGTTGATGGGTCCGCGGTGGCCCCGTCAGCCGGGCCGAAACTTTGTCGTGCACGCGGCATACGAATCAAGAACTGCTGTAGCAGAATGCGGAACTTGGTGCTTTCGCAAGGTCGTTGTCACCAAAGCTGATGTGGGGCGTTCACCAGCCCAAGCCAATCTATGCTGTTGGGCGGGTGACAGGAACAAGATCGTGATCACAGTCAGCAGAAACCAGTGTGTGCTCGTCGTTTATTGAGCTGGTTGTGCGCTTACTGCTGCACCGATCAGTTGTTGAGGAAGCTGCCGTGTGAGACGGCTCATGCCGCCTCAACACGGCTCAATCTTGGACGCATCCATGCATACGGATTATATCCTGCCTGCACTGCAGTGACCCGCATGACTAATACCACTGCTGATACATCAGCTGCAGACGCAGAGCGCTCCGTCACTTTAGCAATTCATGCCGGGGATGCCAACCGCAGCGACTAAAGGTCAGTCAGTTCACACTCAGCCTACCATTGTCCGAGATCTCTGAGCAGGGTGTATGCAGGCTGTAAGCCTTGTCTGTTGCTTGAGAGTCTGCTGCTGACTTCTGTGCGTACACAGCTTGCTTGACCTGTTACCCAACATCTGACCAGACTCAATGCAGCCCTTGAGAGTTGGTTGTCACTTCAGGCTCTGATCTACCTATGTCTGCTTAGCTGCCCGCGTGTTTCACAAGCATCTGAGCAGCTCCGACGCAATCTCATTTTGTTGTGTAACTGGGGAATTGCTGTAGTCTAGTACTTCTTGTGCTTGCACTACTGCCCAGTGTCTGAGCACATGCAATGCAGCCTGCCAGCCTTGTCTGTGGCTTGAGAATGTGCTGTGAGTATATAATTGAATTTAGGCCACAATACAAGCATACCTCTCTCATCTGTGGCTGGTAAGGCAAGCATTCTCCCACCGACTTCACAATTTGTGTGGTCTGCAGAGGTGGGACGACCTCCTCTGTTGTCCAAAGAAGGCAAGGCACAGGTGCTTCAAAACACATTCTTTTTGGTGCGTGATGGGCAAGAACTTGGAGGAGGCTTCTTTTACGCTCCTGGGAAGGCTGTCACAGCATACCATGACATGGAGCAACATCAGAGGTGACATTTGTCTTGGCAACTGTATCTTGGACAAGAACAAATTGCAATTTGTTTGCTCGCGCAGGAAGGCCACAATTCTCACCAATGGCACTGACCAACAGCGCGTTGACATGCGGGTAGCTACGTGCTCAGAGGCTCTTGATTATGCTGTGCTGGAATGTGACCCAGACGTGCATTCAGACCACTTGCAAGTTCAGACCTTTGCACATGATCAGGTCTCCTTGTCAACTGGAGATATGCCAGATATAGATGAGCTGGTTGGTGCACCTCTTGTTGTGTGTACTTTTCAACCTGCACTTCATGGAGATTTACCAAAATCCAGCCAGGTCAGGGACATAAGGCTTGGTGTCATGCCAGCATATGGGTGCAAGCTCTCTGCAGCAAGGCACCACCTTCTGTATGATGTCAGATGCTGGTGTGGAAATTCAGGTGCAGCACTAGTGCTGTATAAAGAAAAAGTCATGGGTTTGCATGCGCGTACTGTCACTGTTGCCTCAAGCCCGTTTCAAGCTTTTGTTGCTCTCTTGTGTCATGCGTTTGTCAAATGAAATTTGATGCAGCGGAAA
>JAABUO010006967.1_pt1 | contig 12933 bp, 13 predicted proteins | sample 5559291 | NCBI WGS metagenome assembly JAABUO01 (sample SAMN10711878, study PRJNA513372) | rock metagenome | isolation source: Antarctica rocks | place: Antarctica: Victoria Land, Finger Mt sud
CGTGTCCTCACCTCAAAAGAGTTTTGAAAAGCTTGCTCCTGCTGTCTGGAGTCAAAGCTGCCGTCTAAGACATGCTGGTGCAGTCAGCAGCAAAGTTGCACAAAGCCTCCTGCGGCAATGTCCGGCATGCAGCGCAATGCTGCCCATTTGTGTCGTGACATGTTACAGAGTGTCAATGGTGGGCTTGACTGTTGCAGTTGAAGGACTCTCAGCAGAGGGAGCAAGCGCTATCTGCTGACTTGGAGGCGGCAAAGAAAGCCCAGCAGGAGGCTCAGCAGCAGCTGCAGCAGGCCCAAGCCCAGGTGCAGGCTGTCAAGGATGCCCCCCTTGCTACCCCCAGCCCCTCGCACCGCTCCATGGAGAATGGTACTTGTTTCAACCTCATTGGGCATGAATAATGTGTGAGCTCTGTGTGTGATGTACTCTTCATCTGCTCAGCTGCTGCAAAGAGTCGTGTCTGGAGTTGCTTCTTTGTCCAATGCTGCGCTCATGCATACAATATCACTGGTTGTTTGATGGTTTGATCAATTGCCCGCTCGCAAAGTCACCTACTGCAACTGCAGGGGGGCGCACCCCACCCATGCGCAGTCCCAGCCAGCTGACCAGCATACCCTACGGCGGCCGCACCCCTGACAACGACCCCAGCCTGATCCCCCTGCAAGAACCAGTCCTGGAGCGGGACCATGAAGACACCTTGAAGCTGCTCCTGGGCGGTGTGGTGGACCGCCGCATGTCCATCATCAACATTCAGCATGGGGCCACGCCTGCAGACAGTGTGGGCATGCCTGTTGCTGCTTGGGTGCTGGGAGAGTGCTTGCTGCACTGGGCCCTGCGCTGGCGCCCTGCTGAGGTATCTTACTGCATGCCCCTGTGCCCCTCGTCGTCATCGCCACCTTTGTGTAGTCCTCTCTGAAGGAGCAGCAGTCACCTTGAAGTAGGAAGTGCTGGCCAGCAGCTTTGTCCACCAAGTTGATCATGCTGTCAAGGCACATGCACACTTGGCGTTGTGCACGTCATGCTGCGGGTTGCGAAATGACTGCTGTGCATGAGCCCAGGTTTCATGAGGAAGCTTGCTGCTTAAGTCATGCATTGCCTATGCTTGGACTCTGACTATTGTCACCAGCCGTATCAACTGCGTAATCATGCTCAACTGAGTGAGATTACTCAAGAGTGACCCTCTTTGCATGGGTGACACTGCTAGCTGTAGCTCACTCTGTTTGGTGCACCAGCAACCCGCAAGCCTTTCAGTGATGCTGTCCATGCCGGTTGCAGTCTGATGTGTGCTGTTGTGTGCAGGTGGATGTTGCCGCCACAAGGCTGCGAGATGCTGTGGTGACCACAGCTGAGGCAGACCTCACCTCTCAAGCCTACTGGCTGTCTGCCACTCTGGCTCTGGGGGCCTTCCTCAAGGTGCGCCTGCCACTCTTTTGAATGCATAAACAACTACAAAATATCCAGGTTTGTAACCTTAGAATAGAGGTCAAACACTGATATGGTCCATGCCTAGCATGCGTCTCATCTTCTTGTCTATTTTGTTGGTGTGTAGATGAGAGACTGATGGGTATGTCCGTCACATGGTGCATTTGTTGATCAAGGGAGTGAGTGAACACCCGGTGAAAAGCCAGACTAGCTACATGCAGCTGCCACTAATTCCAGCAATCAACCAATGATCCACCATTTTGTTGGTTTCACAGTCCTGCCTTTGAGGCTCATCAGAGTAGCCAACAGACCATGACTGGGTAAAATGGTTCAACTGTTCGACCATGCAGTACAGGCCTTGTGGCAAAGCCAATGCAGCTTTCTTGTTAACATGCTCGTCCAAGACATTCTTGCATTCTCTTGATCTCAAACAAAATCTGAACCTCCAAGCAGGATGCCAACAGTCATTTGGTCTGCAGGTGCGCAGCATAGGCAAGCGTGACTGCAGCAGTCTCTTCAAGCTTGGAGACGAGATGATTGCCTTCACTGCACTGCACCAGCTCTTAGCGTCCAGTGTAGCAGACATGCTGCCCGTCAACGTGAGCGTGCTGCTGTGCGATGAGGCCAAGAGGCTGGCTAGACAGAGCAACCCACGAGTTGAGGGGTCACCCCTCAGACAGACCTCAGTTGAGCTGAGTCAACCAGGAAGCAAGACCTTTGAAGGCTTGATGAGCTCGCCCTGGAAGGTAAATCACATTTACCATGCGCTAACTGTATCATAGCCCTATTTTACCGTAAGTGTGGCTACCTGCTGAGATCAGAAAATTTAGCTTGATTGCCAACAATGCTGCGCTTCTTCCTTCATTGCAATCAAGCTGACCAGCAGTCTACTACAGGTAGTGTGTTCTCATGCACCAGCATAACTGCTGGGGATTGGTCTGCTCCCAGCTGCCTGCTGTTCATATGGGCAAACTGTGTTCTTTTACTGTTTCTGTCTTTTGGTGTTGTTGTGGGGTTTTGGCGCACAGGGCAGCACCTGTAGTGGCCACTCTGCTGCAAAACTTGAGTCATTGCTTACAGGGGCTGCTGGGGGGTCTGTCCAATGTGGTGGAGTGCCTCAGGGGTGAGGGTGCCCCACCCCCAGCTGTCAGGGCTGTTGTCCATGCTGCCCTGCACTATGTAGATGCTGAGCTGCTAAATGCCCTGGTCCTGCGGCGAGACTGTTGTTCCATATCAGCAATCAAGGCCCTCCAGGTTTGCAATCTAGCATGCATTCCTTCTAAGTACAGTGTCCATGATACGTGTTTGCCATGGCTCATTGCCTGTAATCAAGCCTGCATGCGCTGATGTGCATGCTACAGTTGCAACCATCAAGCAAGCTGTTCCTTTCTGCAGTCTGTTGTTACAGCCTCAGTGCAGCAGCTCTGTTGCAAGCTTCATAACTTACATTCCCATCAAGCGTCAAGGCTGCAGTGCTCTGCACAGTTGCCTGGCGTCGCCAAAGGAGAATGTACAGCAAGCTTTGGTGTTGCTGTTCACCAACATACTGATGAATGATGTTTGTACAGGCTGGTCTGGCAGACATCAAGGGGTGGGGTCAGTACATGGGTGCCCAATGGTGTGGAGATGGCACAGACATTGAACGTGCACTGGAGCACAGCAACCAGGCTGTGCGCTACCTCATCTCTGGGAAAGATGACTGTGTACGCAAGGCTTGCAAGGTACCTTCCCTGTGTTTGCCATACCCCCACTTAACAGATTGCTGCTGCTGCGCTAAGCTGTTCACAGGAGAAATCTGTCAAAAGATACGCCTCAGAAGAGCACATTCTTGCTGGAGTAAGGGATGATTGCAAGCGTGCCTTGATCTGTTCCACCAAGCACCCTCCCCAGTGTTTTCTGCATATCACACACAAAAAGGCGACTGATCTTGTGTCTTGTTCAGCACATGCCAATCATGCTACATGCAATGCAGGGCTTTGACATCACTCCAGACTTGAGACGCATGTGCCCATCCCTTACGCTGCAGCAGATCTACAAGCTCTCCGAGCATCACCATGATGACTGGATCACAGCCGTCGGCGACAACCAGGGCACCAAGACCATTGTCTTGCTGGAGACGCTAAAGCGGGCTGTGGATTCCTCAGGGGGCATGACAACACCACCCCCAGCCTCCCCTATGAGAAGCACAGACGGATCTCAGACCCCCTTCATTCCTGGGGGTGCCGCCAATGCCTACCCCAGCCCTGCTAGCATCTCATCTAGGCATTCCTTTGCAGAGGATGAGGACAACCTTTTGCTTGACTCACATGTGAGTTTAGCAAAACCGTAGGCCTGGGACCATGACTTGAGCTGAGATGTAGTCTGCTTTGAAGGGCAGGCCAAGTTGCAGCTTCACGCAAACTGCCACTGTCTTTCTGCACATTGACGTCAGCAGCTGTCATCACCTCTTGCTTGTTATGCACTTCAGCCCTGCTGCTGTTAGCACTGGTTGAGACCAGACACAGATTAAGTACAGTCCTGACTTTGTGAGTTCTATGCAGGCTGCCTTTGTGCTACCTCGCAAGCTGTTGACAGAAGCAGCACGCTACTTTGTGCAAGCGCCACGTGGTCACCAGAGCGCAGCTCCAGGAGTCAGTCTGTTGGACAAGATTGAGGCCAACTGTAGGCGCAATGTGCAGCTGCCACGGCAATTGAGAGATTGGGAGCAGTTTGCGTTCTTGCAGCGGCGTTCGTAGTCACAAAAGTGCTAAGCAGAAGGTTGTGTCATGGTGTAGTGCGTCTATATAGGCTGGTAGGTCCTTGTTGCTTCCTGGGTGAGGGCATGTGCGTTTGGACCTGTAGGGAGTTATCAGTCTGCGCTTTGTCGTGATGTCTGCAGTGTCTTATTAGGTGATGACACATCAATCAACCTGCACATTTACATTTATATTTCACTACTGTAACATTGACCTGCTGACAGCAGCATGCAAGAAATGGATGTTCACTACGAGGACCTGATACTTGAGAGCAGTTTCATTTGCAGGAATCTTCCTTTGCTGTTGTGTTGTGGCAAGGCTTGAGGTCGAAAGACCGTCTATATGTGCCTGGTATGCATCACCTTGTGGTTAGTATGCACAGCAACAGATTGTCCCGTGCTGTTGCTAGATTTTGCACATATATATATACATGACCGACTATCAACCACATTCAGAGTCCTGTGTCTTTCCTGACTATGTAAGGAATCGAAATTAGTCAATGACGTATGCATAATGGCCCCATAGCCAAGGTTCATGCCTGTTGTCTCCTGGGGCAGTCAAATGGTCTAGTTTCACTGCCTGATTCCAGCATACCAGGTTTGGTCAGGTCGAGATCGTGCTTCTTGTACTTAAGCTGTACTTGATTGACCTTACCACCGTGTATAATAGAGTGGAGGCATGAAAAAGTCAGAAAATTAACCAAGGAGCTTCCAGCTAACCTTTAACCCATGAAATTTCCAAGAGGTTTCCAAGCTCTGCAAAACAGTTCTGGGTCTTGATACTTTTACCTGCCGTACGGGCCGCGCGAAGCGCGGCTCCTGTACTTGTACTGATACGTCGCTCACGGTATCCTGTCTGGCTTCATAGCTTGAGACAGATGGCCGAACGCCATGTGCAGGTGTTTTCGAAGCACTGCTGTGGCTTGCCCTCCCTGCGCCACTCCAGCTCGCCTGAAACGTCGTTGCGGCCTTTACTCGACGAGCTACTTACTTTTTACGAGTGTTCCGTCACCCGCCCTCGCAAGCTTGTGGTCGACTTGTCTGAGAACAACTTCACACTAGAGCACTTGCAGTACTTTGCGATATGGCTGGAAGAGAAGCAGTTACACTTACATGCACTAGACTTGTCACTGAACCGCATCTACTCAGATACGTGGGAAGATATTCTGCCCAGCATAAACACATTGCTGCGGCAAGTGGAGCTGCTGCACTTTGGAGGAAACTACCTACCTGCATTGCAGAACATCCCTATTTTACAAACTCTCCAGAAAAATGAAGTTGCCTTTCTTGCACCTGACCACAGTTTTTCCAGCAGTGCCTGGATCGAAGGCTGGAAGCAGAATGCTCAGCTGTTTAGTCGAGAAGCTTACGGGTAAGCACATGGAGAGCTGCTGTTGTGCTGAACACAATGACACCTTGATTGCTGGCTGGCACAGGGAAGGAATCAACAAGGAAGAGGTTAACAAGGAAGAGTTGGACAGTCAGTCAGACATTGCATGAAGTTTGACGCCTCTATGATTTGCCGGCGGCATAGCTCACTCATCAATTGGTTGGACGCTGTCTGAGTCAGTGCATATGTGCTGCAGTATATCAGGGCAGAGTAAATTGACAAGTTACAACTGATATACAGCACTTAGCTCCAGCTGCAGCTGATGGCCACCAGCAAGGTGGTGTCATGGGGCGCACAATTTCCAGTATGGGAGTGTGACAACCAAATTTGGCCAGCATGAGCAAGCAATCAAGTAGTTCGGGCTATACTTTCAGTCTGCTTTCGCTATTACAGCACTGGTGCCTTAAGTAATTCATTTACAGTAAGAGTGAAAGCCAAATATAAAAAGGTGTGCTGGTTGAGTCATCATGCATTGTAGGGCTGACTGAGCGCATTGCATGATGGCACATTTGGAGCTTGCAGGTTGCATTGCTTTGAGCTAAGCTTTTGACTTATACTGTACAGGCTATGTTATACTTTACTGTTGTAACACTACTGTACTATACCTTTTTGTAACTGTTACAGAAACATTGTGCTTCAGGACAGCAACACAGGCATGCTTCATTAACACATGAAACTTGCATTACAGCAAGCATGTCATGACACCCAGTGCGCAATGACATGACAACCACATGTGCATCTGTGACGCTCACCGGCGTCACCGTGCAAGTGCATATGGATGCAATGCAATGCAGGGAGCGCACACGGGTAAAGTTGGAACGGAGATAGTTACAAGGTGTGACAGCAGCAGATAGCTACTTGTCTGAGAGAGTGAAAGTAGGTTAGCTTGCTTGTGAGTCCAGAGATTCCAAACTTTTTATAGGGACCCACAGGATTCTTCTAGAACAGGCTTGACAATAGGACTTTCTGGACCTTAAGGAATCCACATGAGTCTTCTAGAATCAATCTGATCAAGTACAATATATAATATAACTATTCATCTCAGTCAACCCCCAGTCAACGCATTTCGCATGAGACTCTAAACCCAGTAAAGTTATCTATCAATCAACATCGTAGTCAATGCGATGTAATATACATATAATAATCATGCCTTGTAGCCAACAAAGTGCTGTTCATTACGTACTTGCTCAAATACCTAATGCTTCGTCACACATCCTTCCTCAGGGTGCAGCCTGAGCTATACAGATCATGATCAAGGTACACGCAGATTTGATCTAGTTAATGTAGACTAGACTTGTGTCTGGTCAGCTTTACCATCATTGCCAACAAATGCGATCTCTAGCTATAGCCCTTCCACCCGTTATAGTGGTTGCGGCCCACATGAGGCGACCCCAATGCCGCTGGTGTAAACCTGGACATATAGTTGATATAACCGTGAATGCTTGAACGTCAGCCTGTAGCTGCTTGACCTCCTTATGGCCATTCCATATGTGCTCAGGTCTGGTCCATGCAAAGATGTAGACCAGCACCTATATATACAGCACCACCAGTACGAGCTTTGGGATGCCTGACATACGAGTGGGTAAATCCAACGCGTATGAAAGCACATGCAATACTGCCAGCTGTGAGATCTGAAATGCTTGATGCTACCCACATTCGTGAAGTTTATGCAGCTGTACATTCTATACATGCTTGATTCGCTGCACATGTGTTGTATGATAGCGCTTGCTGACAGAGAGGAGTCTTTGTTTTGACTGCAGGCATTCTGAAGTTAGGTTATGTTGTTCCTAGGACAGACATGCAAGAGATCGTTGCCTTACTACACCGCTTCATTTTATGTATGCGTAGGAGCTTACTGAGTCAACATATCTCTGAAGCACTGTAGGCTTGCTTGCCATTGACGAGTGCTACACTGTCAGCAAATGCAGGTCATATGAGGCCCCAGGATATTGGAGTTGCAGTGCTAATACAGCGGCCTCAATGTATGCTGTGCAAGCAACCATCTTGGCGGGAGGATCACAAAGTCTGCTATTGCTGTGCCTGCACCCCTCAGCAGCAGCAGCAGCAGTAGCAGCAGCAGCTAGTAGCAAGAAGAGCATCAGCAAAGAGCCGGTGCATTACACATCAGAAGCAATAGCAGCAATTACATGCAGCAGGGAATGGGAGCAGCAGTATATGTTGGGCTGGCAGGCAACGCTGCAAATGGCTGAAACATGGTACAAGGGAGCATAGCATAGAACCATGGGAGCATGGTGTCATGTAATTGTAAGCAAGCATGCAGTGACAACAAGCTGAAACAGCAGATATGCCCTTCTAGAAGGGCATGTCAAAAGTATGATAATGGATGGGTCAAGATGATCAGTGCAACCTGCAAGCTTCAACAGTGCCGTCAAATAAAGTGCTCCAATCAGCCCTACAATGCAATCCAGCATGATGACTTCACCAGCACACTGGACCTGTCGCAACAGATAACATGTGCCCACTGTGCGGCCAATCAGACTCTGGTAACCACATTTGCGGAGGTGGTGCCCAGAAATGAAGAAGATGATTCACGAACATGCTGAGGTCCACAGAATCATCTGAGATGCAATCAACAAAGGCAAGAAGGAAAGCTCTCTCATCATTGCAGATGTGTGCCTGGCTGCAACCCTAAAAACCATGGGTGTCTACCATAAACGCATTATGCATGCCAGAATTGGTGTTGCCAAACAGCATGCTTGCCATCACTGACTGGTGTAAAAACGTCATTGAAGTCCACGCCTTCCCACTGCATGAAGCCCTTGGCTACCAGTCTGGAGTTGTACCGCTCCATGTTGCCTTGAGCATGCAGCTTCTTCTTGAAGATCCATGTGACAGGGATTGCCTTGACACCTTGGGGCTCCTTCACTGGAATCCAAGTGCCGTTGGCTTGCAAGGCCGCTATCTCCTCATTCATAGCAAGGTTCCACTGGTTAGCATCAGAGGATTGCATTGCCTCTTCCAAGCTCTGAGGCTCCTCTGGAGGGATTGACTGAGCCAGGTTGGCTGACTCTCCTGTTTTTACGCTGAGAGTAGCGGTGCTCAGTAGCTGCTGCAGCTGTTTCCTGATCTTCTGCTTCAGGTGCTATCTTGACCACTACCTCAGCTGCTGGTTCAGCTCCTTCTTTGACAGTTGCAGCTTCTTCCTCGACTGCTGTAGGTAAACCATCTGAAATGGATTGGGACTGGCTATGGTGACTGGTGTGTCCTGCTGCTTGACAAGACTTTATACACAAATTCTGCAAGGCTTAGTAAACAGTCCTGAGGTGACTGCAATGTCATTGAGACTCTCCTGCGCTATCTGACAAGAGGTGTTGTCTGTACTCCTTGCGAGCTAAGAAACACGACATGTAATCTGCACCTGCAGGCCAACGGCATGTGCTTGAAGTCAAAACCATTCTATAGTGGTGGCCGCAGAGTGTGCACTAACTGTGCTTCTGGCAGATGGCTGAAGAAGACTGAGATGACCAATCAAGATGCACTAGTTCTGATACGCATCAGCTCTGCAGTTCAACAGCTATGCAATGTATTGTGGCATGGGCCATTGCTGTCTTCAACCATTTTCTTCTGTTTCAGGCAGCAGTGAGCAGCGGCCTATACTCTGATGCGTCAGTGCTGAGCTTCATACTCCACTCAGACATTACAGAAGCTCAGTCATCAAATGCTTTGAGCATAAATTTCATCCTGTGCTGGTGTACATTGCCAACTTCAAGACCCTGTCAATTCAGAAGCGTACTACTTCAATCGTAAGTTGGTACCACCAGCCATGACATCTAGCTGTTTTAGTCATTGTCAATCAAATTAAATCTGAGTGTTTTTGCAAGTTGCCAACATCATATCAACCACAGCCAACCAGCTCAATGGCCTCACACCAGCACATTTACACTGCATATTGATATGTGCATTTAGTCACTACCACAACATTGTGCTGTTTGCCATCATGCTGGTCTGTGGTGCTGGCATCAGTACCAAACAGCAGGTCGTTTCATGCACACAAAACTATGCAATGCACCACATGTACCAGTCTGCGCATTCCCTTACAAGCATCAGGTCACACTATGTGGCACCAACATAGCTCCACACTGCTCATGCCTGGTGTTGTAGCCCAACGTACTGGCACTGGCGTGGACCTGCACCAGTCTGCATGGTATGCACATTGTAGTATGCTGCACCATGTCAGGTAGAGATATGCACTAGAACTGCAATTTGGTGCAGATTGATGCAGTATGGCACTCCTCCAAGTTGAGGGGCGGTGAGCTTGCTTGTACTTGGTTGCTGCCGGTGGTGTGGGCTTGTAATGGCTTGTGCTGATTTACCTTGCATGGCTTTGGGGGTTGTTTTGGCCTCTGGATTTTCTAAGCCTCTGGCAACATTCATATTCAACATTTTGGATTGAGGCGGTGGCAACACTAGTGTAAGTACTTACATGTATGACCTAATGTGATCAGACTTATTGGCTGGTTAAAGCATCTAATGTCTCTTTCTACAACTCAGACTCAGACACTCTACAACACCGACTCAGAGCACTGTAGTATCACTGGTAGTATCTAGCTGCAGAAGAAAGGTCTAGAAACCTAAATATTGATGGACTTTGTTAACTGACTTCTACAAGTAATCCGTGGGTTTCCTAGCGTATACGATATGTAATTATAAATTGCATGTAAATATATAACACGAGACGGCGCAACATTTAAGGCCAAGCATGTAGGGGTGTGCGTGTGCGCATCTGTCCACCTTACCACCCACTAGAGGCTCCTTCCTGAATCTGACTTCTTCCGCTGTAGGGTGGTAAGGTCACGAGCTATTTCCAGGTACAGGTTATGCACTAGAAGCAAGAACAGACCTCACCACCCAGGAATCAGGCAGTGCAATTACACCATTTGGCTAGAGAAAACAGGGACGAGTTGGGAACCTTAATGAAGACCCTTGACTAAGGTGTCTATCTGTAAGCACTACTCGGCTATACATTTGCTTTTGAATCCTGACACATGGTCATATCGATACAGGAACATAGCAAATGGTCAAAGCATCCCGCACCCTAAAATTTCGTAATTATCTATATCCCGCAGGGGACTATCGAATTAATTTTGATTTCGTGCCAGTATGGTACACAAACATTTTTTCCCTCTTATACCCTCATTACCAGTGGTGGCATTTTTCCGATTTTGCATGTAGCGTCAATGGCAGAAGAGATTCGCTTCTCCGGAGCCCGCTCAACATGCCAGCGTTTCAGACACATCGGTGTGCACCTGCATCGAATTCAATTCACAATTTTGACATTCGGCAACTTCTCCCAGCACCTCACCGGCTTCGGTGCATTGCACGATCATTGACTGGTGCACACGCGCGGCTGAGGTGTTTCAAGAGGAGGTCGATTGAACACTGACAGCAGTCAAAAGCACACTCCACCCCGTTTTCGTATGCTCAATAACACGCTGTAAGAATAGAGTATGGACTTCGGTTTCACCCTGATTGGTCTTCCGGCAAATGCGGCCCGACATAAGCTTGACAGTCCGCCTCATTTGCGCAGGCTGAAGGTGTTTTATGCTGGGACAGACATCGAATAGGCAAGTAAAGTCAAAGGCGCGCTTGTCATTTTGCGGGACTGCTATGAAGCCTTGTGGATAGTGTGTACACGCAGGTGGACTTGACGTACAATCCAAAGAAAGGCTCAGACTGGTGGTCGATACCTTTGGTCGTAACTCCTGCAGGTCACAGGTCAGTCCTGCTCACACATAGTATGTTCACCTGGTCCACTGCAATCCTGTCTCAGTAAGTCCGCAGACGCTTCACTGTAGGGACTGTCAGCAGTAATCACGGATTTGTACAGGCTGCAAACATCTGATCACAGGCTGTACCTGGCCATTTCACAGAAAGCTGGCAGGTGTGTCAGCTTCTATTTGACCCAGAGTGTGTAGAGTAGCCACCTTTTGTAACAGAAACAGGCTTAAATGTATTGATTTTCATGCAGGTTGATTGTGTTTGGCGGCATCAAAACCGGAAGCAAAAAGCTGTTCATCCGTGTTGAAACCGGTGCTTTTTGTGAGATAGAGCCAATCTGTGTCTTGGATTTCTATGTGAATGAAGATTACCAGCGCCAAGGTCTTGGAAAGCATCTGTTTGAGGTGACAACACACTTCACGCTCCATGAAGTTGTTGCCTGCAGACCATGTGACTTGTGTCAGCTTGTACGATCACCACCAGCAAATTCTCCCATTGCTCAATTCTGTGCTGTCACACTGAACAGCATGCTTTCTGAAATTACGCTGTACCTCTTTGGCTGCAGCATTGCCTTGCAGCTGAAAGACAGACAGCAGCATCTGTTGGGTATGACAGACCTTCACCCAAACTGTTGGCCTTCCTAAGAAAGCACTATGGTAGGTGCAGCTGCCTCTCAGGCACTACTCCCTGCCTAGATCCTGCTGTGGTGTTTCTCTACACCTCATCCTGGCCCAAGCAAGCACTTCATAGCAAGTGCTTCCACACAGCGCATGAGTGCATTTTCACACATGTGCACATATGTGCATGGCCATACTTGTAATTTGAGCTCTCTTGTGACAGCCAGAAGCCCAGAACATACCAAGAATGCGATATTGCGGGCGCAGGTTTGGCGCAATATATACCTCAGAGCAACAACTTTGTTGTCTTCAAAGCCTACTTCCAGAGCACTGGGCAGCAGTTTGGGAATGGAACCTCATGGGTCAGTTTCACACCTCAAAGTGCATATTTTGCCAGCTCACAAACCAGCCTGACGTTGGCTCAATAATAACTGCTGTCACAATTCAAGCCATATCCGTGTGTGTCCCGATAGGATATTGCCCCCGTGCATATGTCCCCGCCCAGATCTCACCCCTGCTTCGTCCTGTCAATTTCTCCTGCTTTCTGCGGAAGACCAATGATATCATCTGAAGCTCTCACAATGCAGACAAGTGTTTCTCAGAGACCCTTGACAGCCAGGCGGCGGCCCCACATGCGCACTGCTGATTATGGGCAAGCAGGACCAGCCTACAGGCATGGCGTGACCTCAGACACCATTCCAGCACGAAGGCTGTCCGGCACAATGGTGACGCAGCATTCTGGAGCCTCATCTGTGCCAGCATTCCGAACAGCTGCCAATCAGAGTCAACAGTCATCACAGCTGGTTGACCCCAGGCAAGCCAGCCATCAACGAATGCCACATCAGCGTGATGCTGCTGCTACTGCTGCATCAAGAAGTCAGTCCTCTTCGCTGCTGGAGTCAGCGCCACAACAGGGCAGCAGCAGCTTGGCAAGGCAGCAGAGTTCTGATCCTGTTTGGCAGTCCTCAGCCAGGAATATTTGCCGGGATCAGGGCCCAGAAAGTGCATGTCAGAAAGCGCCACTTTCGCCTAGG
>JAABUO010006968.1_pt1 | contig 12932 bp, 17 predicted proteins | sample 5559291 | NCBI WGS metagenome assembly JAABUO01 (sample SAMN10711878, study PRJNA513372) | rock metagenome | isolation source: Antarctica rocks | place: Antarctica: Victoria Land, Finger Mt sud
AACGCAATGTCCGTGTGGCCGGCTTGGGGCGTCGGCGGGACAATCAGCGGCTTATCGCAGCGGTCCACGACCTGCGTATACTCAGCGTCAAACGCCACCCAGCCGATGCGCCAGTGGGCGTCCTGCGTCGCGCCGTTGTAGAACATAACCGGGCGATTGGGGTCAGACTGAAACATCGGCCCGGTGCTGAGGTGCCAGCAGTCCCAGTGGTCAGGCCGGGCATCAAACAGCGGGCGGCCGACCGTCCACGGCCCGTCCACCGACGGCGCGGACGCGATGCCGATCTTAGACGCGCCGCCCTCGGAATACTCAAAGAACAGCCGCCAAGTGCCGCCTTCTACGGAAACAATGGTGGCTTCTTTGGGATTGTTCACGGCAGGAGTGGCGGCCAAGCGAACGCCGCGCTTGGTTAAATGGCGCGGGTCCGGCCCAGACGCCAGCATCAAGTTCCCCTGCATTTTGCTCTGGTTCCAGCCCGTGTAGTAGACGTAGTACGTCCCGTCGCAAATCGCCACCGTCGGGTCCTCGCAGCCGTCCAGGTCTTCGGCGTCGGGTCCGGCGGCAATCGCCGGAGCGTTGTCCATGATGAAGTGCAGGCCGTTTTCAGACACCCCGTAGTAGGCGCAGGCGATCTTCAGCGCCGGGTCGTCGTCGCGGCGCGGGACCGCGCGAACCATCAGTTCCCAGCGGTCGCCGTCTTTCCAGACAAACGGACTGAGCGTGTACATCTCCGACAGCGGCGGGCGGGCGTCCAGCGTCAGCGGCTCAGTTGTTTCCAGCGCAAAGCTTGTCATTAAAGCGAAATCTCCGAAGCGCCGACAATGCGCCGGCTCCTTTGCTCCTGCGCGAACACGACCGCGTGGAGATGCCCGCGCCGCCAGCCGGGCTTCAGCGTCACGGACGGCGAAGCGTCGAACGCGCCGCCCGTCACAGTGCCAATCGGGATCAGCTCCCGCACGACGGCGCTGTGCGAGAGATGCCGCCCGGCGTTCTCGCCGCCGCCGACGGATGAGTTAAGATTATCTTCGGTCACGGCCAGATACACTTCAGCGGGATCGCCCAGCGCCGACGCGGGCAGATGGCCGACATGCACGGAAAGCCGTCCGCCGTCCGCCTGAGCTACGCTGACCTGCGCTTTGGGCTGCCGGGCCGCCTGCCGGATCGCCGCTTCCGCCGCATCCCCGTCGCTGCCGACAAACTGCGCTTTGCCGTCCACAATGATTTGAGGCGTATAAACCGAGTCTAGGCGAAACGCATTGGAATAATCGCTCTGACGCTGGCTGAACTGGGCGGCCGAAAACGGATCGGCCCAGCCGCCGTGGTTCCAGTAATCCACATGCTCGCCCAGAGCGATCACTTCCACGCCCGGCACCGGCGAGTTTTTGACGTACTGGGACAAAAGCGCATCGGCGGGCGGGCAAGAGGAGCAGCCTTCCGATGTGAACAATTCTACGATCACAGGAGTTGTTTGAGCCGCCTGAACCGGCGCAAAAGACGTACAAGCCGCAAGCGCGGCAGCCGCCGCGATGAGTTTCAGTTTCATTGAGATACCTCTGAAAGCGCTTTCATGCGCTCTCGATAGGTTTTACAAGCGGGACGGCCAAGAAGTTCCACAAGTTCGCCTCGCATTGAAGTGGGTGAATACAAAGCAAGAAGGGCAGAGGGAGAAGAAGAGCAGACACGGGGGTCTGCCCCTACGGGACGATGATGCGCCCCCCGTGTTCGCCCACTTCATTGCCTAAAACGTCAAGCCTTTGACTTCAATGCCCAAGCCAATGCTGCGGGTGCGGAAGTTGTAGGACAGGATGGGGATGAAGCCGCGCAGAGCCGGGCCGATAGCCGCTTGATAGTCAATCACGCCGCCTTTCGACAGGTCATAACGGATACGGCCTGCCGCAACGAGCCGTGCATTGCCGGTCTGGAACCGCAGGTCCAACTCGCGGGACGTGTCCAATACGTCAAAGTTGAACGGCGAGTCACCGCTGGTGCTGCTGGCGAGAAACTGGACTCCCACCGCCGTCAAATCGGAGAAATAATGGTTGACGGCGACATTGATCTGGCCGTAGCGGTAGGCGGACTTGCTGCCGCTGTAACTGCTGCTGGTCAGGGAAATGGACGGCAGCAGCACGGTGTTCGGGGCAATCAGCAACGGACGCGCACTCAGGCCGCCCTGGGTGTAGGTGCGCCGGGCGCGAATGCGGCCGGGGGAAAGGGACTGCTCCTCGTACTCGCCAATCGTCTGCTGCGCCTGCGCGTAGAGGACAAGGTGGCGCAGGGCCGACCGGAACGACTGCGGATCGCCGGCAATGGGGGCGCTCGGCACCGGTGACAACGGGATATTCCCGCTCAGCGTCACTTCCGGCAAGCGGCTGACATACAGGTCGTTGCGGCGGCGTCCGCTGGCGGCAACATGAGTGGACAAATCTTCGCCTAAATATAAGCCGCCATGAGACGGCGCAGTAAAAAGCTGGATGGGATTGGGGTCCGGCAGGAAGTCCTGGAACCGGAGCGGGTCGCCTTCCGGCAGCGGGCCGGGCAGCACCGTCGCCGCCGCCCGAATGCGGCCCAGCAGCGTCACCGGCCCGGCATACGGCGCGGCGGGCGCGGTGCTTGCTCGCGGCGCGTAAAGGGTTTGGAAGCTGGTGACCGACGCCTGCACCGTCTGGCGGGTCGGGAGCAGCACCCGGTACTGCACCGGCAGGCGCATAATGCGGGTGTTGCTGCCGAACGCGATAAACGTGCCGTAGCGCGACGACTCGCCGATAGTCGGGATGACCAGCTTGCGGCCTCCGGCCCCGCCGCCTTTACCCAAGCCGAACGACAGCCGCTTGAACGTCACCAGCCGAGCGCCGAACAAGTACAGCGTCGCGTTTTTAAGAGTTCCCCGGTGTGTCAGCGAGTCCAGCGTGATGGTTTGGGCGCGAAGATAATAGTCGGCCGGGCCGCCGTTTGCAACCGTCGTAAAGTCGCCGTCATAGGCCGTAATCCGTTCGGGTGTTCCGGTGATGCGCGGGGCGCGGATGAAGTAGTAGGAGCGCGACAAGAGAGCGTTCGTCGCCGTGCCTTCCTGGTGCGGCCCGCCGAATGTGACTTCGCCGGCCTTCAGCGACGTGTCCGCTTCATGCAGCCGGACATCGCCGCGCAGGTCATACCGGCTTGCCGCAAGGTCGGCGTCGGCTTGGTCCGCGTCCAGTGTCAGCTCACCGCCGTAGGTGACGCGCACGTCTTTAAGCCGCGTATGAGCGGCGGAACTGGGCAGGACGCGGCTAAAGCCCACCTCGACTTTCGGCGGCAGCTTGGGAGATGCAGGCTGCGAAACAGTCGTGTCCAGCGGCTCGGGAGATTCCGGCGCGGCGGCAGCCGGCGGCGCGGCGTCCGGCCCGACCGCCGTGCCGTTGGGAAGCTGGGCCAATGCCGGCGCGGCGGACAGCAGAAGCACGAGAGAGCAGCCGTGCAGAAGACGCTTATTTCCAGTCACTAGCATCCAATCCTGCCGGTGCCGCAGACCTGCCCGTATTCATGCTGTTTTTAAACACCTGGTCATCGTAAGTGCGCGAATGGATCACGACCGGCATCGGCACGGCATGGCCCAGGAGAAGCGCCTGCTGCTTGGAGTCGAGCGACGCGAGAACGCTTCGGAGCGACGACGCGCCGGAAATGCCGGTCAAAACCGCGTCAATGTCCCGCTCGTCGTTCAAGAGGCAAGTGATGCGCGTACCAAGCTGGGACAGCACTTCCGAGTCAATCCCCGATGGCCGCTGGTCTACGACTAAAAGCGTAACATTGTACTTCCGCAGCTCGCGGGCAATCGTGCCGAACGTGGTTTGATGCGCGAGATGCGGGGACAAAAACTTGTGCGCTTCTTCAATCGTGATGACTAAAGGCGTCGGCTTTTTGGCTTTGTCGCCCATCGCCTGCTCGGACAGCTTGATATACTCGCCGTGGACCTTGCGGGTCAGAATGTTTGCCACCAGCATATACTGAAGCGGCTTGTGGTAGTTGCCGAACTCCAGCACGACATTGATGTCTTTTAAAAGGCAGCCCATAATCTGCTTCACAGCATCGTCGGCGTCGTCCGCTTCTTCCACAAGAAAGCCCTTGCAGTCTTCCACCATGCGCCCCAGCTTGCGCTTTAATGCGCTCAGGGACATGGCGTTCGCGCCGCTGGCTTCGGCGAATTCTTTGAGCGTCTCGCTGTCCATTTTCAAAAGCGTCGCCAGCCAGCGGCTTTTGTAGTGCTGCTCTAAAAGAAACGTCGTCTCGGCAGCGCTCTGGTTCAAATTCAGCTCATCGGCCAGCAGCAGAATGTCTTCGACGCTGATTTGGCTATACGGAATACGAACGTCGTTTTCGACGGGGACTTGACGGCGTGCCGACGATTCGCGGTCCAGCGTGAAGACGCTGACCCGGTTGCCGAAATACTTTTTGAGGCCGTCCACTCCCGACCGGGTCGGGTCTTCCGATGAACCCTGCCAGCCGTACTCGCCGTGCATGTCAAACACTAAATTGACGGCCTTTTTGTGCTTGATCATGCCGCACAAACAGATGCGCGTCAAATACGTTTTGCCCGTACCCGATTTGCCGAAGATGCCGTTGGAGCGCTCGACCAGCTTTTCTAGATCCAAACAGACTTGAATGTCTTCCATGTCCAGCGGCGACCCGACATGGAAATGCCTGCCGCCCTCGGTCTCCGCGCCGAAGATGTCCGCGATGTCGTCTTCGGTCGCTTCCCCCACCCCGCTGAAATGGGTCGGCACGGTCTTGACCGGCTCAAACTCGCCGCCAATGCCTTTAACCCGCATCAAGAGAGGCTTCAGCGTGACCGTGCCGTAGGCCGAAGTCCCGGCCAGCACCGACCGCAGGAACGCATTTTCCGTCCCTTCGCCCGCCGGCGGGTTCGCCAGCACGGCGGGCGAAGCGCAGTCCAAAGACACATCGGTAATCATGGCGAAAAACTCGTGACGTTGGCCGTCCACCACCACAAACTTGCCGGCGCGTATTTCTTCGACCGACCCGGTCAGCTTCATCTGGACCCCGGCCTGCAGCGAGCCGCGCACGATGCTGCCCATCGCAACGCGGACGCGGGGCAGCGTATCCAGCGGCGGCAGGGCATAATGCAGCCCGCCCGCGCCGCTTCCGTTCCCGTTTTTTCCGTTACCGTTGCTGCCGAATGCCATATTTGCCGCCTTGTTTCGCCTCGCCGTCAAGATGTAGTGTGTTAAGATGTAGTGCATTATAACACACGTCGCCGCCGGGCGTCAACAAAAATGCCCCGGTGTCTTATTGACACCGGGGCAATTGCGGTTTTCTCGACGCTTAGAACGCGATTGCCGGCGGCAGGTGCGTCGCCTGGAAAACAGCGGGCGTACATTCCTGGGCGATGAGATTGTAGCCCGCGACCATCTTCGCCTGCACCGCCGGCGGGTCATGCCGGCGGCTGTACGCGACATTTTTCGCTTCCTGCCGCAAAAAGACTGTCATGCTGGGGTCAAGCTTCGGGCTGGGATTGACTAAATACACGGTGTCCGGTCCCGCTGCCGCCGCCGGCAGATTTATCTGCGGGTGCCAGAGGCAGACCAGCAGCCCGATTAATCCTATCAATGGGACACCATAAACGGAAAACGGCACGACATTCATTCGCATACAACTTACACTTTCTTTTCTCTGTTTTTCTGTGCTGCAATTCTAGCAATTAAATACTCAAGCTAAACCGGCTGCTGGAGCGCCTTTGCTCCGGCAGCCGCTTTGCACCCGTACTAAGCCTCTAGCTGTGGCTGCGGCCTGCCTCGACGTTCTCACGCAGGGCTTCCGCACTCATTGGGGCCATCGAGCAGAGGTAAGCGCGGTCCCAATCGCCCTGCGGGCCTTCGTTCATGTGGCTCCAGAACGCCCGCAGGTTGGCAACGATTTTCTGCATGGTTTTGTTCTTGTTCGGTTCCGTGTTCATGGTTTTGCTTCTTTCTCTTCGCTTCGAGTTACCCGGATCAGCGCCAATATCTGCTTTCGCAGCAGCACCTGCTTTTCGAGTGGAACTTCCGCCAGCTCGCGGACAATCTGCTGGACCAGATGCTGCTCCGGCTGGGTTTCAGACGCTTTCTCGCTGCTGATGTTCTTTGCGAAATCATGCTTGCCCGCGTAGCGCAGCCAATCCGCCGGGGACTCGCCGAGTGCGCCGGCGAACTTAATCAATGTCTTTTCGCCGGGCGACTTTCCCTTCGCCATGTCGGCAATCTGGTTGTAGCCGATAGACAGCTTTTCCCCGGCGGCACGGGCGGAAAGGGGCTTGTCCGGCGTTCCCAGCTCGGACAAGACGCGCAGCGTATGCTTTTGCAGCTCATCATTCTTTGGCATTGATATAATTATACAACATCAATGCCACTGTTGTCAACAGTGCGCCAAGTTATTTTGCTTACCTAAACATCGGCACCTGGGGAACAGAACATCAGGGCTAGGAAGTGGTCAAAGCGTTTTCTTTCACCGGCGGACGGGTAAAGATTTCCGTTACTCAAAAGCTTGCGTCACTCAGCGGCTCAGGCCGCAGAAGTCGGTAGAAAAATTACTCATGCCTGAACAATCACGACATCATGTGGTCATCGTCGGCGGCGGCTTTGCGGGGCTTTACGCCGCCCGCGCTCTCGGCGATGCGCCCGTAGACGTTACCGTCGTAGATAAGAACAACTTCCATTTGTTCCAGCCGATGCTGTATCAGGTCGCGACCGGCGAGCTGCCCGCCGACGACATCGCCGCTCCCCTGCGGGCGACTTTGGCCCATCAGAAGAACACGGAAGTGCTGATGGCCGAAGTGACCGGGGTTGACGCCGCAAATCGCCAAATCAAGATGGGTGGGCGGACGCTCTCCTATGACACGCTGATACTCGCGACCGGCAGCCATTACAATTATTTCGGGCATCCGGAGTGGAAGCAAATCGCCCCGAGCCTGAAGACCGTCGAAGACGCCGTTGCCATCCGCAGCAAGATATTGGGCGCGTTTGAGGCCGCCGAACAAGAGCCGGATTCCGAGCGCGTCCGGCAGCTTCTGACCTTTGTTCTGGTCGGGGCCGGGCCGACCGGAGTGGAGATGGCCGGTTCCATCCGCGAGCTGATCCAGCAGACACTTGCCAAAGAGTTCCGCCATATTGACCCGGACTCGGCGCGGGTCATTATCGTGGAGGCCGGGAAACGCATTCTAGCGGCGTTTCCCGAAGATATTGCGGCAAAGACTCAGCGCCATCTGGAAGACATGAACATTGAAATCCGCCTGAACGCCAAAGTCGAGGTTGTGGACGAGAGTGGCGTCACGGCGTCCGGGCAGCGTATTCCCTGCCGGACGGTGCTGTGGACGGCGGGAACTATCGGCTCCGAAGCCGCCGAGTGGGTCGGCGCGGAAAAAGACCACGACGGCCGGGCCAAAGTAGGGCCGGACCTCAGCCTGCCGGGTCATCCCGAAATCTTCATTCTCGGCGATACCGCCGCCGTCGTCGCTCCCGTGCGGAACCTCATCGGCCGGAAAAAGCCCAAGCCGGAGCCGATGCCGGGCCTCGCCCCGCCGGCCATGCAGCAGGGCGGCTACGTTGCCAAGCTCATTCGCCGCCGCGTTCTGGGCCAGCCCGCGCTGCCGCCGTTTGTCTACTGGGACAAAGGCAATCTCGCGCAGGTCTCGCGCGGCTATGCCGTCGCGGATTTGGGCTTTGTGAAGTTCGTCGGTGTGCTGGCCTGGCTGGTTTGGATCGGCATCCATATTTTCTACTTGATTGGCTTCGCCAACCGCCTTCTGGTGCTGTCCCGTTGGGGCATTACAGCGCTGACTTCGAACCGGGACGACCGCGTCCTTCCCCAGCCGCTTGCTCCCAACGTGCCGACGCCTGCTTGAGCAGTGTTGAAAAGCCGCCGCTCTGAGTTCAAGAGCGGCGGCTTTTTGCTTACCTGCCACAACTCTATATATTCGGGTATAATCAAGTTGCCGGCAAGCGCAGGGAGGCTTTATGAAAGTGCGCGAAGTAGTCAAACGAATTGAAGCGGACGGCTGGGTCTTCGCCCGTTATGGTGGCCGCAGCAGTCATCGAATTTACGAAAAACCTGGTGTACCGGACAAAGTCGTTGTTCCTGGTATCGGCAGTGACGAAGTGTCGCCGGGCGTACTTCAGGATGTTCGCAGAAAGTCGGGGTTGCCGCTCAGATGATACTTACCGTGATCGTGGAACAGATACCTCACAACTGGTGTGCCTATACCCCTGATTTGGCCGACTGCATTATTGCAACGGGGAACACACGGGAAGCAGTCATCCTAAACTTCCGCGACGCCATGCTGGATTTGTTTGATTACAAGCGTGAGCAGGGAGAGGAAGTGCCGGAAGTGACAGCCCTAGAAATCCGTGAGACCCGCGAGGTCGAAACGCTGGAAACGCGGGTTGCGGCGGCGGCCTGACTGCGAAGATTAATGCACAGCATTATGCTATACTCTCAGTGACTTCACTCACGCCAGGAGGGATACTATGCCTGCTGTCCGCACTTCCTGTCCCCGCAAAAGCGTTACGCAAGCATTTACATTGATAGAGCTGCTTGTCGTCATCGCCATTATCGCGATCATTGCCGCAATCTTGTTTCCCGTGTTCCAGAAAGTGCGCGAGAACGCCCGCCGCGCTTCCTGCCAGTCCAATCTGCATCAGCTTGGGCTGGCGCTGGTCCAATACACGCAGGACAGCGACGAGCGGATGCCGGCCGATCATCGGGGCGTGCCGTTTCCGACGGGGACCGGCTGGGGGTCTGAAGTGTATGCCTATGTCAGCAGCGTCGCCGTCTATCAATGTCCTGACGACCCCACCCCCTCGTCGAAGAACCTCAATGGTCTCGGCGAGACCGATTACCCTGTTTCCTACGGCATGAACACGAACCTTGACGGCGGGCAGCCGGGTGGCCTGCTGGCAGGCCAGTCCACTCCTGCCTCCACGGTGCTGCTGGTGGAAGTCCAGGGCGCTCAAGCCGACCTGCTCTCGGTTGCCGATGACAGCACCACCGCCGGCAGCGCATCCCCCGGCGTGGACGGCGGGGACACCAGCAACGGCTACATTGACTACAACTGCTCCGGCACTTATGCCACCGGCCCCAGCGTAGATGTCGGCCTCGGCAACCCGCCGCGCACCGGGCCGACCTACCAGCGCCTCGGCCCGGCCCGGCATACGGGCGGCTCCAATTTTGCGCTGGCCGACGGCCACGTCAAGTTCCTGCGTCCCGGCCAAGTCTCCCCCGGCTACGCCAACACCAGCCCGCAAAACGACCAGGACCAGGGAGTAAACCAATTCGGCGCTCCTGACGGCATCGCCGCCGGCACCGGCTTCATGGGCCAACCGCCCAAAAACTTCACCGCCACCTTCAGCGCCCTTTAATTGGGAATGCTCCTAAGCTGCCTGCTCCACATTGTCGTCGAGAACGAGGAGATACAGTGCTTAAATACCTAATCTGGGATTTTGACGGAACATTGGGGCACCGTGAAGGCGGATGGACAGGGGCGATGGTGGAAGTCCTGCATCGGTACGCGCCGGAATGTGAGGCCACTGCTGATCATCTCCGCCCGCATATTCAAGACGGCTTCCGGTGGCATGACCCGCATCAGCCTTACGGGATCAAGACGGCTGATCAATGGTGGGACGAACTCAGCCCTATTTTTGAGAAGGCATTTGCCGCAGTCGGCGTCGAAACCTTCTGGGCAGAGCGCATGGGTCGAGAAGTGCGTTTCGCTTACGCAGGCGCGAAGCAATGGCGCCTGTACGACGACACAATCCCCGCGCTGACTCAGCTTTCCGAGGCAGGCTGGACACATTTGCTGCTCTCAAACCATGTCCCGGAGCTATCCGAAATACTGGATCATCTCCAGATTAAAACTTTCTTTGCTCAGGTATTCAACTCTGCTGAAACAGGCTATGAGAAGCCGCATCTGAAGGCATACCAGGCTGTTTTGGAAGCCACCGAAGATGCCGAAAGCATTTGGATGGTTGGGGATAGCGTGGTTGCCGACATCGCCGGGGCGGCAGCGGCAGGGATACCGAGCATTCTCGTCCGCAAGCATCATGCAGACGCCATTTATCACTGTGACGATCTCTCGCAGGTGAATCGGATATTGGAAAGAGAGTCGCGGCCGAAAGTTGCAGACGTGAATATCGGTCAGAGAACCGACTGGCAATAAAAATGCCGCAGCCGGGCGTCTTCATCACGACCAATCCTCAAACTGTACTCCCGGTATCTGCGAGAAGTGCCGATGGTTCGCGGTGACGACAATCCAGCCGGCGGCAATGGCGCTTGCGGCGATTCGGCAGTCCTGCGAGCCGATGCGCTTAACTGATGCGGGGAGTGATGCAAAAACAAGCGAGGCTTCTGCATTATAGGGGTGAATGCGATACTCGCAGAGAGACTCGACTGACTCAAAGAAGAGCCGGTAGGCAGCAGCCGAGCCGGCCTTGTTCCGGTTTGCATTGAGGGAGCCGAGAGTACCCTGCATAATTTCTTCGGCGGCAATCGCACTTAACCAAACCCCAGGGTTCGGGGCCTGCCGAATGCGAGCGCGAATGCGCTCATTGCCACGAAAAGCCAAAGAAGCAGAGTCTGTGTCGAGTAGGTAAGGCATCTACTTTTTCAGTTTTTCTTGTTCCAGTTCCAAATCCGCTAAACGGTTTGACTCTGCAATGTCTGCTTCACGACTTTTCCTTAACTCTTCCAAAAACTCCGGCCATAAAGGATTGTCGCTGAGGCGGTATTTAAACTCCGGCACCGGCCAGCCGGGATCGTCAGGCGCGGACTGGCCGTTTGTGCCATTGGGACTGGAAGAAGCTGTCTTTGTTTCGTTTTCGGGAGAAACCGTGTCCATTGTATCCTCTTTCTATGAAAAAGCCACCACTCGTGTTTCAGAACGGAGGCTTCTGTTGGTTGTTCACCATGCCCGGATGTCTACGGCACTTATGCAGCGCAGTCAGCGGCTCCAATCCTCAAACTGTACTCCCGGTATCTGCGAAAAGTGCCGACGGTTCGCGGTGACGACAATCCAGCCGGCGGCAATGGCGCTTGCGGCAATCCGACAATCTTGAGTTCCCAGCCGTTTAATTTGTGCAGAAAATGATGCGTATACAAGCGAGGCTTCTGCATTATAGGGGTGAAGCCTGTAATCGCAGTAGGCGGTCAGCAAGTTTCCAAAAAGTATGTAAGCAGCCGGCGAGCCGGGTTTGTCCCGGCTTTGGTTAATCAAGCCGAGTACTCCACGAGTGATTTCCTCAGCGGCGATGGCACTTAACCATACATCCGGCGTCTGCTGAACACGGCTTCGGACCCGCTTGTTTCCATTAATAGCCAGTGATGCTGAGTCCGCATCCAGAAGATAGGGCATCTATTTTTCCTGCGCCAATTCTGCAAGCTCCAAATCCGCCAAACGATTCATTTCTGCAATGTCCTCTTGACGATTTTTTTCTATCTCATCCATGAGGGCTTGCCAGAGAGGATGGTCGCCTAAGCCTGGGTGGAACCGAGGCACCGGCCAGCCGGGATCGTCAGGCGCGGACTGACCGTTTGCGCCATTGTTATCAATTAAACTTGTTTGTGTTTCGGTTTCAGAAGAGACTGCGTTCATATTGCCCTCTTTCTATAAGAAAAGCCTCCACTCGTGTTTAGGGCGGAGGCTTCTGTTGGTTGTTCACCATGCCCGGATGTCTACGGCACTTATGCAGCGCAGTCAGCGGCTCCAATCCTCAAACTGTACTCCCGGTATCTGCGAAAAGTGCCGACGGTTCGCAGTGACGACAATCCAGCCGGCGGCAATGGCGCTTGCGGCAATCCGACAATCTTGAGTTCCCAGCCGTTTAATTTGTGCAGAAAATGATGCGTATACAAGCGAGGCTTCTGCATTATAGGGGTGAATGCGATACTCATACAAAAAGGACAGCAAGCGTGTCAAGAAACTATGGGCAGCGGGCAACCCCGCTGCTGCTTGACATCTCTGAATGACACTCAACGCGCCCCGAATGCTTTCTTCTGCCGCAATGGAACTCAGCCTGATGTTTTGTGCTTTCGCCTGCCGAACACGGGCAAGAACGCGCTCGTTGCCATTAAATGCCAGTGATGCCGTATCTGTGTCCAGCAAATACGGCATTAATTTTCCAATTCAAGGTCTGCTATACGGTTTGATTCTGCAATATCCGCTTCACGTTGAGCTTTTAGCTCTGCCAGATACTCTTGCCAGAGAGGATGATCCCCGAGACCTTTTTCAGCGGGAGGCATCGGCCAGCCTTCGGCCACACTTGTTTCAGTGAGCCGACGTGCCTGTTCTTCTTTGTCTAATACGAGAGTGCCATTTACTGTCTTGCTCATCACTTGTTCTCCTATCAGAAAAGCCTCCGCTCATGGTGTCGAGCGGAGGCTTTGTTTGACTGTTAATTAGGCCCGAATGTCTACGGGACCCATGCGGCGCAGCTTCTTTAAGGCGCGAAGCTCGATTTGGCGGACGCGTTCGCGGGTGACGGCGAAGCGCTGGCCGACTTCTTCGAGCGTGTGCGCGTAGCCGTCGTCTAACCCAAAGCGCATGCGGACAACGTCGCGCTCGCGCGGGGTCAGCTTGTCCAAAACCGCGTCAAGCTGCTCGCGGCGGATGAGGTTCACGGCGGCGTCCGACGGCGACTGATTGGCGTTGCTTTGGATGAAGTCCGCGAGCTGAGCCGAATCTTTCTCGCCGACCGGCGTCTCTAAAGACAGCGGCTCGGATGCGATGCGCTTGATCTCGTTCACGCGCTCGACCGGCACTTCCATCTCGGCGGCCAGCTCGTCCTGGGTCGGTTCCCGCGACAACTGCTGACGCAGCAGGCCCTCGGTGCGGACCAGCTTGTGGATCGTCTCGGCGACATAGACCGGGATACGGATGGTCCGACCCTGGTTGATGACGGCGCGGGCGATGGCCC
>JAABUO010006970.1_pt1 | contig 12927 bp, 24 predicted proteins | sample 5559291 | NCBI WGS metagenome assembly JAABUO01 (sample SAMN10711878, study PRJNA513372) | rock metagenome | isolation source: Antarctica rocks | place: Antarctica: Victoria Land, Finger Mt sud
GCGCAAGCTGTGGCTGGCAGGGGCAAGGCGATGATGCTGACATCAGCATGCAAAGACGCCATGGTGGGCACCACTTCGGCTTAGGCATAGGCATGACCAGTGTGCACCTTGATTTTGTGCTTCACAGGGGTGCTTCACAGGGCTGTGACGGCCCCGTTCCTCTGGCAGTGGCGCAAAGAACTGCATTCTGCCTCCGCTATCTCTGCACCTGCCTCGAGGTGCCCCTTTTCGTCTTCCGTTTGCTGTACATGCATAAAGGCGGTGCGGCTGAGCGAGCGTCGGATGATAGTAAGTTATGACGGCGTCCACAGCTAGGCTTAGCTAGACGAGGTGCCTGTTGACAGGGGAGCTGTATTTGGCCGTGTGTCGTTCTGGGAGTGGCGACACTGGTGCAGCGCTCAGAGGCAGGCCAAGTATTGAAGGCTGACAAGCATTGGCTGACGCTTCCACATACCCTCCATCATATGGCCCTGAGCCAGCCAAAAACAGATACAGGCTGGCAAGCCAACCTACGACATGCCCATTGGCAGTTGGTGCTCTCATGCATGCCTCCTCCAGTGACAGGCTGTGCTGTCATATGCACGCAGGTTCAGCTATCAAGTCACCTAGACTGCCCGCTTAGCGGTCTTCGCTAGCGCCGGATTGGAGAGGCGCATGCGTGCGTACCACTCCGCCAGCCAAGGGGGTAATGCCCTGGTATCCACACAAAAGCAGGCTCTGGCTCCACCACGCGCCCAATGTCAATGCATGGCAAGCGCCCATGCGCTGCTGTTTTTAAACTTGCCCACTGCGCCCCATGCAAGCAAAACGGACACAGATCCGCCGCGCAGCGCGCAGCTGCAAAGCAATGCTCTCAGCAGCCAGCGAGCCAAGTGCATGTGGATGGATGTCATGGGGCCGCCCGGCGTACTCCAAGCTCTTCAGGACATGCTCGCTCGACTTCACGCCGGCATGGTGACGCCGCGCAGGCGCGCGCGCTGGCGGCGCTCCAGCGCGTAGGCCGCCACCAGCCCATACGCCAGCCTGCACCGCGCCGGTCCCCCCGCCGCATGCGTAAGCAGCGCTGCGCAAAGGAGCCCAGATACCGACGCACGACCATGGCTTCTCGAGGAGCGCCGGACCCGTAGTGCGCTCAGCAGTGCATGCGGCTGATGCCTCAGAGCACTCCAGGCAAGGGTCTTGTGGCATGGCAGCACTCTGGCAGATCGCTCTCGCTCCCTCCATGCGCCCCGCATGCAAGGTCTGGGCCGCAGGCCGTGCGCCACGAGACCTGTGCTCACCGCCTGGCCAGGCACGCGCGCCTACATGCTCACACCCGGGCAGCGCATGCCATGCACTGGAGCGCGCGCATGCGCGCTGACACCGCCTCCGCACCGGCTGGTGCCGCCCTGCGTGGGGATCTCGGGCGGCACCGGGACGACGATGGCCGGCTGCGCGAGCGGCATCAGCTCGCTCGGCAGCCTGAAGCGGCTGCCGGCCTTGTGTGCGCCGGGGCCCCCGCCCTGGCCCCAGCCCTTAAGGTCGGCCGCCGCGCCGCGGCTGCCGCCGGCGCCTGCCTGGGCGGCAGGCTCCGGCGCGCTGGTGTGGTTGCCGGCTCCAGCGCCCGCCGACCCGCTGCCAGAGGGCCCCGCGGCGCCGCTGCCGCCGCCCTCGCCCGGCGCCGCCCCGCTCATGGTGCTGGCACCCTGCCGCGCGCGCCCCCCGGCAGGGCTGTGGCAGGAGCCCGCACATGAGTCTGGGCATCTGCATGCAGGCGCCTGCAGCACGGCTTTCACAGAAGGTGGCTCAGCCTCAGCCCACTGAGTTTCAGCCGCTCAGCCTGAGCTACTCAGCCTGAGCCACTCAGGCCAGGGCGCCGCGGAAGAGGCGTCGCACGGCCGGGCCGCCATAGTTGCCGCGGCGGCCTGGCGATATGGGCCCATGGTTGCGACCGGCCCTGCTGCTCTTGTGCATGACGCGAAGCCCGTATGCCAAGCCCGGTACATGTATGTGAGCATGTATGCTTGGCTCTGCACCAGTAGCTGTCCTGAAGGTCGTGCTGGCCCTCCCAGGAGTGCCCGACACGCGGGAAGCTGTCAACCAGCTGCACCCAAGCGCTAGGAGCTGCCAAGGCCAGGCCGAAACCTGACGGATGCTGCTGTCCTCCCGCAGAGGTGGACAAGCCTGGCAGCCGCAGGTGCGAGCGGGGCACGGACCGGCGCCGGCCTCAGCCTGCTGGCGCTCAGCACTGTGCCTGGATGACGAGCCATGCTGCCTGGCTCTTTTAGTATTTGGGGCACAGGTGCTCTCATGGACTGGCAGGTCATTGCCAGCCCTGCCAGGCCGCCCCTGAGCAGTGGCCGACTAAGCAAAGCGTGGCAAAGCGCCGCGAGCGCACATATGATACAACGCACCCATGCACTGCAGGGAGGCTGGGCGCTGCCACGTGTGACATGAGCAGCGCCACTGGCCACTGGCTGGGCCTTGGAGAGGCCCCTGACGGTGCAGGCGCCCCACGCCCGCTGCTTACGTAATCATGACCGATGACCAGGCCAAGACAGCACGAGCCTGCGCCCTGCGCACACCGTCTCCGCGCACCTGCGGGGTCTCGTTCCGGCCCTGCTGCTCCTCCGTTCCGCCTCCGCGCGCGGCGCGCTCTGCAGCGCCCTCCTGCGCTTCTGCCTGGTCCTGTTCCGACCTTGCATTGCTGCTGGCCACCATTCCGCCCATGGCAGGTGTCGAGCAGGGGTGAGAACGATGAAAGAGCTCTCCTTGCGCTGCTCCTGCTTGAGCTCAGGTATAGGGCTGTACAAGGGCCTCTTGGTCTTGATAACAAGACTACCAGTCCTGTACTTGCTCTTGTTAGAGCCAGCTGCAGATAGTGGTCGACCCAGTGCGGCAACGGCACAACGAGCCCACATTTAAGCAGAGTACCAGTGCCCGCGGCCCATGCAATCCATGTGCAGCGGACGAGCAGTCGGCCCACCCCGCTTGCAAGCACAGGCAAGGAAGACAGCCCGCTCCGGCCCGCCGCCGGAGCGCCTAGTCGACCAGGAAGGGGCTGTCCAGCACGGCAAAGCCGGCGGCGACGCCGCCCTCGTCGGACGTCGCGGCCTTGGTGCGCACAAGGTGCCCCGCCTCGCGGTTCAGCAGCAGGCGCGGCCCGCGCCGCACGAGCGTGCCGTAGATGCCCACCTCGGACAGCGCGTCCGCCTGCACCAGCTGCCCCTTGCGCACCATGGCCGCCCTGCGCCCCGACCAGGACTAATCAACCAGGGAGGCTTAGACTTTTAGCATTCAAACTGCGTGTACGGTAAGCGCTCGACATACATGTGCCCCTGAAGGTGGGCAGGACCACGTGTGCGGCGGACGTCACATGACAGCTGCTCGTGGCGGATGGCCACGACCGCTCGTTGGCACGGCCATGCGGAGCAAGCCTGGCGACGCCTCCATGCTACAGCAGGACGGCGGGCGTGCCAGCTCAAGTAGGGGCGTGCCAATTACACGCACTGGTGCACATGATGCGTTCGGGACATCATGTCGCTCATGAGAACAACCGGGACAGCGCATGGTGGCTGAGCACACATACAGCTTACGCAGCGCACGCACAAACAAAGATGCTACAGAGCGGAGACAGCGGCGGTGCGCAAGGTTCAGGCCGGGCCGGCGCGCAGGCAGCCAGGCGCACATGTGCACGGGCGGCCGGATGCGCTGCATGAGGATGAAGGCGGCCAGGCCGTCGCGCGACCGCAGGCGCGCGGCCAGCTCCGCGCCGTACAGGTTGTTGCCGCCGCCCTCGCGCTGCGGCTTGAGCACGAAGTCGTCCGGCGCGGCGGCTGCGCGCGCGAGCACGGCGGCCACCTCCGGCGCGTCCGGGTCGTCCAGGCCCCACAGGCCTGCGCGCACGCGCTGGTTGCTGAAATGGCAAGCGACTGCGCTGCGCCACTTGGCTGGGTAGGGCAGGGCTAGGGTAGGGCGGCAGTGCACACGCCCTGCATGCGCCCTGGGCGCCTGCGGTCAGGGCGCCCGCTCCGGCACAGCACGCACGGCGACCCAGACTCACAACAGCGCCTGCGTGCTCTCCGCCAGCATCGCGTGCAACGCTGTCCGGCCAGCACACGCGCCGGACGTCCCTGGCGCGTCGTCGCCGGTGCCGGCGACGTCGGCACCGGCACATGTGCCGGTGCCGGTGCCATCACAGTCGCCCATGGCGCAAGGCGGGCGCGCGCCGGCGAAGCAGGCGGCGGCCGCGGCCGCGTCGGCCGGCTCGGGCAGGAAGCGCGGCAGGACGCCCGGCGCGGCCAGGTCCTGCTGCACTTTTTTTGCGCCGGCCAGCTGGTATGCGACCGAGGGGCACAGCGCCGCGTCGCTGCGCTCCAGCAGCTCCCTGCGGCCGGCCTAACCGGTGACCGCCGAGCCACCGACAGCGGCGCGCTTCAGAGAAGGCGCCATGGGCAATTATGCTTCCAAGTTGCCACAGCGCCCATGCAATTGCTTACTCACAGCAGGAGCAGAGCGGAGCAGAGCGTTCGATACATTTCAGACATGTCCAGTGCTCGGAGTAGGGTAGGGGTGGCTTGCTTGCAGCGTAAAAGGGACGGACCTGGCGCGCCACTCCGCCTCGGTCGGGTAGTCATCCGGCGAGTAGCCCGCGCGGAAGTACACCACCGCGATGCGCGCGCCGCCGACGCGCAGGTCGCCCCCGGCGCCCAGCTCGGCGCCGCCGGCCAGCTCGGCCAGGCTGCGCCGCAGCGTGCGTATGCCGTGCCGCTCCCACAGCGCAGTCGCCACCCACTGCGCGCGCAGCAGGGGCGCGTCAGCCGCGCCGCTGCGCAGGCCCAGCGCTTTATGATGCGTCTGCACTGCACAATAGTGGGATTGTCTCCTGTGTGGAAGTAGCCAGCGGTGGCGGTTGGGGTTTGTCCACCACACGCTGAACTCATCGGGAGTGCCAACAAGTCAGAAATCAGCATGGGCGCAAGGAGCGCAGGGCATCGGGCGCTGGCAGGGCGGGCGGCGCGCATGCTGGTCGTAGGCGTTGCGCTCGCCGGGCTGCACCACCATCAGCACCGCGCCGCCGGCCGCGCCGTGCTCGCGCGCGGCAGCCGCGACCGCGTCGGCGATGCAGCCGCGCGCGTCGTTCAGCGGCAGCCGCGCCAGCTCGGCCGCGGGCCGCGCCGCGCGCTGCAGCAGGTGCGCGTGCAGCTGGCTGACCAGCGTGCTCAGGCAGCCGAACGACGACGCGATGGTATTGAGCTCCACCTGCGCACCAGACACCTGCCGTATGAGGCGACCCTAACCCTACCCAATCAACTAGAGTTGTAAGGTTGGACGGTTGAGTGCACCAGCCCGGCTGCCAAGCATCGCGCGCGCTGTGCCAGGTGCGCACACGGCGCCGCGGCACCGCACGATGGTGCATGGCGGCCAGCCCCGCCCGCCTCGCCCGGAGCAACTGCCCTAGGCGTCCTGAGAGCCTGGATATAAAGTGACTCACTCCACGCATGGTGCAACGGGCCAGGCAAAGAGCCCGCAGCAGCTGCGCGCTGCAAAGAGCCCTGCGCCGCTGTGGGCACGAGACAACAGTGCTGCCTGAGGTGAAAGAAGGCAAGAGGGGATACCCAGGCGGATGCCAGCACACTGCAGCAGCGGGCGCCGCCGGGACGGGGGGCCGGAGCGGGCGGCGCGGCACCTGCAGCAGCTTGCCGGAGGGCTCGTCCAGCATGTAGTCGGAGCGGTTGACGGCGAGCACGAGCTCGCGCCCCGCGCGCGCCTCCCGCGCATCGCGCGTGGCCTCGAACACGCCCAGCAGCCGCGCCTGCGCGCACCGATCGCCCCTCGCACGTCGCCCGCATGGCCTCTGAAAAACAGCTGGGATGCAGCGCCTGCCGGCCGCACGCAGACCGCGGCATGCCTGCTGCTGTTCGTCGTACAGCTCCTCCCTCGCCTCTCAGCATGCATCCCAGAGCTCAGCGCCCCTCGACTTGCGACGGCGCTCAGCCTCCCACAGCCCGTGCGCCCTGCTGATGCCCCTGCACAGCGTGCTCAGCAGCAGGCAAGTTGACACCGAATAGGGAGTCGGGAAGCGCTCCCGAGCAGGGCGCAGCAAAGGTGGCAGGACCGGGTGCGGGGGCGCACGGTGAAATCGTCGTGGCGCGCGGCGGGCGCGAGCGTGCTGCGAAGGTACTCGCCGTCTGCGGCCACGCGGTCGATGAGCGTGTTGAACACCTGCGCCCCGGCGCGGTAATGTAGGGGTAGGGTTACGCAGGTAGGTTTACGTGCAGGTTAAGCAGGTTTGCGCGTAGCTAGGCAGCAGCGCCGCTCCATCCGGCTGCACCGCGGCAGTCAATGTGGCGCTGGGTGGGGCAGGCTAAGCGGGTCGAGCAGGCTCTCGCAAGAGGCGGCGCTGCAGCGGCGCAGGCCCGCGCCGTGGCGGCGTCCTTGGCGCGCTGGAAGGCCTCCTTGGGGAAGGGGACGGGCGCAATGGTCAGCGGCGCGTGCACCAGCGCCGCGGGCTCGTTGGGATCCCCCAAGCCCACCACCTGTAAGGCTGAGTACACGTGTGATGACACGGAGCGTCCTGGAGGTGTTTACTGGCCAATGGGCTGGGTCAGTATAGTTGCACTCGAACAGCGGCTGACACTCAATACAGCACACTATATGAAAAGGCAAGCACTTGCGTTCAGGCAATAGAAAGCAGGTCCGGGCGTTTGCATCAGACTTTGAACCCAGCTGCTATGCGACGGGCAGCACCAGACCGTGCTGGCTGGCCCATATGACCGCGTCGTCTGCCAGAGCCTGCGACGAGGCCACGCCCTCGCCGCGCTCCTGCCGGATGCTCTCCACCGCGTCTGCCATCGCCGCAGAGTGCACAGCCGCTGAGTGCAGCCTCCACTCCGGGCGCCAGGAGGCCGAGGCCTGACAGCCCCACGAGCGCGCCTGCCTTGGAGCACCTGGCGGGGGCAACTCCGCGAGATGCCTTAGAGGGGCTGTTTCAGTGCGTGCGGCTGAGCGGCCTGCTGCGCATCGTGGAGCGCAGCTCAGCGTGCTCATTGCATAACGACGTACCTGTGCCCCGCATCATGCACCATTATGCACCAACGAAGCCAAGTCATAACTAATTATTAAGCAGCGCTTGTTCAATTTTAAAACAGTTGCGCAGATGGAACAAGCACATAGAGAAGTGCCTGCGAAGAGGTGGATGATCATTTGCAATACGCCGCCGGGTGACACGGTGGGTCTGCACCTTGAAATGCAGGGCTGCAGCGCGTCCCCATGATGAGCGCCGTGGGCAGCCTCGCGCTGCGTGTGGCGATTTGCACCCTGTGCCTGCGGCTTGCGGCAGGAAGCGCCGCACACAGCCTGCACACTGTGCGTGAAGGCACCCTCTACGAGCGAAGGGCCGCGCGTGGCCAGTCTCAGACCGATCCGGGCCCTGGCGCGGTGGAGTCCACCATCGCGGCGGGCTCCAGCATACAGGCAGAGTTCGAGTCGGTGTATGCGGCGAAGAAGTGGGGAGACTATGGCGGCGGCTCCGGCCTGGGCAGCCACCCGCCCAACACCGTCTACGCGCAGCGCACCATCCTGCAGGTGCGCCCAGGCGCGCAGGCGCCAGCTCCAGGCATAGCTGTGCGCCCCTGCCTCGACCCTGCGCCCTGCATCGCAGCCAAGCACGCCCGGGGGCGTGCAGGTGGCCGTCTTGTACCAGATCGACTCGATGGTAGACGCGCCCTGCGGCGCTGTGGCCTGGCAGCCGGCGCTGCTGGAGGAGCTCGGGCGCCAGCGCCCGGGGTTCAGGCACGCTCCAACATTGCCGAGGCGCGCGCCGCTGTCTAACGCAGGCACAGGTGTGACCAAGGAGCGCTGTTGCGCGCAGGTATCTTGGCCTGGACGTTGTGCGCACCGTCGTGGCCGAGAACCAGCGGCGGCTTGCGCACCAGCCGAGCTGGTCGTTCGCGCTTGGGGACATCACGCAGGCAAGCTGGGCCCTGCCTGTTCTCTGCCTGTACAACAGACTCGCTGTGCACACACTTGTGTAACTTGGTAGTGTGTGTGCGGAGGCACCGGACAGTCATATTCTGCATTGTGCCAAGCCAGTGCTTCATACTGGCTGCAATGGTTTGCGTTGTACAGAACGCTTGCATGAAAAGCACGGCTCACAATGTCCAGCAATGGTGCAGCTCTGACATGGCAAGTGCACCAAAAAATCAGACCTCCCAGGTTGGCCGCACGGGAATGTGCTGGTGCTGAGTGATTACGTGACACGCAGGTGCCGGTACCCAGCGGCTACGACCTCATCCTGTGCCGCGACGCGCTGCAGCACCTGCCGCTGCTGTCCGTCGTGGACGCGCTGGAGAACTTTGCGCGCAGCGACGCGCGCTACCTGCTGGTGCGCGCTTGCGTGCCAGCACCTTGAGCTGCCGCGCGGCCGCCCTGGGGCTGCGCACGACGGCAGCCGGAACCAGAGCGCCCACCTGGCAGTGCGCTGCGCCGGGCCCAGCACGTACATCTGGGGAGCCAGTCCAGCGGTAGCGAGGCCCACCGTGTTCGTGTGTGCGCGCGGCGCGGTCGCCCGGCAGGCCGAGGGGAAGCATGCGGCGGCCCTGACAGTGGCAGTGCAGTTAGCTCGGCCGCCGTTCCAGACGCGCGCGGCGGCAGCGCGCACATCGGGCACTGTCAGGCGACGCGCCCTGAGCCTGGATGCATGTGTGCAATGCCGCTCACCTGGCGCGCGGCGCAGGTGGGCTCCTACATGGCGGCGTGCGGCGGCGCCAACCACAACATCCGGGCCGGCGGCGTGTTCAGCATCGACCTGATGCAGGCGCCCTTCGGGCTGGACGCGCCGCTGATGGCGTACAACGAGCTCACGTGCGCCCGGCGCCGCCCTCCTCCATGAATACGGGTAGGGTAGGGCCTAACCCATGCGACGTGTGATGTTGGCGGCCTTCAAGTCACACGCGCCCCCATACGCGCGTGTAAAGCTTCAAGCCTGCTCAGTGACATTTGCGCAGCACTACAGCTTTTGCGGTGTATGACTGAGCTGGTCACCTGGGTGGGACACGTGAAGCTGGCGCCTGCCCTGCAAGCAGCTCTGGCCACAGGCGCCGCTTGACCACCGCGCCTCACTCGCGCCGTTACTCATCTCTGGCAGTGCCGCCCGCCGTGCCCCAGTCCGGGCGCATGGCTCCAGGAGTATGGCGGCACACAGAGTCAGTCGGGGCATGCGCCGCAAGGGAGGCAGCTGAGGCGGCAGGCCGACACCGGCGCAGGCAGAGGCAGACCTGGACAGGCGCCCCACCCTGACCCAGGCATGGGGTATATGGCGACCTACCCTAAACCTCCTGCAATCCGACGCAGGCACCACCTGCTGAAGAACAAGGTGGACCTGGACAAGCACCTGCTGCTGTTCAGCATCCCCGAGCTGCGCGCGGTGGACTGGGCGGCCATGCGCGAGCGCGCGAGGGTGTTTGGAGGCCACGACACCCTGCCTGCCATGGAGGCAATGACAGCGTATGCACAGAGCGCAGGCTAGCGACAGCTTGACTGTATAGGTACAACAGAAGTGGTGCGGTAAGCATTACAAGGAGAGCTCCACGTGTCAGCCTGGCTGCCCTCAGCGCAGCCTACTGCCGCCCAAGGGCCCCGGCGCGGTTCGCGCCCCGGGCGTGTGCGCGGGTTGTGACACATGACGAGCCTCAGCACCCAGCGCAGACTGTCACGCCGTAACCTCCAGCCTTTTGTCAGAATGTGCTCATCTGCAGGCCATGTCCGCTTGCGCATGCATGCTGGCGTGCGGATCACAGCCTTGTTGCTTACTGCAGAAGTCAGCAGCACTGGTGTCTGAGCGGAGCGCGTGACCTAAAGATAGGCACCAGCTGTTTGTGAGGTTCCTTTGTGGGATACGTTGATGCGGTACAGCTATGTTTACCACGCCAAGCTTGCTTCTCCATTGCTTCTCCAGGATGCAGGCATTTGTGGGTACGTATTGACCATGCCTGTCGGGATGTAGCATGTGCTTTTCAAAAGCAGCTTTTGGGACTGCATGAGTAATTGTTCCTTGGACGCCGGGTATGTTCCCTGGATGCAGGGTATGGGCCCGGACAGAGCGCATCGGCCAGCGGCCTTACACAGCCGACACGACCCCTTGTCTGACTCATGCATCCCCGCGCGCGCATGTCCTACTCCGGCTCATCGGGCCCACCATCTCCCACCATCACCAAAGTCACCATGCATCATGCAGCGCAAAGCCCACGGCCTGCAAGGCGCCCCAGAACCTGTGGCTGTCATGCTCTCCCGCGCCCATGACAATGCTGTCGTCCACGCGCAGCACGCCTGCGCGGCCCTGCTGCAGCAGGGCGATAGCAAAGCCCAGGAATGCCTGGCACGACGGGCCAAAGGCAGGGTAAGAGGCGTCCAGCTCCAGACGTCCTAGGCGGGGGTGCGCGGCGGCAGCCTGGAAGTTCGGGCCAAATAACACGCTGCAGTTGGAAAAGCTCAGCTTGTACAGATTGGGGAAGCCCGCCAGGCTCCCCAGGGCCCGGGCGTCCAGGGCGCCCCCGATCACCATGTCATTCGCGGAGTGCCGCCCGAGAGACAGCTCTTGGAGTGCAGTCAGCACGCTCACGCCCTCCGGCAGCTGCTCAAAGTTGTTGCCGGACAGGTCGAGCTGCGTCAGGCGCGTCGCGGCCAGGACGCCTGCAGGCCAGGTCGGCATGTTGTGCCCAGTCAGGGTGAGGCCGGTCAAGGAGGCCGCGCAGGCTGATGCGCATGCGGGAAGTCCCCAGACTGGCAGCTCGTTGCGCGGCGCCTCACACCACAGGCAGTGGGCGAGGCGGCGCAGCTGCGTGAGGCGCCAAAGGGACGTGGGAAGCACATGCAGGTCGTTGCAGTTCCACAGGTCCAGGCTGGTCAGGGCCGCCAGCGCATCCATGCCCGGCAGCGCCTCCTCGCCGTCCGCCGCAAACTCACAGTTGTAAAATTTCAGGCATACAAGCGCCGGCAGGCGCGCCCAGCCGGGCGCGCAGCGGAGGCCGCAGAGGCCGTTCAGGCTCAGGGATGTCAGCTGAACCAGGCGCGACATGCAGGCAGGCAGCGTGGCGCCCCCGCAGACGTCGTCCAAGGTCAGGCTCAGCGTGCGCAGCTGCAGCAGGCCAGCCAAGCCTGTGAGCACGTGTGGCGCGCTTGCTTTAGCAGATCTGTTGCTCTCGTAAAACGTGTCCGACCAGATGGTCAGCTTGAGGTGCTCGAGTGCGCGCGCTTCAGCCAGGTACAGCCAGACTGTCCCAGGCACCCGATCTGCCCGCTTGTCAGCCAGTTCGATTCGCAGATCCAGGCGCCGCAGGCACAAGCAGCGCCCTATGGCGCGTGCGGCCCCAGCCAGGAAGTCTGGGACAGCTGCCGCAGCATCGCCAGAATGCGCTCGCAGAATGAGCCCGCATGCATCGAGCCCTCCGATCGACACCAGCAAGGGCAGCCTAGTCAGCAAGGTCGAAAGCCGCTCGGCATTTGCGTCGGCCACGGCCAGGCCGTCGACGCGCGTCACGGTGGCGCCTTGCTCCTGGAGCCACCGCCAGGCGCAAGCGCCGGCAGGCGTGCCTGGGGCAGCCAGGGGTGTCAGTATAGAGGACGCCACGCCCCGAGGAGGGCCTGCCTGAACGTCAAGAGTGGAGGCACGAATGCATTTATGCCAAGCAGTGCACAACACACGGACACTGGGACGCGAGCGGGGCACGGAACGCACTAGGATGTCCCAGCGCCTGCCACAGCCTGCCTGTGACAACAGGGTGCAGCGTGGTCCAGAACGGCGCCTCGAGCGCCTGCCTGAACCGCCTGTCGCCCCGGGTGCGCTCCCAGCTTAGCTCACCCGCGCTCTCGAGTGGTCATCCTTTGTCAATGTGCAGTACGAACCTGCAGACAGTCTGCAGCGCAAAGGCCTGGGTCCAGGGTTCACGCAAGTGTGCAGTCTGCTCGATGACTTGCGCCGCGCACGCCTGCAGGACCTGCACAGGTTGGCCAGCGATAAGCAAGGAGTGCACTCGTTCCCGTGCATGCGGAGTGGAGATGGGTGTGTGCGTAGTGGAGACGGTCCTGCATTGCAGTCCAACAGAGTGCCCATACCTCTGTAGGAAGCTCGTCCAGGCGAATGGCCCGTGGCCGACGCGCTGCACTGGCGGTGGACGAGCGCGTCCTCATCATGCGCTGCGGCGGAAAGCGCTGGAGGAGCTACAGGCGGCGCGTATCCTCTGTGGCCAGACAACTTGCCACCTGTTGCAGGCCGAGAACAGCGCAGCCGAGCTTCCCGTGTGCTTGTGGGGCTGCACAAGCAGCCTGGGTTGGTCAGCCACCCACGGGCTGCTCAGGCGTGCGCTCCTCCGAGCTCCGCCTGTCTTGGACGTGCAAGCTGTGCGTTCTGTTGGAGCGTTTTGTTGTTTCTGACAGTTTACATGTCTGTCTCTAGCCAATACAGGCACACCTTTGAAATGTGGGCAACATGACTAGCAAGCACCAGTAAAAGTCAACTTAGAGAGGCAGGTAGGCCTTCAGGCAATGCCAGGCAGTCAGAAGTAAAAAGCGAGCTATCATAGCTCAGCTATGTCAGGATGAAGTGCAACTCTGCGAGAGTCCCACTTCCAGCCATCCAGTCACGCAGGGAAGCGCGCTCAGCACACAGCATACATTCAGCCTATGATATGGCACTTAGAAAAAAGAAGGCGTTCAATGGTTTAACGCGGCCCGATCACTCTTCATCATGAAGACTTCATGCATGTTGTCCGCAGGAAGGTGGTGCTTGCGCCTCCAGACTTGCGCATGTCAGCTCCGGGAGATGATGTAGTACACCCTAGGCTAGGTGCTCCCGCTTAAATTCAAAGCCGGCCCAGCTATGCGAATGGCAAAGACTGAACGACTACACGTTCCGATTGCAGCCAAGGAGTACCAAGCCTGTCTCGTGTC
>JAABUO010006971.1_pt1 | contig 12927 bp, 13 predicted proteins | sample 5559291 | NCBI WGS metagenome assembly JAABUO01 (sample SAMN10711878, study PRJNA513372) | rock metagenome | isolation source: Antarctica rocks | place: Antarctica: Victoria Land, Finger Mt sud
CTGAGGCTGAAGAGTGTGATGCAGGCTGCAATTGACTTAGGTGCAATGGTCATTCATTCATTCACTCACTCACTCACTCACTCACTCACTCACTCACTCACTCACTCACTCACTCACTCACTCACTCACTCACTCACTCACTCACTCACTCACTCACTCATTTATTCATTCATTCATTCGTTTTTTCATACGGTCCGTCAGACGGTCAGCCAGTCAGTCAGTCAGTGAGTCAGTGTCTTTCCCTAGGGTCAGGTACATACAGTCCTGAGGAGGTCCCTGCACGAGATCATATGCTGATCACTCTGTTGTGCAGGTGCTGTGGTAGCACGCTTGAGGGTTTTCATCTCAGGCATCTGCTGGTCATTCTGCTGTGCATGCGCTGTGGCAGCCTTGATCACTGAGCTGGGAACTGATAGAAGCAGGCTGCTGATCACTCTGTTGTGCAGGTGCTGTGGCAGCCCGCTTGAGGGTGTATGACTCAGGCATCTGCTTCGTCTGCTCCCACCTGTCTTCAGGAGAGAATGAGGGGGATGAGCTCAAGCGCAACTATGACTACTCAGAGATCGTGAGGAGGGGTCAGTTCCCGCCAGATTCAGTGGTGCTTGATCCCGAGACGTCCCTCAGCGCTTCCCCTGGCGCTGACAGTACCTCACAGGTGACTAATCCACAACCCCTGGGACCAACTCGTGACCATGTGTACACTGCCAGACAAGGTCAGTTGCGTCCAGATAGCTGTGAGCACCCCGGAGCCATCTCTGGCCCACCCCTCCTGGTGCTGACAATACCTTACAGGTGACCAAACCAAATCCCCAATGAACAACCCATGTGCACACTGCCAGCAGAGGTCAGTTGTGTCCAGATTGCTGTGACCCCCCCCCCCCCCCCGAGCCATCTTTGGCCCGGCCCTACTGGTGCTGACAGTACCTCACAGGTGACCAAACCAAATCTCCTGTGAACAAACAGTGTGCACAATTCCAGAACAGCTCAGTTGCCTCCAGATAGCTCTGAACACCCCTGAGCCCAGTTATCAGTGCTTCCACTGGCTCTGACAGTAACTCAGAGGTGACCATAATTTAAACCCTGCGATCAAGACTTGACCAACAACGCAATGCCAAAACAGGTCAGTTGCGTCCAGATAGCTGTAAGCGAGCCCAAAACTTCATGCAAACAGCCGGCTCTCCTGTTACCGATGGTAATTCACCGGTGGCTCTCAAAAGTGCTGCTGTAATGCATGGCCAAGCTTTTGTGTTCATGATCAGGGGAAGAAACAACCTCCTGACTGTGGCAGGTAGTTTGCATGCAAGGTGCAAAAAGCTGTGTTGAATGTGCTTCACCAACAACCTTCAGATGTAAGCTTGCTTCCCAGAGCAGTCTCAGTGGACCATGTGACCTTCCCAATTGTAGGCTTGAGGGGTTGGCAGGGACCCAGGGGAGTGGGGCAGCCAATGAGGCTTGCTGGACAGTGAGAACACAAACTGAATGGGTAAAGCTGACTTTGCAGTTGCCAATGCAATAGGCAGACTGACCCAACTCTGCCCTTCCAACTGTAGGCATCAGGAGATGGCAGGGGCCCAGGGCAATGGGGCAGCCAGAGGGGCTTACTGGAGAATGAGCATGCCATCTGGATGGGTGATCTCAATTACCGACTCACCATATCTGACGACAAGGTGCATCACTTCCTTTCCTTACCTCACCTCACCTTGCCTTGCCTCGCCTTGCCCCTTCCCTTACCTTACCTTACCTTACCTTACCTTACCTTACCTTACCTTACCTGACCTTACCTTACCTTACCTTACCTTACCTTACCTTACCTTACCTTACCTTACCTTACCTTACCTTACCTTGTTTTGCCTTGCATTGCCTTGCCTCAACAGTAGCATGGTGCTTGTACAGCAAGGCTGTGCCCTTTGTTCCTATGCCTGGTCTTTGCTTGTGGCTCTTGCCGCCTGTATGTGCCTGAACACGTTCAACACGTCCTCAAAATGCTCATGCAAGGACCTTACATTGTACCATCCTCTGTATCAAGTGCTGTATGCTGACAGTGCTGACAAAGGATGCTGTACAGCTCACATCTTGCACTATATTTCGGGTTTAGGGCCTAAACCGTAACTGCCTAGCATTAGGCCACCATATTCACGAAAATCAAGTCTGCAGCAGGTGTGACGAAGCTTTCTGTAAGGAATTTGTTGATGATAGTGGTCTGAACTTGCAGTGTTGACAAGGGTGGCAAAGCTGCTGAAAAACGCATTTTGTACAGGCTTGTGGTCTGACCAAGGAAGGCTGGACAAGCTAGTGTGACAAAGCACTGTGTGCGGTGCTGGTTTCTTGAAAGACTGATTTAAAGAGCGTCAAAAGATGCATCAAGAAAGTTATATGAGTGCCATGCCAACATTATGTGAATATGTGAGAAACTTGGTGCAAAGGTGTCTCAACTTGCAGTGTTGACAAAGATGACAAGGCTGCAGACATCACATTGTCCTTTATTGAAGTACATTTAATCGATTATTTACATACTTACTCTACGCAGGCTCGCAGTCTGATCAAGGAGTCGAGGCTGGACAAGCTGGTGGAGGCGGATGAGCTGATCCGCATGGTGCATGATGGCCGCTCCTTTGCCGGTTGGATTGAGGGCGCCATCTCCTTCCCTCCCACCTTCAAGTGAGCCTGCAAGACATGCGTGTGAAGCAGTACATTCTCCACAATAATCTTGCATATTTTATTGCATGATAATGATGATAATAGTATTCACATTGTATATGCTCCATTTTCCACATAGTTTTTGGATTTCAATGCTCATATATCCACAACAACCAATGTCTAAGCATGGTACAATATGCATAATTTATTTACAATATGAAATGTAGCATTCCGTCATGTTGATACGTATGAATGTGTATACAAGTAGTATGCACATTCTTCATATACTGAGGCCTGCCACAGGCACTGCACTAGGAAAACCCCTGGCTGGATAGCAGATTTGACTGATTGCTGCTGCTTTGCAGTTACAGGGCAGTCACAGGCTGCACTGCAGTTACAGGGCAGTTACAGGGCTGCACTGCACTTACAGGGCAGTTACAGGGCTGCACTGCACTTACAGGGCTCCTGTACCAGCACCTACCTAGCTTACACTGCCACAGGTGTTGAATCATTTAGATGTTAACAGACCCATATGCTGTGATTGCTCCTGGTGACAGGTGTTTCACAGCATAAGCAGGCATGTTGTGCCAGGAATCTGGTATAGATGCAGCCTGTATACCAGTAACAGGCCTACACAGCATCATACTGTATATGGATCGTGACTGTCTGGGTGATACAGGTTCAAGAGGGGTACAAGCCAGTACCTGGGAATGGACGATGAGGATGAGTCAGACCAGACAGAGCATGCAGGCAGTCCAGACAAAGCACAGGTGGGTGGGTGTGTGTGTATGTGTATGAAAGTGTGTGTGTGCTTGTGTATGTAAGTGTGAGTTTGTTGGTGTGTGTGCGCATGCGTGCGTGCTTGCCTGCGGGCGTCATAGTGTGTGTCTGTGGCAGTCCAGACAAAGCACAGGTGGGTGTCTGTCTGTGCCTATGTCTGTGCCTCTGTGGTAGTCCAGACAAAGCGCTGGTGTGTGTGTGTCCGTCTGTCTGGGTCTGTTTGTGTCCGTGTCATTGCTGCAAACTCTTTGCATGTCGCGCTGTGGGTTATCACGCCTGTGATGTTCCTTGCCCTGTTGTACAGCAAAGCACCCCACGTTTCTGTGCCGCACGTTCAGTCTGACTGCAACAACCCGTCGTGCTCATCAAGAACGCTGTTGACTCAGCTGTGATGGGTCCAGCCTGCAATCTACATACAGTTGTGACTACAAGGGTGGTGTTTTGTGTTTTTCTGGTGTGAAGCTTTGTACAGACTAAACCCTAAAACCTAAACCCTAAACCCTAAGGCAGGCCGGCCACTCACTTTTGTTGAGCTCTGGAACTCCTGTCACAAGTGCCACTTGAGGCCTATCAGAACCACCAAACAAAGCACTTCAGCGGATAGTATGGGTCGTCCGTAGGGTAAAATGTAGGGTATATCAACCCTAAAACACGTTTGATTTGTTGGCAGCTGATCCAAGGGACACGACTCTGTAGTTTGGGCTGACATGTCTGGGTTCTCAGGGCAGCCTCATACACCTTATCCCCAGGCTTTCTTCAGTCAGATCTTCAGTCAGATATTGCCAAAAAAAATCGTACTCTGCTCTTTTCTACACATGCAGCCACTAAAAATCATGCAGATTAACTCTTTGTGTTGCTGGCTGTAGAATCCACCACAGAAGGAGAAGAAACGCACACCTGCCTGGACAGACAGAGTTCTGTACAAGTCTCCTACTGGAGCAGTCAAGCAGACACACTACTCCAGCGCTCACCTGCTGGTCTCAGACCACAAGCCTGTCTCATCCAAACTGACCCTCACAGTGAGGCTTCTTGATATCAGACTTCCTTTGTTCGGTGGCTCATTTGCTTATTTGTTTACTCTGCCATTCATCCATTCATCCATCCATTCATCTATCCATCCATCCATCCATCCGTCCGTCCGTCCGTCCGTCCATCCATCCATCCATCCATCCATCCATCCATCCGTCCGTCCGTCCGTCCGTCCATCCATCCATCCATCCGTCTGTCCATCCATTCACTGTACTGTACTGTACTGTACTGTACTGTACTGTACTGTACTGTACTGTACTGTACTGTACTGTACTGTACTGTACTCATTCACTCATTCACTCATTCAATCATTCAACCAGGGGTCTTTCCTTGGGGTCAGCTATGTGGAATCCCTAACAGTCCCCTGTATGAGATCCTGTTTTGGTAGTCAGCATACCCACTATAACTGCTGATACACCGCACCAATTGGACATTGCTGCTGTTCATGGCTGCTGTGCTCGTTTTTCCCCTGTCTTCAGACCTCTGATGTTTATACCCCAACAGATGCATCCATCCATGCATCTGTTTGTCCATGGGTATGTGCATCTGTCTATTCCATATGTCACACTTTCACATCTGCTTGATTGGATTCTGCTGTGGTGACAGCCTGCCAAGGTAGGCTTTGAGCGTCTGCTGGTTCAACTTCCGTTCCAGTGTACTGTTCCGATGCCAGGTCATGACATTGGCCTGGTGATCAGAAGCACAGCAGAAGCTTATGTTTACAAACTCAATCACGCCCCCAACTGGTATGTTATGGCCTGCAAGACAGGGTGGCCACCATGTTACAATAGAATTTCAACCATAGGTTAGCGTGACCTTTTTCAGTCTGAATCAGGCCATATCAGCTCACATCAGGCTGACTGCTAAACAGGAACTTATGCAGGGACTACTTAGGAGTGCACATGTATTGCCCTTCTGGGGAAAGACACGCGCTGAATGAGTGATTGCATGAATGAGTGAAGGACCGGACAAAACCTGAACAGAGGCTGGCTTGAGTGAGCCACGGAACGGAGCAATGAATGAATTAACTTGTGAATTAAGGATGCTATCTGCATACCCTGACCTGTGTTTGGTTTTGTGCAGGTGCGCGAGTATGTACGAGATGTGGTGGAGGCTGCTGTGGACACGGCTCGCCGAACTGTGGATGCAAGGGAGATGGCTGCAATGCCAAGGTTAGCATGCCTGCTGTACAATCTCACAGCTCTCTTCAGTCCCAAAACGTGTATGGTTTTACAAACACGTCCATCCTACAGTGGAAATTTAAACTCAGAAGTGCCTGAGGACAGTAAAAACGCGTTTCTACATCGGGAGTATGTTTTAGACAATCACAATGTTCTGGTAGTTGCGCTATCATTCATAACACGTAGGTATGCATGCCTGCTGCGCGACCATTCATGTGAGCACATTGCTTTGCTTCATTGTGGAGAAAAAAGAAAAAGGAAAAGACTCCACCTTTTGGCGTCACTTTCATGACAAGGCAAGTAACATACCGGGCTGCCCAGCACTTCATTGTAGATGCAGAGATGTGCAGATTAGGAGCCGCTTTCTACAGCCAAGAACAAAGGCACCTCACTCAGGCATAAGCCCATTCTCTCCAGCAATCCCTGTGTGTTATGTCAGGTGTGAGCTGCAGAGGTTGGCGAAGTCTTCTATGGTCGAATGAGTGAAGAATGAGCACCGCGCTCATGCTTAAGCACGCTCTTTCCATCAACTCATGTTTGTTATGCACCTCGCTCAGGCACAAGCACACTCTCTGCAGGAATGCCTGTCTTATTGTGTCAGGTGTGGGCAAAAACCCATCATTGCAGAGGTAGACAAAGCCTTCTTTGGCCAGGAGTAGAAAATGTACCTCCCTTATGCATTAACATACTCTCTCCAGCATAGGAGATAGACGAATGCCTCCAACGGTCAAGAAGAAGGCACCTCGCTCACGCATAAGCACGCTCTCTCTGTGTGTCACATCAGGTGTGAGCTGGAGCCCACCAGTGCAGAGATAGGTGAGGCCTTCTACGGCCAAGAGAAGAAGGTGCATCTCATCCTTCGTAACATTGGCCAGGTCACCGCCAACTTCCAGTTCATGCCCCTCCCTGGCGCCATGTTCGGCGATGACAAAGATAAGAATTTTCGAACCGCTCCCCGATGGGCGACGATAGAGCCTGAACAGGTGAGGGCTTTGACAGGGTTTAGTGCAGGGGGCCATTGCATGTCAACAACTTGCCCTGTAGCCAAGTTGCCCTATATTTTGTTTGAGACTGTTTAGACATGCCAAACATTTGGTGATGATGTTGCTTGATCAGGTTTCTGACAACCCTGGCATATCTGGTTGGCTGAAAATGTAAATTTTCCTAATACCCCTCCTCCTGACCACCCAATCTGCAGCTGCTGTGTTCTTGCTGTGAGTTGCACTTGGTTATGACAAAGACCTGAGCTGGTTGACTACCCTGCAATGCTTCTTGTGACCAAAGGCCAAATTCCTGTGACAATGCTTGACTGCAGGAGATGTTGATGACCATCTGGATAGATGCTTGCTCACAATCGTTTGATGTGGTGCCCTTGTGAGCATGTTGAAATGAGGTTGCAGGGTGCGATAGAGCTTGGCTGTGCGCAAGAGGTGCTGAAGACCTTCTGCATTTATGCTGACATTCCTGCAGATTAGTGCTCTTCTTCAGCACGATTTTTTGAGAATGCAGGGTGTGATAGCCCCTGTCAGCAGGCAGGATATGTTGACAATCAGAAAGTTACAATATGCTGCCCTTTTGAGCATGATGTTCTGAGTGCAGGGTGTGATAGAGCCTGGCAGTGGGCAGGAGGTGCTGATGACCATCTGGATCAATGGAGGCATCAAAGGCACTGCCCAGCTAGCTGCAGCCAAACTGGTATGTCTGCATTGCCTTCTGCCGTGATTCCATGGAGAGACAAGACTTGTCCTGCACGTACCTAGCTCATAATGAGCTGAAAAGCGTTAAATCATCATTATAATTTTTATTATTATTATTTCCTCAGGCGGCAGGCAGACACTGCCTTGCCTGACAATGCTGTGTGCATGGCCCATGCAAGTGACATCACATGACGCTGTGCAGATCATCCTATGTCATGTACTACATACATCTCAACACTGTATTACTCAAGCTATATGGTTGTCACAATGTGGTCCTTTGTTTTGGAGATATGCTCAGCAGAATATTTGCACAGATGACACTGCGGTTGTGATGACACAAGACATCCTCAAATTTACAATCTTGTTGCATAGCATCAGACAGCACTCAAAGCTGTGCTTGACTCAGGCACTGCAGCGGCAACAACAAAGATGACTCATGTTATGCGGACTACTCATCTAGCATATACATTGTGCATGTTGACTTGCCTGTCAGTATCTGTTGCCTTTCCTGACCCTAGAACAGGCAATGTAGACTGATTGGCGATTGGTTGCTTGTTGTGTTGAGTGATGTGTGTTGATTGATCAGTTGATTGCTTAATCAGTCAAGCGATCCATCAAGCAAGCAATCACACAAGTCATTGTTGCCTGTCCTTGGGACTCATCAGTTGAGTGTTTGAATAAAGAATGACTTATCGATTGGTGATTGACTGTTTGCTTTGGCCAAGACAAGCTGAGATGGTGAACAGGTTGGAAAGAATCCTGTCTCTAGCACTGCAGCAATAAAATTATTGTTGATACAGTGATGATTCACAGCGACAACTCATGTCAGATGGACTGCTGATCTGGCCCATGCATATCATGCATTATTTGCTGTTACCAACAGAAGCTAACATACTTGACACAATGTGCCCTTTTGTCTCTGCAGGATTGTAAGCTTGATGGGTGGGCTAACTGATTGATTGTCTTGTTCAAGACAAGCTGAGATACTTGCCAGGTTACGCCCTTCCTGTCTGTGCAGGATTGTAAGCTAGAGGCAATCCTGGTGCTGAGGATACAGGATGGGAATGACATCTTTGTCAGCGTGGGTGGCAACTACCATCCCTCCTTCTTTGGTGTGGCCTTGCAGCGATTATCTACCCTGCCTAGGTAGGGTTGCGCACCTCTTCCTTCGTGCATCCCATACCCACGCACTGCACTGCAGGCAGCAACTAGCCAATGTGTTTAGAGTAGCCTCACTTGCTGCTTAGTCATGCTATGGTCCTGCATGTGACTATTTACATGCACCTGTACAGGTTACGTGCAGGTACAGCTCAAGTGTTGTCATCATGATCATCATTATCACAAGATTGTGTGTATGTGTGTGTGTGTGACCAAGCTTATAGGCTTGCTGACAGAGCAGCTACAGTCAGCTGAACCAAGGAAGCTAATGACAGGTTTGGTCCAGAGTCTCTGCTGCTGTCCAGAGCTTCAGGTGTGAAACAGATACAGTGACGGCTGCATATCTCGCTGTTTCTGTTTCACACTTGAGGCTCTTGACAGCAGCAGAGACGCTGCACCAAACCTGTCGCCAGCTGCTTTGTTGTTGTCAAAGGAAGCTAATGATAGGTTCGATGCATCCAGGCAGGATGCCACTGTATAAAAAATTTTCAAATCTGACACAAGTCCTGTCATGCCCTGCAGCTTGCCTGTCATGCCCTGCAGCCCGCCTGTCAAGGCCTGCAGCTGTTACAGCAAGCTCTTGCACACCCTGTATTCCTGCAGCTTTACCTCTTGGCACAGCAAGCCCAGCGTGCACAGCAAGCCCAGCGGGCACAGCATGACAGAGCGCTCCTTGAAGCAGAAGATGGCACTTTGACTGCACATGGCGGCAATGCTGTACACTGGTGCATTGATCAAAAGTTTTCTGTTTTTCCAGGTAGAGGAGAGAGCAAGAGAGAGAGAGAGAGAGAGAGAAAGAAATCACATTGCTTTGGCCAGCCAACAAGACTACAAGTCTCTGTTTCCATATACGGTTACGCTTATTTCTTTTTGTGATAGGAAAGCGGGGTACAAAGCCAACCTGTAGGAACTGATGTAATATAAGACAATGTAATGTAATTGGGGGGGGGGGATGTAGTATAATGTGACACGATGTAATGTAAGTTCATTTTGTATACTAATAAGTAATGATATGTTTATATAAAAATTAACGAAATGAATAATAATGTACCTGTCATGCAGGCCGCTGGTTCCCTTGACTTCAAACATGTCTCAGCATGACAGTGGTTTGCGTATCAGCACAGCCAGAAATGCAGAATCCACTGACAAGGCAGCAGAAGAGGAGCAACCAGGCTCTGCTGTCTTCTACAGCCCCTCCGCCAGTCAAGATGCCAGCCCTGCCAGTAAGTCTGCTTTTTGCATCATGCTCTTCAAGGCATCTCATGCCTTTCAGCCAGCCAGTGAGCCTCTTGAGGGCTTTTGTGCCTCCCTGTGACACATGTCAAAGCTGTTTGCTGGCTGGTTGCATGAAACAACTGAGCCTGTTGAACGTCAAACCTATTGCTGTTCGTACGACCAGGCGTGTGAATGTCATCAACAATCAAGGCTGGTGTCTGAGGAACTGATGTGGTTCCAAATGCGCTCTCGTTTTTCAGCTGCAGTGATCATTCTGTGATGAGTTCTGCCAGCAAGGCTGCCTTGCAATGTCTGCCTTCCTAGTTTATGCCTTCCTATGTCTGCCAGCAAGGCCATCATTCAGCGTCTGCCTTTCGACTGCTGCCTGTCAGTTTCTGCCTTTCGACTTCTGCCTTCCATGTCTGCCAGCAAAGCTGCCATTCAGTGTCTATCTTTCACCTTTTACCGTTGGGGCAGGATATGGATGCCAGCAAGCCTGTGATTGGGAAATGCAGGCACAGCGCATCACTCTCCGGATCACTCAGATGTACACAGTCACCTTCAAAGACATCAAGCCAGCCCTCCATCCCACTCAGCCGTCCCATCAGCCACCAACTCCACCCCCAGTCAGCAGTCAGGATCAGAACAGCCGGATGATCCCGCTCATCTCACAGCACCACAGGCTCAGCCCCACGCCTCAATGGATGAGTCAGCAGTGGCCAGTCATGTGCCCCCTGAGCTCAGGGCTATTACAGCTTACCTAAGGGACAAAGGGCGGTTGCGCACACCAGGCCTGTTTGTCAACAGCGCTGATGCCGCCATGCTGTGGGCGATGCATCAGCCTGCAGAGGTGGGGACCCCCGACAACAACAGGGAGCCCAAGAGTGGGTGTGCTTTGGCTGTGAGACAAGTCAGGGAAGCGCTGGATAGGGGTCAAGAGGTAGGCAAACACATCCATTCTTACCGTCACAGCATGTGACTGCTCTGTTGACAAACCTGTGCAAGAGTGACCAAGCGTTACCATTGACAGTCGGTACAACATGTCCGTCCTTGAGTGTATGGAGATTTTTTTCGACGGACAATTGTCTGCATGTTTTAGACATCTTCTGCATGGGCAATGGCCTGCTAATCTGACCACACTCATTGCCAGGGATGAGTGCATATCATGCCTCCAGGGCTGTGTGCCAGTCATCATTGCCATCATTGCACAGCTGCTGCATAGAGCTCTGTGCTCATTGATGAGTAGCCATGGTCCACATGTGGGATGACAGCATCAGGTAAGTCTGATGATTCCATATGTAAAGTTGAAGCTCTGCAGATCTCTTCCAGGTTTTATCCACACATGAAATGGTATCATCAAGTAAGTGCTGCTGCTGTGCCGCTGCAAATTCCTTCAGCCTTGATTCATACATGAAATGGCATCATCAAACAAATTTGAGTTGCTGCAGATCCCTTCCTGCCGTGATTTATGCGTGAATGGCATCATTAACAGATATGAGCCGTTGCAGATCCCTTTCAGCCATGACTCTTAGGTGAAATGACATCACCAAGTGAAGGTGTGCTGCTGCAGATTCCTGCCAGTACCAGTGCACATGACGTGGCAGCAACACTGCTGGCCTTCTTTGCCTCCCTACCCAACCCCTTCATGCCCCCTGCCGCCGCCCAAGTCTGTGATGTGTGCGTCCCCTCTGCCAGCGCTGCTTCCTCCCTACTGGCTGACTCCTTATCTCCTGTGGAGTGGGCTGTCTTCAGACACATCTCAGGTCAGACTCGATCCTTTGCCTGTCATCTGCAGGGGAGAAAGAATGTTTTTCCCCAGATACAACACCACTGCACAAGTGGCCCAGTCTTTTCGTTCATCTGAAGGCGCACTCTCTAGGTTCCTATGAGCAGACTGTGCCAGACATTTGTACTCATGTACAACGTCTCCGACTATGCCTGTGACTCACCCTGCATGCGCCTGATGCCTGTTGGCTAAGCCCGCCATTATATTATTATTATCATCATTATTGTTGTAATGCTTGAAGACCAAGCTATGACCTTACTCTGCAGCATCTGTCTGGCATTTTTTATTATTTGTTTCTACTATTATTGAACAGTTTGCTGCTGATGCAGAGCTGTTGCAAGAGGCATTGGCGCAAGACAACTCTGCAGCCAATGGCTTGACATCAGCAGGCCTGGCCGCACTGTTTGCAGAGTCCTGGTTCCCTGGCCTCACTCCCGGCTATGGAGCCGCAGGTCAGTCACAAACAGACTTGTCTTGTTGTCTCGCTGCAGTCCGGGCAATGATCTGTTCTGAAAGAGTGGCTTGCACATGACTTACAATTGTTCTCGCTCTGGGCCGCCGCCTTAAAAGGCTCCCGTTATGATCGCTGAACAGTGTAAACTTTTCTTTTCTCTTCTTACAATTCTTCTGCTCCATCATAGTCTTTGCCTGGAAAATAGGTCACACTTTATGTTCTGTTGCACAAGCCATGATTGTTGTCTTGATGACAGATAGGTTGTTCACTTTCTGCCCTCTTGCTTGAGTCCAAGCTTGTCAATTTTGGTTGTACTGGTCCATTGCTGAGGCTTGCTGATTTGCCTGCTACTGTTTGATGCAAACAGTGGTTAAATCGGATCATGAAGAGCTCGCTGACCTCAAAGCTTTGATGGGACCAAGAAGATTTTCTATCTGAGCATTTCCCGTTGAATGAGTACGTTTGAGACATGAGTTTCTAGGACAAACCTGCTGGAACACAGTTTATACCGCCATGTACAAACTTAGGCAGGTCTGTAGCTTCAATGTGATATTGATGATAATAGATCACCAGGTCAATACCAAAATGCATACTCAAGTCTCATGGTGTTTTGATTGCAGGGCAAAACTTGAAACCTGAGGATGTGGCAGAACTACAGCGGATGGCAGAGAATATGGGTCTTATTGCTGATAGACGAGCAGCATTTGTGGCATTGTTTCTAGACCCTGACGAGTCACCATTGTGACGCTTGACATAGCTGCTTTGTGCTGCTTGGTGCTCTTTGCAGATTGAAGTAAGTCTGTCTAGGGTGCCCACAGCCAAGAGTGCGTTTGCACAGCTGCAGGATCCTGGTGCCGTATGTTAATCAGCTTTTGCCAACGTTTACGCATGCCATACATGTATGGGCCCGTAAAACTCCAGCATGTCTGAGGCCCCATCCGCACGGCGATTTGACCTTGGGTCAGATCGGCCACATTTTGATTCCGAAGC
>JAABUO010006973.1_pt1 | contig 12926 bp, 8 predicted proteins | sample 5559291 | NCBI WGS metagenome assembly JAABUO01 (sample SAMN10711878, study PRJNA513372) | rock metagenome | isolation source: Antarctica rocks | place: Antarctica: Victoria Land, Finger Mt sud
TGGCCGCCACGACTCGGCGCTGGGCCTGGCGTCACATCGCCTACGACGGAGCTCCAGATAACGACCGTTTGCGATAGAGCTCAACCACGGCCGTCTACCCGTCTCCCTGCGTTCCGTATGAGGATCGTCTAGCGGTGTATCGGAGGCTGGCGCCGTGGGCTGGTGACGTACCCCTGCAACGACCCGCGCGCAGGCGCAGGCCTCGGGTGACATGTCTGTTGTATCGACCTCGATGTCGTACCGCATGTCGGTGTGGACTCGCTGCGCCTGCGTGCGTGCCATCCCGGGAACTCGGTCAGGCCGTTTTGCCTCCCGGCCAGCCGCGACGGCCGGGTCGCAGTGGACACCGACCCACAGCACGTTCAGCCCTTCCATGGTCGCCCGCATCGTTGTTTGGGTGGCGCCCCCGGACAGGAACACCTCGTCCAGGATCAATGGGGCACCACCCCGTGCCATGGCCGCAAGGCCGATGCGCCATAGGTCTTCGCGAGCGCTGAACTCGGGAGCGGTCTGAACATCGCCGTTCGGGCGAAAGGTGATGTCGGCCCGCGGACTGTCACCGCGACCAGGAAGCGCATCGATGAACGAGTCGACCCCGAAGGTGAGCCACAAGTCCGGGAGCAGCTCTTGGAGCTCTCTGGCGAGAGTCGACTTACCCGAGCTCGATCCACCGTTCAGGACGATGATCTGCACGGCCAGATCAGGAAACACGTGTCCAACCATAGGCTCGGCCATCCTGCCCGCAGACCGATCCCGTTGCGGTGACGGGCGCGATCTTGGCCGCCCCGGCACCTGAGCCGGAACGGTCACCGTAGGACGTTCGCCATGTGGTACATGGGAGTAACAACCCGTGGCCTGGTGCTGGGCCGAACGGCGGAACGTCGGTGCATACCCATATTCAGTCGGCGTTGTCAGCACGGCGTGGGAGTCAATGGCTACAGTCGGGCTGTGCTCGTGGTCGCCATCATCGCTCTCGCAGTGGCATTCGTCAGCGCGGCGGTCACCCTGCGCGCTCTGGCTCAAGCGAAGCGGTCGGCCGACGGTGCCGAACATTCCGCTGCAGCGGCTCAAGTTTCGGCTCAAGCGGCCGTAGCTGCGGACCACCGGGCCCGCACGCCGCAACTCGCCGTGTTCGTAGAGAAGTTGGGTCCCCCCGATGGCACGGAGGCAATCTACCGAGTCCGCAATGACGGGCCTGCCGACCTGGACTCGGTGACGGTGTATAGGCCGGTGCTGGGGCCGGTCGAGGGAAGCATCCGTCACGAGGTCGCGGCTACCGGCCAGGGCGATTACGGCGACGCAGCGGAAATTGGCTCGATCCCAGTCGCGCAGTACCGTCGGTTCACCTTGTCGCTCGGGTCGCGAGAGACTTTGCCTGAGTTCCGAGTAATAGTCCGCTGCAGGGCCGGAAAGGATGATTGGACCCTGAACTTCCTACTCGACACGCCGCGTGTGAAGGGCCAGTCGAGCCTGTCGATGGGCACACCTCGACCAGGTGAGGGGTGATTCGTGCCTCCGCTGGCCAACGTCGGGTGGGTACGAATCATGGGCGATGGCAACAGTCGGTGAGGGATCGAGGGGCGCCTACCGTGAACCGGCTGACGGTGAACCCACAATCGCCTCAAAGTCGCACGCAGCCGTAGCGGTCACCGATGGTGGAACGGGATCGGCGGCGGCGCGGTCAAGCATTGATCGCGGATGCTCCGAACCCAGTCCGGATTGATCGGGCGAGGACCTGGTCCGGACTCTCCGCCGGTGATCACCCGAAGGTCATCGACCCCGATACAGGTAGTCGGCGCTCTCGACACTGACCCCATTCACAGATTCGCCGGCCAGTCCCGCTCCCCGGCGAGCCGCCGCAACCTGGTCGACCGTTTCGTGAGCACCTGATACGTGTGCTGCGGGGTATCGGCGAACACCTGCGAACAAACTCCACCGGCACCTTGGCGTGAAACAGGTCTGACATGGAGCTGTATCTCCAGGGCCGAGGCGCGGGACCGCCATCGGCCATGGTGGCTGGATTCAGATCTCCGTCGAAAGGTCAGTGTCCATGAACAAATCGTGTCACTTGGGCGGCGCAGCCCGTGCGTTTGGCGACGCGCTGGTCTCGATGATGTGGCCGTTGAAGGTGACGCGGCCGACGATCGGTAAGAGAACGGCGATCTCACGACCTTGGCCAAGCGGTGCATATCCCGCCCTCGCGGCGCGCAACCCGATCGCAAACCGAAGAGGTCCTGCGGCTTCAGCAGCCCACAGGACGATGTCGTTCGGCCGAATCGTCGACCGACCTGTCCGCAAACCGCCTCCCCGTAGGCGTATGCATCGGTGACGGCCTCACCGGTCATCGCCTTCCGACCAGTCGCCTGGGTGGGCGCGCCGACCGCGAATCACGGCGGGCGCAGTGAGCCAGCCGCCCACCAGGGCTAGCAACAGCACAGCGATACCGCCACCGATAATCCAGCTGACACGGCTCATCACAACATCCCCTCTGCGGACATGGTCGGATCGACCTGCGTTCGATGATTAAAGCGTGTCTTCATACTCGCCAAGGCTTGAGCGTCTGTGCCGCCCGGCGGGATGCGCGGGGTGCAGGCAACCGTATCCGCGGTTTCAGGTTATCCGGGTGAGGAAAACTCGGAACGCGGTCCGCCCGACGCGCTTGAGGATCGGCGTTGCCGTCGGACCGCCCCGTTGCTGATGCCGGTCAGTTATTAGCGCAGGTAAACAGGTGTATCACTGCCTTTTCTCAATGCCAACGATGGAATCTCGTCGCTGCGATGAGCTGCTAGGCTAAACGGGTGTTTCTCGTAAACGCCATTTGGGCAGCAATGAGCCAGAAACGTGCTGAAGATCATCATATTGACCCCGTTTGGCTCTGCTGGTTGCCACTCTCGTGTCCCCGTTTGGGGGCGTGTAGCACAGGCGGGTAGCTAACGTTCGTATAACGGGTTCCCCAACGGTAGGTGAAACCGCCTGCGGGACAGTATCTTTCGACGTCTTGTCAGCTCTTCCCGGTCGCCGGTTGCAGGCTGGTTGCGGGCGTTGACAAATCCTGGTGTCGGGCTTAATTTCTGAGCTGTCTTGGTCGAATCTGGTGCACAACCGAGTGCGAACCGGTCGCAAGGCCCTTGGTTGGGGGAATTCCCATGTCCGGTTCGCTGGCGTTCAATGCTGCCCACAGTCGGTTTCGTACCAGCCGGCGGCGGCGTGTGCTGCTGAGCGGCACCGCCGGCCGGGCAGGTGTCATCATGCTGACCCTGACGTTAGCCATCGCCGGCGCCGGGCCGGTCAACGCCGCCCCACCCGGGCCACTGGTGTCGGCAACGGCCCGGACGGCCCAGGCCCACAAGAGCGCCAGCCCTGCGGCGGCCAAACTCACAGCCGCCAGGTCAAAGCCGCCGGTGGTGTACAGCCCGTCCAGCTCGGTCAACCGGACTCCGACGGGGTCGGTGCCGTTGGGCAGCTGGACGCCGACGTCGCGGGTCCGCGGCGGAAAGACCGGATCGTCGGCGGCGACGAGACCATCCAGTGGGGGTGTGACGATCGCTGCGGCTCCCGTCGGCACCAGTGTCGGGCCGGCCGACCTGGGGATTCTCGGCGGGGTCGGCCTGGAAAAGTTTCCGTTGGAGTCTGCTCTGACCGCGCAGGTCAACGTCGGCAACGGCAACCTGGTGATCACCGGCAAGGACTTGACGATCAAGGGGCCGGGGCTGTCGCTGAACCTGACCCGCTTCTACAACGCGCTGTCCTCCGGAACCGGGGCGTTCGGGCCGGGCTGGACGATGTCCACCGGCCGCGACGTCGGCCTGGCTTTCGCCGGCGGGAACGTGACGTTCACCGGCCCGTCAGGCTTCCAGGTCACCTACACCCCGGCGTCGGGCGGTGGGTATGTGATGCCGCCGAACATCAACGCCGACCTCGCGCACAACAACGACGGCACCTACACGATCACCTACCGCAACAACACCGAGAAGCTCACCTTCACCGCCGGCGGGTTCCTCACCCGCGACACCGACCGCAACGGCAACGCCCTGGCCCTGGGCTACAACGCGGACAACACCCTGGCCTCAGTCACCGACACCGCCGGGCGGGTCACCACCTTCCAGTACAACGGCCCCAGTGGCGGCGGCGGACGGATCACCAGCCTCACCGATCCCACCAGCCGCGCAGTCACCTACGGCTACGACGGCTCCGGGAATCTGACCAGCACCCGGGACTACGACGGGCACAGCACCACCTACCAGTACGACAGCAGCAACCGGCTCACCCGGATCGTCACCGCCGCGAACCACATCGTCGACCTCGGCTACGACACCGCCTACCGGATCAGCTCGATCACCCGCTACGTCAACGGCACGGCCGGCCCCAGCTCCATCAACGGCTTCGCCTACCCCACCGCAACCAGCACGGTGGAAACCAACCCGAACAACAACCGCTACACGTTCACGCTGGATGCCTCCGGTCGGCCGACCAAGGTCACCGACCCGCTCGGGCACAGCCGCGCACAGACTTTCACCGCCAACGGCGACGTCACCACCGCAATAGATGCGTTGGGCGCCGGCAGCAACCCGGGCAACGTCACCACGTATCGCTACGACTCCAGCAACCGGACAACCGGCGCCGCCACGCCCACCGGCGCCGCGACCAAGTACGAGTACGACCCGAGCAGCAGCTGCGCCAGCACCGACCGCACCCACCCCTACCTGGCCAAGTGTGGGACCGACGCCCAAGGTAACAGCAGCCTGACCGGCTACGACACCGCCGGCAACACCATGTCCGTCACTGACACCACCCCCGGCCGGACGGCCACGACGACGGCGACGGCGACCTACCAGGGCGATCCGAAGGCCGGCGGCGGGACCGTGACGTGCGGCGGCCACCCCGGCCAGGTGTGCACCAGCACCACCGCCAACAGCGGACTCACCACCTACGCCTACAACACCAACGGCGAGCTGATCACGCTCACCCCACCCGCCCCGCTGGGAGCGCAGAGCTTTACCTACGACAGCCTCTCGCGGCTCAAAACGGTCACCGACGGCAAAAGCCAGCTGACGACGTACTCCTACAACGCCGAGGACGCGGTCACCTACACCACGTGGGCCGGCGGGGACACCGATCAGCTGACCTACGACAACGACGGCAACCAGACCCAGCAAACGGACAACCGGGCCGGCACCAACAGCTACACCTACGACGGACTCGGCCGGCAGACCTCTTTCGGCGAGACCGGGAACACCACCGCCTCGACCGTGACCTACGACCCGGCCGGCAACGTGCTCACCGCAAGTGATTCGACCGGCACCGTCGCCTACGGCTACGACGCCGCGAACCAGCTCATTAGTCTCGCCGAACCCGGCGGGACCTGCCCGGCCGGCCAGTACGGGACAGCGCTGTGCACCCGATTCGACTACGACGCCAACGGCCACCTACTCAAGACCACCTACCCCGGCTACACCACCCAGACGTCCACCTACGACAACAGCGGCCGCGTCCTCCACAAGATCGCCACCCACGGCAGCACCGTCCTGTCGGACCTGAGCTACAGCTACACCGCCGCCACCGCCGGCGGCCCCGGCAACAGCAAAGACCGCCAGGTCACCCAGACCCGCACCGACACCCTGGGTGTCGGCGCACCCGCAGGTAGCATCACCACCTATGGCTATGACACCCAGCGGCGCTTGACCACCGCCGTCGAGAAGACCAGCGGCGGTACCACGAACGCCTCCTGGTCCTACGGGTATGACCTCGATGGGAACCGCACCTCCAGCAGCAGCCTGCTGGGCGGGGCCACCACCAACACCAGCTACGGCTACAACACCGCCGACCAGCTCACCAGCCGCAACAGCAGCACCACCGGATTCACCTACGACGCCAACGGCAACGAGACCGCGAACCCCGGCTCCCCCAGCCTCGGTCTGCCCACTCGCAGCAACACCCTGAACACCCGGGACCAGGTCACCGCCATCAATACCGTCACCGGCGGCACCAACACCACCATTCCGTTCACCTACGTCGGAGCCGGCAACGCCGAACGCACCAGCGTCGGCGTCACCAGCCAGGCCGGCGGGCTGAGCATCAACAACACCCTGCTCGGCGTCGGCAGTCAAACAGCTGCCAGTTCTCCGACCACCGCATTCACCCGCACACCCGGCGGGACTCTGGTCAGCATCCGCGCAGGTGGCGCCAGCAGCTACTACCTCACCGACAACCTCGGCAGCGCAGTCGGCCTCGTCGACGCCAACGGCACAAAGGCCGCCACCTACGCCTACGACCCGTACGGAACCACCCGCACCGCAACCGGCCCGCAAGCCGCCGCCAACCCCTTCCGCTACACCAGCGGCTACCAAGATCCCAGCGGCCTGTACAAGCTCGGCGCCCGCTACTTTGACCCGTCGCTGGGCCGCTTCACCCAACCCGACCCCTCCGGCCAAGAAAAAAATAACTACACCTATACCGGCGACAACCCCACCGCCAATACCGACCCCACGGGCCTCGATGGTGACTGTAATTCATACAATGCCGACCCCGCATGCGGTAACTATTATCAAAACCCGATGGATCCTAATACCGGCGACTCACTTCCGAATCAAAATACAGTACCGCCCATGAACGAGTCATGTACTAAGTACATGGCAATGGTCGCAATGGGTTACTCCACAAGCCTAACCGCATGGTGGATGGCCGGAGTAACTACATTATCGGCCACGTGGGGTTACTCGGATTCGGGATGTTAATGAAGCCGAACACCAACTATAAGGAGACCCATCATGGTGCCACAACCTCACTCGCGGGAAATCGGGGTCGGAACATGGGTTGCTTTGGCGGGGCTCTTTGCAGGCATGGGAGCTCTAACGTGGACCTTAGTTGATTTCTCCACAACTCCACTCTCTCTACGCGTCCTTTATCTCTTCGTTAGTATCGCGTGTATTACCCGCTCCAGTTGGTATTTACTTCGGCTACGTCGAAGAGGTCCACTAGCCTGAACCATCTGACCGGGGGCGGAGCCTCGGAGGTGCTCCACTCGGTCGTTGATCACTTCGTTGGGTTCTTCTGGGGTCCACCAGCCCGACGTCGAGGCCGCCGACGACCCGCGGCTCACCAAATGGCAGGCCAAGGCCAACGCGTTCCGCATCACCGGCCCCTGGCCTACAGAACCTGAACGTTCGACGTTCGACCACAGGAACGTCCGGCCCGCAGCGGGCCCACCCGGTGAACCCGCGATCTTGTCTTGCACGCCTGCGGAGGCCCACCTCATCGGACGACTAACTGACCGTCTTGTGATCCGTTCGTAGGGGGCGGCTGACGATGCCGCGGCTGTAACCTGCGGCACGGCGTAGCGTCAGGCTGGCCCCGTGCGAGTCGGTCAATGAGGACGGCCATGTTCTTGCGCCGGTTCATCCCACCTGTCCAAGAAGAAGCCGCGGTAGGCGGCGTCGATGCTGGTGAACGATGGGCAGTCCGGGCCCACCAGGAAATCCCCCTGACCGGCGCTGACATTGTTGTCGCCGGCCAGCCGGTGGAGCACGTACTCCGCCGACGGTAGCGACGTGCGGGTGCGGTCATGTAACTCGAAGCTCGGACGGTGCTGGAGCTGCCCCGATGAGTGGATGCGAGGCAGCACCACATCAAACTCGCCCACTTGTAGCCGCCCATCGGCCTCCACGCTCAAGGCCCCGATCAACTCCTTTGCAGGCAAGGTGATCGCCACGAAACTCAGCGACTCGTACCGCCAGGTCTGGCCCGGCCACGTCGACGGCTCCTGATCACGGCCTGGCCGTACCGAAGAGTCCAGCAGGTGCCGGACCAATCAATCAGAGCTCGCAGCCAGGCATCCCCATCGGGCACTCGCATGGCAAGCTGTGCAAGCTCAAACTGCTTCACACCGCACGTCCCGTCCTACATGCGCCGCAGGACGCCCAAGTTTCCCCCATCATCATGCAGATGACACCTGATGCGCATCACCCTGACGTCAGTGCGCAGCTTGGGCCACTGACATGCTCGCCACCAACCTGCACACCTCCCCCCTGTCAGGCCCGCGTCTGTACACCGCGGCCAGAGTTCCATCGGATAGTCGGGTCTGCTGCGCGGTCAGCACGTAGCGGACCGGGCCGCCGCCCACCAACAGTGAGGATGGCGCTAGGCCGCCATAGAAGGCGTTCTCCCGGAGGGAACCGCCCCAGGGTCCACCGCGGAAGAGGAAGAAGTCGATGACCATCGGGGGTCAACCTACCCAACGACGGCTTCCGTACTGCCGGCCGGATTGATCTACGTTCCCGCCTGCCACCGAGCTCCCCGCCGGTGGCTGCGGGCGCAGCTTGAATGGGGCGCGTCCCCATGGTCTGCCGGAGACCCACCCCGCTCCGCTTGAACTGGCCAGGACACGGATAGCCCGCGGCGCTCACCATCGTTGCGCTCCGCCCTCGAAACCTAGGGCCCAATTGTGGTCGCTGTCGGTAAGTAGGAGCGCCCCCGCCCCCGCCGTCTCGTTTCCTTGAAAGTGGAACATCGGCGTTGCCGATCCGCGAGCATCGTGTGAAGCGTCGTAAAGTTGTCACCGGCTTCGCTCGCGTAGTTGTCACCACCGCCGGGTCTATGCAATGGCGGGGGCGATGTCGCTGTCCCGCAGGAGGATCGTCCTGCGGGCAACTCGTTCTGCTGATTGGTCGGCGACAGCACGGTGGGAACGGTTGCCGTGGAGAATACGAACGTGAGTGACGAGCCTGGACTAGAGGCTGTCGTGGCTCACAGGTAACGTCCTGTCTCGATCAACGAGGCCGAGCATCGGAAGACTTGCGCGTAGAGAGCGAGGATGGGCGTTGGCGCACATCGACGCCTTGATCGACAAGGTCAGTGACTCGGCGTTACGCCAGGCTCTACGCGACCAGGTCGACACCATGCTCACGAAGCAGTCGTTCGGTTTGGTCTACCAGGCTCACAAACCGGAGACGGTCGAGCTGCATCACTACAAGGTGCGGCGAGGATGCAAGGTCCGGATTTTGAGCGAGGACGACGGGGCGCTCTACCGGGTGAAGCAGGTTACCAAGAACAAGGTAGGCATCGTCTCGCTGACCGAGATCCCCGAGCGCTGGGACGTGGCCATCGAGGACGTCGTCGTCGTCCGGGAGTTCGGCGAGCCGATCTACCCCGGCCTGCGCTCTGTCGGAGAAGTCCGCCGAGGTGGTGACAAACCCCCGCACATCGTCATCAACGCCGAGAACTTTCACGCTCTAGAGACGCTGCTATACACGCATGAAGGCCAAGTCGACGTCATCTACATCGACCCGCCCTACAACTCAGGCGCCCGGGACTGGAAGTACAACAACGACTACGTCGACGGCGTCGATCAGTACCGGCACAGCAAGTGGCTGGCGTTTATGGAACGTCGCCTCAGCATGGCTAAGCGCCTGTTGAAGACCGACGAGTCGGTTCTGATCGTGACGATCGACGAGAAGGAATATCTCCATCTCGGGATGCTGCTGGAGCAAACATTTTCTGACTGCAACACCCAGATGATCAGCTCGGTGATCAACCCGGCGAGTTCTGCTCGGAAAGGCGAGTTCGGGCGGTCGAACGAGTATATCTTCATCGTCTACATCGGTAACGCTGCTCCAGTGCCGCTTGAGCTTGACCCCGACTGGTTCGGCAAGACGTCGCTCAAGCGCAAGGACAAGCTGCGCTGGCAAGAACTGTCCCGCCGGGGTGACAACGGCCGGCGCATCGCCCGGCCCAACTTGTTCTACCCGATCTTCGTGATGGAAGACGGCTCCAAGATCCACTCAGTCGGCGATGCCATCCCACTGGATGCTGATCGCCACGACAGCCTTCCGCCAGCTAAGACGGTCGCCATCTGGCCAATCCGACGCGACGGTTCTGACGGGACCTGGGGCCGCAACCCAGCCAGTCTCCGAGACACGCTAATCAAGGGCTACGTGCGCCTCGGCGGGTTCACAGCCAAGGGCATGGCGATCTATCACATGGCCAAGGGTGAGCAGACGAAGGTCGAGAAGGGCATTTTCAGGTCACTGGGCGCCGCACCGACGGCTCGATCATCGTGGATGACGACAACTACAAGTCGTCGCTAGTTCCTGGCACCCAGTGGGACATTCCAACACATGACGCGAGCACCTTCGGCTCGGCACTCCTGCGGAAGTTCCTGCCCGATCGGCGATTCCCGTTCCCGAAGTCTCTGTACGCCGTAGCCGACGTGCTGCGGTTCTTCGTGACCGACAAGCCGAACGCCTTGGTCTTGGACTTCTTCGCTGGATCAGGCACGACGGCGCATGCAGTCGGCCTCTTGAACGTTGAGGATGATGGCCAGCGGCGAGCAATCATCGTCACCAACAACGAGGTGTCCGACGAGGAAGCTCGCGCGCTACGAGCTAAAGGGCTGACTGCTGGCGATCCCGAATGGGAGCAGCTGGGGATCTATCACTACATCACACGGCCACGCATCGAGGCCGCAGTTACGGGCAAGATCCAGGACGGCACACCGGTTGTCGGGGCTTACCTTGACGAGACGCCCTTCAGCGATGGGCTTCCCGAGAACGCCGAATTTTTCGAGCTGACCTATGAAGACCCTGATCACGTGAGTCTTGGTCGCAAGTTCGAGGCCATCGCACCGCTGCTGTGGATGAAGGCGGGCGGACGCGGAGCACGGATCCAGAAGCGGGTTCTCAAGTGGGCGTTGCCGAAGGACGCGATCTACGGCGTGCTGTTCGACACCGACCACTGGAGTGAGTTCGTCGACGCCGTGCTGGCCAGAACCGATGCCATCGCCCATGCATTCGTGGTGACGGACTCCGAGGCCACATTCCAAGAGATCATCCGCGCCCTGCCAACAAGCATGTCCGCAACGCAGCTGTATGCGGACTACCTCCGTACCTTCGAAATCAACACGACGGGCCGCGTGTGAGATTCATACTCAAGGACTATCAGTTTGACGCGTCGAAGAGGATCGTCAAGCAGCTCAGGCTTGCCACTAACCAGTTCGCCTCGGACACGTCGATGTATTGGTCGGTCATCCTCAGCGCCCCGACCGGCGCCGGAAAAACCGTCATCGCATCATCCGTGATCGAGACCCTGTTCGATGGCGGCACAGGTGTTGCCGAAGACCCGTTGGCCACCGTGTTGTGGGTGACGGACGACCCGGCGCTCAACGAGCAGACGAAGCGGAACATGCTTTCGGCTTCGACGACTCTCGGACCCGGGCGGCTTACGACGATCGATGCTGGCTTCGACTAGAAGGCCTTCGAGCCTCGACAGGTCTACTTCCTCAACATCCAGAAGCTCGCTCGTAGCAATCCCTTGTCACGCAACAACTCTGACGGCCGGACCTACTCCCTCTGGGAGACGATTAAGAACACCATCGATTCTAACGGCGCGCACTTTTACGTCGTGATCGACGAGGCGCACCGTGGGATGAAGTCGGAGAGCGACCGCGAAACCATCGTCTCTCGCATCATCAACGGCCAGTCCGGCATCAACCCGCCCGCCCCGATCGTGTGGGGCATCAGCGCTACGCCTGAACGCTTCAACGTTGCCCTGAGCCGTTGGGCGATCAAGCGCCTCAACATGCCCGTCGATGTGCCGATCGATGAGGTCCGGAACTCCGGCCTGCTCAAAGACCTCATCATCTTGGACAACCCGGCAGCCGGACAGACCGAGGGTGACACAACCCTGACTCGAGCCGGCGTTCTGCAGACGCTCAAATTCGAAGAAGACTGGCTTGCCTACGCCCAGGCGCAGAGCGAACCGCCCGTCATCCCGGTGTTCGTCGTGCAGGTGCCGAATAAGCCGAGCGATGCTGAGCTGAGCGAGATCCTCGGTGCGATCTTTGGCCCGTGGCCTGGGCTCAAGGACAAGAACGTAGTCAACACGTTCGCCGATCACGTCGCCATCAGCGTTGGCGGTCACACCGTCGGATACATGGCACCGCAAGACATCCAAGACGACGACGAAGTTCGTGTGGTGCTGTGCAAGGACGCCATCTCGACGGGCTGGGACTGCCCTCGTGCTGAGGTGCTGGTCTCCCTTCGCCGTGCCGAGGACGCCACCTACATCGCGCAGTTGATCGGCCGGATGGTTCGGACTCCTTTGGCGCGCCGAATTCCAAGCGATCAGACGCTGAACGTGGTGCATTGCTACCTCCCTCGATTCGACAAGAAGCAAGTCGGGATCATCGTCAAGCGCTTCTCTGAGGGAACCGGCGATGACCCGCCCATCGACGTCATCACGAACCCGGTTCGGTTGTGGCACAACGAAGCTGTGCCGGCCGAGGTGTTCGACTTGATGACGTTGGTGCCTACCTACATGGTTCCGGGACGGGTCTACCGGACTCAGATCGCTCGTCTAAGTACGCTGGCAACGCTGCTGTCCGGCGACCACATCGTGGAAGACGCGCTGGCTCACGTTCGCATCCAGATGAACGGCGTACTTGGCACCGAGCGCGCCAAGTTGGAGACTGATGGCAGTTTCGCCAAGGGACTCAAGCGCATCCGGAGCTTGAAGGTGGAACGTAGTTATGCGCTGCTCGCGGCCGAGACGATGGATGACCTGCCCGAGACGGCCGAATACGACGTAGAGCGCGATGACAACAACATCGAAGATCTTTATAAGGTTGCCAAGCGCAAGCTGCCTGAAGGCGTTGCGTCGAATTATTGGAACAGCCTGGTCGAGGCCCAGGGCGACGACGACTACGACCCTACAGAGGCCAAGGCTGAGACTGCTGTGCTCGCTCTTCACAACCAGGTCATCGAGGCCGTCGAAAAGGCGTCGGAGGCCCAAGTCCAGGCGTGGCTCAAGGCTCACCAGTCATCGATAGCAAAGCTGCCTGATGCTCGCAAGGACGCCTATGAGCCAGTCCGGCGTGAAACCCGCAATCCGGAGCTCACCGAGCTGGAGTTGCCCGACACCAAGGTGATCGAGAA
>JAABUO010006975.1_pt1 | contig 12924 bp, 17 predicted proteins | sample 5559291 | NCBI WGS metagenome assembly JAABUO01 (sample SAMN10711878, study PRJNA513372) | rock metagenome | isolation source: Antarctica rocks | place: Antarctica: Victoria Land, Finger Mt sud
CAATGTGATCACAGAGCATGACTTGGTGCCCAATAAGCGCAGAATGCACTTCAACGCTGCCATGCTTGAGGTGAATCTTCCAGCTCGCATCACAACCTGCCATGAACAAAGTCATGGCCATGGAGACAGTACTGACACGGATGCTAAGAAGAAGTTGTTGCAAAGAGCTAGCCATCATTCATCATACTGTTGCCCTTCCATATTGCAATGCAAGACACTTGAGTCTTTCCATAAGTGTAGTCTTCGGTGTCTATTCCATGACCGCAAAGCATGATGGTCTGAGGCTCAGTCTGCAGCTGCATACTAGGCTGCATAAGCTGGAGCAGGAGCGACGTGAACAGAATGCGAAGAAGATGGAGGCATACACCCAACAAGTTGCACTGGAACAGCTCAAGGATGAAAACAAGGACAAAGCCCGTCTTGCCCAGAAGCTAGCAGAGCTGGAGGTGCTGTCACCTTTCCTTACAAGATATTGTGCGTTTTGCAAGTCATATCCAGCTTGCATACAAGCCAAGCAATGACTTGTTTGACTAAGTGTCCATGCCTGATGTCCTTACGGCTGCCACTTGGAAGCTGCTCAATGGCAACTAGCTGACCATGCATAGCGATACATGTTTGTGAGTCTGCTGTGTGGCTATTACAGCAGGTGAGGTACACAGCAGGACAAAGTGCAACCAACTCTGGTGTAGTGCATCATCACTACATGCATAACAGTGCACATGCTCTTGACATAACAAGCTGCATGCTTCACTGAGACTGGCAGAGCATCAAGGCTGGCCGCTGCAGGATCCGTATGCGCAGCACCAGAAGCTGGCAAAGATGGCAAGGATAGCTATCAGGACTCTAGGGCGGCAACGCATGAAGCGGTCACCAGCTCAGAACTCTGAGCTGTTGGCCAAGTCCAATGCTGTCATCCTCAGGTACTGTTTCACATGAGTCAAAGCTAGGTTGATGCAAAGCATGGCATTCGGTGTCACTCCGCTTGATGTCCATGCTGACATCACCAGCTTTGGTCTGAAGTGGTTGCTGCTTGTCCTTGCTACAGTGGATCTACATGCAAAGTGATAACACACAACACAAAGGCTACTAGCCAGAACAATCTGGCGTTCCAGCGTCCCAACCTGGGCCAGATTTGGCTGATCTGATTTTGCTTCACAAGCATCCTCCTTGCATGTCTGTTTGCCAAACCTCACAGTGTTGTTTGCTGACAGGGCTGCAGCCCAAAGCCTGATCAGAGGCAAGGATGGAGATGTTAGCTTGGGGTGGGACATGCCTAGCCATAGAAGCGCAGCTGTCTTGTGCTTTGATGAGATGCAAGTCACAGACCCCTTTGCAGCAGTTGCCCTCAAAGGTCAGTTGCCCAATGTTCTGCAGCCGCACAGTTGATCATGGATCTCCTGCACTTATGCTTCTTGCTGATGGCATCTTGTTGTATGTGTCCATGACTAGAACATTTGTGGCTTGTGTAGACAAGAAAAGACAATTTCACACTGACCCAGCTGATCATGCGACAGATACATCATCATAGCTGCTGTTGTCATGTCTGCCTTTATGAGTGGCATCATTAGCATTGTACACAAACGCACAGATAGTGTCTGCCCTTCATGATCTAGTTCCTGGCAATCACTGCTGCATTCTGTAGTGCGATGCCAGCGTCTTGACGGTCATAGCAAAGCACATGCAGCACAAAAAGGTCGCTGATAGGCTTGTAGCAGTCTCGAACATGTGCTGGCCATAGTTGCCAGTTTTTAAAGATCTTGTCCCGTCTTATCAGCCCACATCAGCTCATTTGATTGCTGGTACCGTCGCTGCTTAGATGGGAACTCATACAGAGAGCTACTCAGGACTGTAGATACCTGATCCTAGTGGAAGACATGTGCTTGGCGGATGAATGAATCAATGCATTCCATCAAGAATTCTCATGCCAAGAAGCATGGGAGATGAACGGGTGTCCTATTGCCATTGCATGCAGTGCCTCCTTCATTGTGCATGGTGCAATTCTCAGTATCCCTTTCTTGTGTTTCATTATTAAGACATGTTGTTGTGCATGCAAAAGGCAGTTGGTGTTGGCGGCGTTTGCAGGTGTGATGGAGGCGCTGCTGGAGGAGGGCTGCATCATTGTGGCCACATCAAACCGAGCTCCTTGGGATCTGAACCGTCATGGCCTGCATGAAGATCTGTTTGGGCACTTTGTGCAGAACCTCTTGGAAGCTTGTCGACCCTATCAGCTGTCTGCTGAGCAAGACTACAGGCGCCTGCTGGTACACATTACCCTGCACAACCTTTTACTGTGGCGCTGTCATGCAGGCAATGCAGTGAGTGTTAGTGCACAGCTGTAATTATACAGCTTTCTGCCAAGCTGTGTGATGCTGTAATGGTCACTGCATCCTGCTTCAGGGCATGTTGTGCAACACAGCTACATTGTGGATTTTCAATTTTGACCACTTTGTGGCATTCAGTCGCTTTTTGCATGCTGATGGAGAAGGAACGCCCCTCTCCATTTCTGTTTGCAAGGTGCATGGACATGACATGCTGCTGCATGTGGCAGAAGAATGCAGGACTCACACTGAATGGTCCCTTGTGGTCATAGGCTTCAGACACAGCAACCGCATTCAGTGAGAACTACTTCTTCCCAAAGGGGCCTGCAGCACAGGCAGCTCTAGACAAGCGGTGGCAGGAACTCACAGCAACACAAGCTGAAACTCCTGCTGTACCACTTCAGCTGACTGTCATGTTTGGGCGCCGCTTGCAGGTAACCTACTCACGCCATGTCCTCAACACGTCATGATTGTCAGCGTCCTTTTGGTGCACATTGCTGGAATAGTTGCATCCAAATGGACCTCAGAGGCTCAATTGCAGCAAGTTGTGTGGCAATCTGTGTCTGCAGCAATATTCAGCAGACACACGTAGTGGCAACTGGCTAGTGCGTCGTCTGTGTGTGCAGTCAATTACACGTTGAGCACGTGGGTTGTCTGTGTGTGCAATCAATTACAGATTGAGCATTTTTCTGTTGTTTGGTATTCTGGATAAATAGGTGATGCATGCGTGACAGGTGGAGCAGTGCGTGGGTGGCTCCGCCAGATTCACGTTCAGCGAGCTGTGCAATCAGGTCCTGGGAGCTGCTGACTACATTGCCGTAGCACAAGCCTTCCACACTGTCTTCTTGACGGACATCCCCACCATGTCTCTCAAGGTGTGGCCCCCCCCCCCAGTTTCCGTCAAACATTGCAGTCAGCACGTACATTGAATTCCAGCTTTGTGTGATTGCCAATGATTGCCAAAACGTTTGCAATCCAGAAGATGGTGTTGCAATCAAACAGTGACAATAGAATTATGGTGCAGTGCACATTAAGTCATCATGACAGCATTCCAGAGTACCAGGAAAGACCTTGGCGTGTTGCTACGGAGACATAACAAGCTCGCCAATCATCTTTGGCAGCTGTGCTTCTGCATGTCAGACCATACAGCATCCAGTCTTACATTTGTGCTGTCAGCTGCTCACAGGTGCGTGACCAAGCACGTCGCTTCATCACCCTTGTTGATGAGCTGTACAATGCTCGAGTGCGCCTCATCTGCTCAGCTGACTCACCGCCAGATCTGCTGTTTGCTGGCAACTTGAATGAGGAACCCATCATTGATCTGGAGCAGCTTCAGTATGAAGGAGCTGTTGAAGGTTTGCTCTCTTGCCCTTTCCTGTCATTGAACCTTTTGTATCATGCAGTCTGTGTGTGTACGCCGCATGAGCGTATGTATGACAGCTTGCTTCAAGCTTCAGCCTAGCGTCTTAGCCTTGTGTAGGTCTTGTTCTTTGAGGTGATGCACATTAGCATGCTAATGCTGTTTCGTGGCCATGTACAGTGATTTTCTGGAAGACCTTGCAATGACAGGCATAGGTCTACAGTGATTGCGCTATGGCTCTCACTTGCAAGCAACGTCAGTCTGTGACTGTGCAGGCAGTCGACTGCGACGTGATTTGATGGCAGAGGGAGGTGTAGCACCAGTGGCTGCAACTGCAAATGCTGCCATGGCAGCAGCCCAGAATTTAGGTGGCATGGAAGAAAAATTTGCTTTCAAGCGGGCAGTGTCACGCCTGCATGAAATGCAGTCCGAGACTTACCTTGCGTCTAGGATTCGAACGTGAGTTTATGCTTCATTGTAGCGTGCACGATGGCTCAAGCGTGAAGGGCTCAGAGAAACGGTCATGAGCACTGTTGCTCAGCCTGTGCAAGAGGGCAGTCGAGCCATGGCTTCGAGGCACGTGCGAACACGTGCATTCCACGTAGGCATCTGGAAACTACGGCAGTGCTTAGTACAGGAAGCTGAAAAGGCATATCTGAATTAGCCAGATTTGCCTGCGGAAAGCGTGTGAATCATGATCATCACCGCTGCGTACGCTAAACACAGGTCTAAAAGCTGACCGAGATTTGTCTGAAAGCTGATGGAGATTTGAGCAGTGCTAGATACGTTACTCATTGCCATTGGCCACTGGGTGTTAGCGGGCTGTATATGCGAGCACAGTCTTAACAGAAGAACATGGTGCTGGCGGGCATGCTATGTAGGCAGCAGCACGCTGTAAGCTTCATTAGACAAGCCGAAATGGGCATGCATCAAATTTATTCATGTGTTGTTGTTAATAGATACAGTTCATAAATTCTAACTGTGCTGCAGTCAGACAGCTGTCCACGGTCATGCAGGCTAGCCACCCTTCGATGGCTGTGCTGCCTTCAGTCTGTAAAGAACGCTTTTAGACTTTGCCTTTGCATTTTCCTTCAGCTGTCTTGCTCGGTGGCAGGCTGCACGCGCCAAAAGGCGCTGCAGAGTTTGGCACATTCAGTGCCTCACTTGGCTGAATTTCTGCCCTCTGCAGGGCTGATGAAACAGCCCTTGCCCCTTTAGATCTACCAGCGCGGTTAAGCTAGAAGTCAAGGGATGCCGTAGTCTGCAGGCCAAAAGCACTTGCATAAGACGCAACAGCAAGAGGTCAAGCCCTGCGTAAGCCAATTGCTATTCTTGCAGATTTTGACAGTTGCGGCGAATCGCTCACAGCTGGCTTTTGGCGAGCACTCCCTGATGTGCACCTTCAAACCCTTCCAATCAGTCGATGGTACCAGTGATAACAGCAGCGGAAGCTTCGGCGTTGTGGTAAAGCATGAGCTTCCGGCAATCGACGCCCAAAGCTACGACTCTGACGATACCTGTCAGAATCAAGAGGTGCGCTGACCGTTCAAGCTGAAGTCTTGTCCTGCGATCCTGCCTGCTTGTAGTCATCGTGCTGCAAGCCAACCAGCTCGAAGGCTTGGCCGTCCATTGTGCGCTCTCGCATTGCGGCAATGAGGCCCCAGAAAGCACGCGTCTCTCGCGTACTCTGCTGCCTGAGCTGCTTCTCGCGTACAAGTCGTACTAGGATACTCGTTGGCACGGTCTCAAAACAGCTCAGCTGGCACATCAAGCTGTCCGAACGGCTTGGTCTTGTATGCCAAGCGTGAGAATTGTTTGCAGGTTGAGTGGCGCAAGGTGCCATTGGAGGACGTCAGCAGCCGGGCGTCGCCCGAGGTGCTTGGAGCTGTTGACTTGCTCAGTCTCAAACGAGCGACTTGGGGCGAGGCAGCTCCATTTCAGACCCAGCTTCAGGTTTCAAGACACCCAGGCAAGTGTATGATTGATTCAGATGCATCGCACATGACTGCAAAGCTTTCCGTCATAGCTGGCTTGCCTCTGCAGATTCAGATTATGGCTGTCCCGCCACTCTTGGTCACGCGTCTGTGGCTTGGTGCAGTGACATCTACTTGCACGCCTCAGCACCGCTGAATGTTCCCAGGCTACTGGTAAGACCGACCCTTGGTTGAGCATGAGCTCGCAGTGATACGTCTGCTATGCCTGTCATCGATACACACTTCTTGCTGTGCAGCCTGGTAGGGACGACGCCAGTACTAGCACCAGTGGCGGACATTGCTGTATGAAAAATATCCACACACCTCTTCGCAGCAGGAGTCAGTGCGTTGTGCCATATTGGCACTCCCAGAAGCTGTCTCGCCAACCAATAAAGGCAGAATTTACTTTGAACAGCAACAGGTCTAGTCTGCAGCACAAGACAAAAGGCCGCGGCAGAGATCCTGCTTGCATAAAGGAATGGGCTGCCCTAACCACTTGGCTCAGGATGAATTTGCATCAGGCAGGCTTGCTGGAACCAGATTTAGCTACAAGCTGCTGACAACAGAGCTATGCACACTCAGACTGATCTGCTGTGTGTTCCATGTAGGCAAGAACAGCCAAACGCCAAGTGTGTTTTGTCGGGCACAGGTCACATGAGCTTGGCAGGTATGGAGGTGTTGCTAGAAAACCATGCACTAATAACCTAAAGACCCATTTTCAGGCAGATATAACAAGCTTTGCACATGCAGATGGGTCTTTGACCTGAATTCCAACTTGCCTTGGAGTGAAGTCAGCAGGGAAACTAAGCAGCGCCTGAGGTCGTTGCCAAAGGAAGCTGTAAGTCAGCAACACACAAAAGTCATGAAAGTGCAAATTTGCAGCTAAGCAAGACATGCAACTATGATAGTTCCATGTCCTGCTTGGCCGAACTGTAGTGTTGGCTGGCTGTTTGCCCTGTGCACATCCAAGATTGTTTCATGTGGAAGCTCCATTGGCATCAGTATGTCACGCTGTCTCCTTCTGTCCACCAACGGTGATCAAGTGTCAAGGTGCTGCTGTGTGTGTGCAGGAACAAGCATTTGTACACAAGTACCCTGTCAGAGACCCTAGTGGATGGCAGGACAAGGCTCTCAAGTACAAGCCAGGCTGTAGTTCAGATGCATATGACATAGCCATGGGCCCATTGGTGAGTGTAATCGTCTGTACAGCTTTTTTTCACCTTTTGCCCAAGCCGTTGTGCAAGCAAGGGATGTTCACTTGGGGTGATCAATCAAAGGCATGTTACTATAAGTTTGCTGTGTACATCTCTTGTCTGGCTTCTTGTGCTTATCATGTGGCCCTGGTACAGTGGCTTGAGCTCAAGTCTCAAGCTCAAACAGGCAAGCAAATTTGCTGTGCCATTGCTCACTGACAGAGTGTTGCCACGGGACTGTTGTGCAGGTTTCTGACTTGCATAACCTTTATCTCAAGCATGAAGTTCACAGCAGGCGGTCTCTGCACATGATGGGAATATAGCCCTGGGGTAAGTTCAATTGTCACCATCGAAGCTGGTCTTGGAACATCTACCTGTCCTTCTGTTGTCTACTGTTGGATGATCTGATGTCATTTCTGAAGCTGTTTTGCTGTGCACAATGATTAGCTCATCGAGGGGCATATTGCAGCTAGTTTGAGTGACCTGACTCAGTTCAGGAAAGTGTGATTTTCATGTTGTTCCAACTTGTTGAACAACATCCTGATGAGTTGGAGTTCTGCGTCATCAGTTTGAAGTTCACAATATTACACGACATACTATGCCATTAGCCAGTTGATTTGTTCTGCACAGAAACGTGACAGAATTTCCCTACTAATAATTTGAGCTTAAACTTTTGGCTGATGAGCTAATGAACAACAGCCCAGACGTCTCTTCATTTTTGTGTACCAGCAGCGATAGCAGACGTTATAGCATAGTTGACATGTATTTCATGTTCTGTAAGGTTTTATTTTCAGACAATTCCGGCATTTCTGCTGACGCTGCTTCCACATCTTGTACTGGTTCTGTACATTGTTTTACAATTTGGCTCAGTAGGGTACCTTGCAGATCAAGTACTATGATGAGGTTCCGAGGTTTAGAATTGTTCACAACCCCTCCAGTTTTCAGTAACACATGCAACTCAGGACACATGCACATTTGTTATTGCAGTATTGCCTGTGTTGGTTGCACATGCTGAACCAGCAGTCCAGGCTGAGACGTTGCCCATCTTGTCAATGAAGTAACAAACGCCAGCTGAATGAAGGATATATGTCAACAGCAAGGCAAGTTCGCATCATCAATTACCTAGGCGTAATGTGGGTGCAAGCCCACATGAATTGCTGAAACATGCAAGCACATACACATGGTGCTTGATCAACTAATTGAATTACAATCATACTGTGCTGATGCTTTGGCACAGCCATGAGCGCTATTATGTAAGAAAACACCATCCGAAAATACTCATTTTGGCTTGCTGCATACGACTGCTAGCACTACGAGCAAGACATATGCTACAGAAAGGAGCCCTGACTGATGGTGATAGGTGCAGTCATTTGGTGCTGTCTGATCCTGACACCAACCATTGACAGCAACCGCTTAGCTGCCACGTAAGCTTGATCTGGCCTGCACACACACACACACACACAGACATACCTGTGCATATGCATTTGTCTGCAAGACAATCCAGCAGCCCTTGCAGAACACACCATTGTAGTCTGCAGGGTCTTCAGTTTTGCAGTGGATCTGTTCAACATGTGCATTATACAATAAGCGCAGACAGTATCACATGGGGCAGCCTCACAGTCTCAAACTCTATCTGCCTAGCCAGAGCTTACTTGATGGCATGACGGTTAGGACTGCGGTTTGGGCTTGTTGGTTCCTTTGTGTTCTTGTCCTGTATCAGAACTTGCCTGTAAGGATCATGTTTGCTTCCAGGCCCAGTGTGATTGGTTAACATACAGACATAGATATGAGAGTATGAGATACAGACAGACCCTACATGGGGTGCACAGACAAGCCATGAGCATCAGAGTGGGCAGCAGAACAGCAATGCTTACCTCATAGAAAATCACCTCTGTAATTCCAGCTTGTATCAGGAGCTTTGCGCATTCATTGCATGGAAACATGGTCACATACAGCCTCTGCAGAGCACCAGAAGGCGCTCGCGCATGGTGGCCCATGCGTCAGAACCTTGTGCAGTGTGCAGGGCAACGAGTAAGGGGTCTGACTCACTGCGCCAGATAAAGAAGCTGTGTTCTTGTTCATAATGGCATTCATCTCCGCATGGCACACATATGGGTATCTGAGGCAACACAACTGCAGCTCAGGGACATTGCTGACTCTCAAAGCAGAAGAAGCTGCAAGCAACCCAAGACCATGAGGCTGCATCTCATACACCAATCACGTTGCCATGAGAGAGAAGACAGACTCACATATAGGCTAGTGCATCATGCTGGTGTCGAACAACAAAAATGCATACTTAGTTTCCAAGGGGTTGCCAGAAGTTGACATCTTGGCCCAAGGAAGCTGCTTGTCAGGGCAGCCTCGAGGGAAGCCATTGTAGCCAATGCTGAGTATGATCTGATCCTGGCTGACAATGCAGGCTCCAACCTACTGAGCAAGCCACCAGTGCAGGTTGGTGCTGTCTTGGCAATGCCTTGGTGCGTATGACATGCAGGAGGTCCCCATATAGCTGTTTGTTGGCAGCTTGCTAGGCATCTGTGATGAGTCACCTGTTTGTTGGGGTCTTTTGAGCGTTGTGCGCTAAGAAACGCAACAGACATGAAGTAGTCATCCCAGGAGAGGTATCTACAGCATAACAATTCCCGATGTCACAAGCAAGTTACTGGGATTCTGGAAACACAGTCTACACGAGCTCGCCGATGCTTGGTTACCCTTGACGTGGTTCGACGTTGTAAGGATCCCGTTTTGGAAGTGCACTCTGTAATGCGACTATACTGCCGTTTTGCTGAGGTTTGACCTCCCTTTGTGCATATGTGCGGCGTGATGCACGGAGGACAGTGAGCACGCACGACACCACTGCTGATATAATCACCGTTAGTGCCAAACCCCAGCTGTCTTGTTCTTCACTATCAGTCATCTCAGCTGCTCAATGCAGCAAGCTACAAGTCTTATCAAGACCTAATCAGTCAATAAGAGCTTGTGGCGCTGGCTGTCAGTCACGATAGGACCCAGCTCAGATCAAATCGATCAATGCAGTTTGCAGTCCGACCTCGGCAAGGCCTCCAGTACATACGACTTGCCAGACAACGGACAATGTGATGAGTAGCAGCTGAAGTTTCGACGCCTGCCGTTGACACAAACTGCTGTTTGCTCTAAATCTATGCAGGGGCTGTGTGGGGCTGTGTCTGGTTTCAGAGCTCGAAGCAGCCAAGATCAAAGGTTTTGGCCAGCCTGCGCTTTGACGCTGTGTCACATCCGTCTGTATGCGCACCTAGGCAGATGCTGCTGCAAACACGTAGCTCGTGCCGCTGTCGAGAGTGATGGTCCGGCAGCAGGCTTCCAAGCCGGCGATAATACATTGTTCCGTGTCTCGCGTTGTTGGGAGCAGCGCAGCGCCGCAAGGTACGGGAAAAGCACTGATAGTCGCCTTGAAAAGCACCAAGACCGGCTAGGACCACCTCACCAGCATGCATTTGGTGCAGCCACCGCAGGTACGGCAATTTTTGCCGTTAGTAAGGAGCTTGACGAGAACAGGTTCACCTTGACCACAGCAGACTCTTCACGCCCCATCGGGTCTGGACGTCTCAATTCAGAAACGGTAAGCTGTTCTCTCCATCCTGCGGTCGTTTCCTGTTACCAGAGCACGTTTTGAAGAATTTGTTGTGCTGATTGTTGCATCAAGTGTTGCCTCCTTGCTATCTGCAGGTATGGCAAATGGCTACAGATACCTTCTTAGCGCACCACCTTGACCAGTGTGAGGTATGATCTTGCTGCAGCTGCATTGGATCTACACGAAACATATGCAGAATGCACAGATTGAAGTGTGCCACAATGCACAAGCTGGCCAAGCAAGGTTGTATACTGTAGGCTGGAAAAGACACAGTATATCAGATCTCTTGCACATCTCCACAGGACAGTCAGCTGCTTGCTCAAAAGCTGCAAGAGTCTGTAGCCTCAAAACATGCGAAGGTACGTTACAGCAGTGCCTCTACCAAGCTTGACTGCAACTACTCACTCCACAATTGGTAGCAAATACGCCAAACATGCCGATTATGTGGTCTTGCAGAAGCAGCAAAATGACTTTGCCTCAAAGACAGATGTAGGCAGTGCAGAGCTGTACTTTCACTACTATGGCATGCTGATGCACCAGCAGAACATGCTGCAAGATCAGATCAGAACAGGAACTTACTACGCTGCTATCTTGGAGAACCCTACAGACTTCCAAGACAAAGTCGTGATGGATGTGGGCGCTGGCAGTGGAATTCTTTCCTTGTTTGCTGCTCAGGTAGCAATTGCATACAATCCCAGCCGCAAACTTATTTCACTCAAAGCACACACAAGGCACATGCACGGCAGGCGCCCTGCTACCTCACCTCCTGTGTATGTATACAGCTCAAGCAAGCATCCAACCTTGCTTTTGCCAGCTACTTTGCTCATCAAAACATGCTGCGTTTCAATGTAAATCACCAATCTCCCTTGCCTTAATGTAAATCACAAAAATTCCTTGCTTTAGTATGAATCACCAAACCTCCTTGCGACCAGGCTGTGACAGCATACAGGTACAACTACCTGCAATATACAAGTGGCTCTCATGTTGTGTGTATGGTATAGGCAGGAGCACGTAAGGTGTATGCCATAGAGGCTTCAGGCATGGCCAAGTATGCTCGGCAGCTTGTAGCAGCATCAGGTAATCAGCCTGCATTGCTGTCTTCAGTAAAGCATACAGACACAACAGCAGTCACAAAGTGCCGGTCATCAAATCCATGACTGCTGCCTTGCATGCATGGTCTGCACGTCATGCAGGCTTAGTCTGCTGTTGTCATGGCACGCCTAATCTGCTGCTGACATGCTGCCCAGTATGCAAGGATTCTGAGTGCAGTCTGATGCTACGTGAGCGTTCTGGCAAGCACAAGCTTCCCAGGCCTTCAGCAGCTGCACTTACTGCTGCAAGGATGCACACTGCAGCCTTGAAACTGCCATCTTGGCAGAAGCATGAATAACAAGGACTGCCCTGCTCTGCATACCACAGATTCCACCATCAGCCCAGCGCATGCTGCTAACCTCTATTCTCTATGCGGTCAGAATTCTAGCCAGATGCATTGCTTGTTAGTACAGCTAGCCCCAGTTCCGATCCGCAGATTGAGAAAAAGGAGAAGAGATCGCACCACTTCTGGCATTTCTTTCCTCCTGTTGTTGCATTCTTTACACGTTTTCCTGTACTATGTTTGCTGTGATTTTCATCACAGTCGATGACAACGTGACTGTGATGATGTGTTGTGACTCTTGAGCTGTTTTGGGGCGCAGGCTTTGCAGGAGTGGTAGAGATCATCCAGAGCAAAGTGGAAGAGCTGGCTTTAGATGCCCAGGTGGATGTGCTGGTCTCTGAGCCCATGGGCACATTGTTGGTGAATGAACGCATGCTGGAGACTTACCTCTATGCCCGCAATCGGTACCTGAAGAAGGGCGGCCGCATGTTTCCTGTGAGTAAGGCCTCTCGCGCTCCGTCTGCATCATTGCTGACTGGATTGCTGGCAGGTGGTGCCGGCAGGCAAGCGTGCTTTCCAGCCATTAGACTGTTGTTGCTGTTCTTGGCCTCCCTACCTGGCAGCTCGTCTGTCTGTCACAACTGCCCACTGCATCATACGCCTGGCAATACTAACATAGGCGTCATTAACGGCAGTGCTGCGTTCTTAGTGGATCAGCACATAGACTTGATCTTGTCTAGACACAGTTGCTGGCTGCAGTCTGGACAAAAACACTTACTTGCTGCAGAACATGCTGCATTCCACTACACCATTGGTCATATGTTCACTTTGGCAAACAAGGCTCTGTTTTTGCTCCACTTCCTGTCACTACCTCCAACATGACAGGCCAGTTGAAACCTCTACATGGATGGAGGAACATTGTGAATGTTGTGTGCAAATGATTGTGTTGCTTCTGTGGTGCAGCAAGTGGGGCGGATACATGCAGCAGCCTTTTCAGATGCCAACCTGTATGCTGAGGTGGCCAACAAGGCCTTCTTCTGGATGCAGCCCAGCTTCTACAACATTGACATCACCTGCTTGCACAAGGAAGCTGCT
>JAABUO010006976.1_pt1 | contig 12923 bp, 9 predicted proteins | sample 5559291 | NCBI WGS metagenome assembly JAABUO01 (sample SAMN10711878, study PRJNA513372) | rock metagenome | isolation source: Antarctica rocks | place: Antarctica: Victoria Land, Finger Mt sud
GGGCGGCCGCGACGGCGGCGACGGTCTCCGCCGTCCACCTCTCGAGCTCCGCGGACGGCTCCCGCCCGGCCTCCCAGGACACCGCCTCCAGCCACTTGTAGACGTCGGAGTCCATGAACAGCGGGCCGCGGAACTTCTCCCGGGACCGGCCCTCGGTGTCGCCGGCGGCCAGTGTCAGGTCCTCGAAGTTCCCGGAGGTGTGCAGGTGCTGCCAGCCGGCCGGGATCGTCACCTCGCGGTTGACCCGCTGGCGCTGCGCCCAGAAGCCGCCGGTGATCCGCGCGTCGGCGAACCGCAGCGGGCGCACCGCAGTCAGCGCGCCGCCCGGGGCGACCGTCGCGTCGGCCCGGGCAACCGCCCCCGGGTCGGCAGGACCGGTGCCCACCGCGGAGGTCCGGTCGGCGGTCGCGGGGGCGGTCGCGGTCATCGGGCTCCTTGTGTCGGAAATCGGTTGCCGCGGCTCACGGTAGACCCGGGCAGTCCGTACGTGAACCCCTGAGCGCTCTCGGATTCGCCCGTGCCTCGACGTGCTCAGGCTGTCGGCAGGTTTCCGCGATTTTCCGGTCCGGCTAGCCTGTCGCCATGCGGGCGGGCGACGCGGGCGTGGACGGCGCCCGCTCGAGGGTCACGATCTCCGATGTGGCCCGGGCGGCCGGGGTCTCGGTCGGGACGGTCAGCAAGGCGCTCAACGGCCGGGGTCAGCTGCGCCCGCAGACCCGCACCGCAGTGCGCGAGGCCGCCGACCGTCTCGGGTTCCGCGCGAACAGCCTCGCCCGCGGCCTGCTGTCCGGGCGCAGCTACACCGTGGGGCTGATCACCTCCGACAGCTTCGGCCGGTTCAGCCTGCCGGTGATGCTCGGCGCCGAGGACGCCCTGGCGGCCAACCAGATGTCGGTCTTCCTCTGCGACACCCGCGACGACCCGGTCCGGGAACAGCACTACGTGGCCACCCTGACCGCCCGGCAGGTGGACGGCTTCATCGTGACCAGCCGACTGAGCCGGTCCCGGCCGCCGCTGGAACTGACCGCGCGCCGGCCCGTCGTCTACGTGCGGACCCGGTCCACCGACACCGGCGACGTCAGCGTGGTCTCCGACGACGTGGCCGGCGGACGGCTCGCGGTGGAGTACCTGCTCGCGATCGGCCGGCGGCACGTCGCCCACGTCACCGGCCCGCAGCGGCACCGCTCGGCCACCGACCGGGTCCTCGGCGCCACTGCCGCGCTCGCCGACGCCGGCACGGCACTGGTGGCCGGCCGGCCGCTGTACGGGGAGTGGTCGGAGGAGTGGGGCCGTCAGGCTGTGGGGGTCGCGCTCGCCGCGGACCCGGACCTGGACGCGGTGAGCTGCGGCTCGGACCAGGTCGCCCGCGGGGTCATCGACGGCCTGCGGGAGGCGGGCCGCTCCGTGCCCGCCGACGTGGCGGTGGTCGGCTACGACGACTGGGACGTGATGGCGACCGGGCGGATCCCGATGCTGACCACCGTCGACCCGGAACTGTCCACGATCGGCCGCCGCGCCGGGCAGTTGCTGCTCGCCGCCCTGGACGGGATGCCCGAACCGGGCGTCCACGTCACGACACCGCGCCTGGTGGTCAGACAGTCGACCGCGTCCGCCGGTCACCGCCGCTGACGTACCCGGCCTTCACCCTGCCGCGCGTTCACCGGCCGGGCACCGAGGCGACCGCGGCCAGCGCCGGTGCGAGGTCGCCGCGGGGCGCCACGACGACCTCGGGCACCCCGAGCCACCCACCGAGCAGGGACAGTTCCGCGAGCAGGTGTTCCGCGGTTTCCGGCGGCGCCCCGGGCTCGGCGTGCGCCGCCCGCACCCGGAGCACCCCGGCCTGCCGGTCTGCCTTGAGGTCGACGCGGGCAACCAGGCTGTCGCCGAGCAGGAACGGCAGAACGTAGTAGCCGTGCACCCGCTCGTGCTCCCGGACGTAGATCTCGATCCGGTAGTCCATCCCGAACAGCTCCCGCACCCGCGCCCGCTCGAAGACCAGCGGGTCGAACGGCACGAGCAGTGCTCTGGCGTCCATCGACCGGGGCACCGTGGCACCCGCGTCCAGGTACGCCGGGCGGGTCCACCCGTCCACCGTGACCGGAATCAGATCACCGCTCTCGACCAGGTCGTCGACCGCCGGCCGGCACTCGCCGGCGCCCAGGCGGAAGTAGTCGCGCAGCGCATACTCACTCGCCACCCCGAGGGCGCGGGCGGCGATCCGGGTGAGTTCGCGCCGGGCGTCGGCAGGATCAGGTGTCGGCGCCTGGATCACCGACGGCGGCAGCGCCCGGTCCGGAAGGTCGTAGAGCCGCTCGAACCCGCGCCGCCCGGCACTGGTCACCTCACCGGCCCAGAACAGCATCTCCAGGCCCCGCTTGACCGCCGACCAGTTCCAGCCCCAGTTGCCCGTGCTGCGCACCGCGCGCGCGCCGAGTGCGGCCAGCTCGATCTCCCCCGCCGTCGCCGGGCCGGTGTCCGCCACCACCGAGAGCACCCGCTCCAGGACGCCGGGGTGCTCGGACTCGACACGGCGCATGCCACCCCACGCCTCGTCGCGCGCGCGGTCCATCCGCCACCGCAGCAGCGGGTGCAGCTGAACCGGGAGCAGGCAGGCGGCGTGCGCCCAGTACTCGAACAGCCGCCGGGGAGGCCGTGCCGACATCCGGTCCAGTGCGTCCCGGTCGTAGGGGCCGAGCCTGCTGAACAGCGGCAGGTAGTGCGCGCGGGTCAGCACGTTCACCGAGTCGATCTGCAACAGACCGATCCGGCGGATCGTCGGGAGCAGTGCTCCGGTATGGTCACCAACCCCGCGGGGACGGCCGAATCCCTGCGCGGACAGCGCAACCCGCCGGGCTGCGGCAGCCGAGAGCCGGGTCCGCGCGCGCGGACCCGGCTCTCGGCTGGCTGTGACCTTCGGGTCGGCTGTGCCGCGTGGGTCGTTGGCGTCCCGCGGGTGGGCTGTGGTCAGGACGGTGTCAGGACTGGACGGCGAGGTGCAGCACGCCGTAGTCGTAGGCCCGCCGCCGATAGACGACGCTCGGCATGCCGGTCTCGCTGCAGCAGTAGAGGAAGAAGTCGTGCCCGACCAGCTCCATCTGCTCCAGCGCCTGGTCCCGGGTCATCGGGGACGCGGCGTGGACCTTCTCCCGCACGATGAACGGGCCGTCGCCGGTGCCGTCGTCGACCGCGCGGGCCGGGTCGGCACCGGCGTCGAGAACAGCCGTGGCCACCGGCGCGAGGTCGGGTCCCGCGCCGGCCACCGGCGCCAAGTTGGGTAGAGCCGCGGGCGCGCCGTGTCGGACGCTGGGTACCGGGTGGTTTCCGTGGTTGTGTGCGTCCTTGCGCCGGCCGGCGAGCTTGCGCAACCGCGCCTCGACCTTGGAGATCGCCATGTCGAGCGCGGCCAGCGGGTCCCCGGCGTGCGCCTCGGCACGGACCACCGGTCCCTTGCCGGACAGGGTCAGTTCCACGCGCTCCGACGTCGAGGACTGGCGGGGCGCCGTCTCCCGGCTGAGCTCGACGTCGGTGCGGGCGATGGGGTAGCCGAACCGGTCCAGCCGCGCGACCTTCTCCTGGGCGATCTCGCGGAACTTCTCGCTGGGAGTGCAGTGCCGACTCTTGACGACAATTTCCATCCAGACCTCCCACGTTGCGGTGTGGCGTCGATCCGACGCACCGTAGCCCGGATGTCAGGACGCGGCGTAGCGCCCGACCGGCTCCGGGACTGGGCCGGGCGGCGCGTGCCCGTCGCCGCCGGCCCGGGCCACCGTCGCCACCGCGGCCACGGGCACCCCGCGGACGGCCAGTGCCCGCACCGCCTCCCGGACCGTGGCGCCGGTGGTCAGCACGTCGTCGACGACCACCACCAGCGGCGCCGGCTGCCCGGGCCGGGCGACCAGCGCCGCGCGTCCACCACGGCGGACCGCGAACCGGCCGGCGAGGTTGGCCGCCCGCTCGGCGCGGGACAGCCCCGCCTGGTCCGCCGGGACCCCGCGGACCCGGAGCGCGGGCACCACGCGTGCCGGCACACCCTGCGCGCGCAGCCGGGCCGCCGCCCGCAGAGCGAGCCGGCGGACCGGGTCGTCCCGGCGTCGCCGCCGGGCCCGTCGACTGCTCGGCACCGGTACCAGCAGGACGGGCCCGGGCGGGCGGCAGTCCTCGGCAGTGGCCAGCCCGACGGCGAGGTCGGTCGCCGCGGCGAGCAGCGCGCCGAGGGGGCGGCCCAGGGCCCGGCGGCCGTACTCCTTGTGGGCGACCACCGCCGGGGCCACCGCTCCGGCGTAGGCGGCGGCCGCGGCCGCCGGTGGGTCCGACCAGCCCGGGACCTGTCGTACGTGCAACCCCCCGGCCGCTCCGGCGAGCGCGTCGGCACACCGACGGCACAGTCCGCGCCGTTCGGGCACGCCCGCGCAGCCCGCGCAGTCGATTCCGGCGACCAGGTCGGTAACGGCCCGGCCCACCGCGAGGGCCGCCGCGAGCACCGCCGCCAGGGCCTGCACCGGCCGCGCGGATTGCGCCGGTCGAACCCCGCCCGCGCCGGTGGCCGGGGGCAGTCGCATGCCCGAACCTTCGCGGCCGAGGTCGCGGTCCGGCCCGGCGGCGGACCGGCTGTGGACGGCGGCCACTGCCCGGTCTACCCGGTCTACCCGGGCCGGGGACCTCAGCCCGGGTAGACCGGGGCTGCCAGCTGGACCGGCGCGATCGTCGGCGCCGCGCCGGTCGGGACACCGGAGTTCGGGACGGGACCGGACGGCACGGGACCGGGCGGAACGAGCGCCGGTGGGACGGCAGCCGTCGGTACGAGCGCCGTCGGCGCCGTCGGGGACGGAACCGCGGCAGCTGGGCGACCGGACGGGCTCGGCGCCGGCGTCGGGGTGGCGACGACCGGCGTCCAGCGCGGCGGCAGCGGGATCGGCCGGACGTACAGCGACCCGTCCGACCCCCCGACGACGATCCCGCGGTCACCCGGCCCGGCCGCCACCGTCACCCCGCTCGGCGGGGTGCCCAGCGGCTGGACCGCCGACCCGTCCTGGCGCAGCTGCACGACCTGCAGGGTCGAGGTGGCGTCGCGGGCGAGCAGGACCAGCTGGTCCGCGTCCAGCCACGCCACGTCGTGCACCACCGGGTAGGCGGTGGTGACCAGCCGCGGCGCGTCCAGCCGCAGCGCCCCGTCCCGCCGGACCCGCATCAGCAGCACGGTGCCGGCGGCCCGGCCCGCACCGACGACGACCGCCGCGCGCTGGCCGTCGCGGGACAGCGTCAACCGCCGGACCCGGGTCCCCGGGACCAGCCCCGGCCCCGGCCCCGGCGAAGCGATCTGCAGCGCGCGCAGGTCGACCGCCACGGTGCGGACCCCTCGCCCGTCCCAGACGAGCACCGCCCCGGTCGCGTCGACGGCCCAGATCAGCCCGGCGCGGTCGAACTGCGGGCGGCTCAGGTCGGTACCGGACAGCACGCGGCGGGCGGCACCGGCCGTCCCGGGTGCCGGAGCGACGACGACGGCCCGCCCGTCGGCGCGGACGACCGCGAGCCGTCCGGTAGGGGGGTCGACCGCGATCGACCGCGGCAGCCCACCGGTGAACAGCTCGGGGGTGACGCCCCGGACCTCGCTGAGCGAGCCGGGTTCGCCCCGGACGAGCAACGGCCGGCCGCGCTGGACGGCCAGCACCGTCAGGTCGCCGCCGGCCGCGGTCAGGACGTCCGGGTTGTACTGGTCCCAGGAGTCGACGGGCTGGTCGGCCGGGACCTGGCGGGGGCGCAGCGACGCACCGCCGGAGACGATCGAGACAGCCGACACCGCCGGCTGCAGTTGGCGCAGCGTGGTGACGACCTGCGCCGACAGCAGCACCCGCGCGGTGTCGTCCAGGTCGCGGGCGGGGGCGGTCAGGTCGACCGTGGCCACGCCCTCGGCGACCGGCACCGCGGCGACGGCCAGTTGGGTACCGCCCGGCAGGGCCGAGCGGACGGCCGGCGCGAGCCAGTCCGAAGGTCCGGCGACCAGCCGCTGGACCAGCTGCGCGGCGTCGGTCCCACGGTCGGGCAGGTAGACCGCATCCGGGACCGTCGAGGTCCCGGCCGGGTTGACGAACAGGACCTGCCAGGCCGTGTACTCCCGCGCGAAGTCGTCGTCGGACAGCAGCAGGCCGGCCGGGGGGTTCGCGATGCGCCACTGGCCGTCCTCCCGACGCAGCGTCAGCCGGACCCGGTACGGCGCGGTCGCCGCGGCGGCGGTGAACGTCCCGGCCTGGTCCACCCGACCGACCCAAGTCCCTGTCAACACGACCGACGTCGTCAGTGCGCCCGGCGGCAGGACACCGGAGCCGCGCCAGGATGTCGCGGAGAACACCGTGAGCCCGACGGTGGGGTCCCACCGCTCACCGGCCGCCGTGGTCAGGTAGCTGCGGGCGGTCGAGTAGTCAGGACCGGAGACGGCGCACGCCTCGAGGAAGCCGGCGGCGACCGCCTGGGGCGCGGCACCGGCCACCGGCGGGCTGGGGAAGGTGCGGATCTCCGGAGCGACCGCCCCCGCACTGGCCCGAGGGCGGCGGTGCACGGCGCCGCTGTCCGGGATCCGGACGCAACCGGCCGCGGCGGCGGCGACAGCGGCGGCCAACACCGCCCGGCGCGTCGGGCCGGCCAGCACCGCCCGGCGCGGTTCAGCCCGGCGCGCCGGGCCGGCCGGTCCGCCGGTCACCGGGGCCGCCCGTCGGCGGCACCGACCGTGACGTCCCGTCCGGTGGGGACGGCGCCGTCGGCAGCTGCGGCCCCGGCGGATCCGCCCACACCCGATCCGGGCCGGGCATCGGGTGGGACCAACGGCAGCGGCTGGGTCGGCAGCGGCCCGTCCACCCGGACGGGGAGTAACAGCCGGAACGATGCACCGCCGGCGGGCGCCCCCCACACCTGCAGCCGACCACCGTGCAGGGCGGCGTCCTCCGCGGAGATCGACAGCCCGAGGCCGGTGCCGCCGGTCGTCCGTGCCCGGGCCGGGTCGGCCCGCCAGAACCTGTCGAAGACGCGCTCGATCTCCGCCGCGGACAGCCCGACCCCGTGATCGCGCACGACGATCGCGGCGACCCGGTCGTCGCCGGCGACCGTGACCTCGACCGGGAGTCCCTCGCTGTGGTCGACGGCATTGGCCAGCAGGTTCCGCAGGATGCGGGTGATCCGGCGGGGGTCGACCTCCGCCGTCACCGGCTGCAGGGGCGCGTGGACGAGGAGCGGGCAGCCATGCGCAGCCGCGAGCGGCCCGACCGCCTCCACGGCGGCGTTCACCAGCGGGCGCAGGTCGGTCGGCGCCGCCGCCAGTGCCGCCGCGCCCGCGTCGAACCGGCTGATCTCCAGCAGGTCCACGAGCAGGGACTCGAAGCGGTCGAGCTGGTCCTGCAGCAACTCGGTGGACCGCACCATCTGCGGCGGCAGCTCCGCCCGGTCGTCGAACAGCATGTCGGCGGCCATCCGCACCGTCGTCAGCGGTGTCCGCAGCTCGTGCGAGACGTCGGAGACGAACCGCCGTTGGACGCGGGAGAGGTCCTCCAGCCGGAGGAACTGGTCCTCCAGCGCGGTCGCCATCTTGTTGAAGGTGTCCGCGAGCCGGGCGATGTCGTCGACCCCCGTGACCTGCATCCGCTCGGTGAGGTTCCCCGAGGCGTACCGCTCGGCGATGCCGGCGGCCGCGCGAACCGGCCGCACGACCTGGCGGGTGACGGTGGCGGCGACCGCGGCGAGCAGCACCACGAGGAAGGTGCCGGCGAGCGCAATGTTGCGGCGCAGAAGCCCGAGCGTCCGGACCTGGTCGGCCATCGAGTACAGGTAAAACACGTCGAACGTCCCCGCGTCTGCGGTGGAGATCTCTCCGCCGGCGATGACGCCGGGCTCGGGTTGACGGCCGCCGGAGTAGGAGATCGGGCCGAGGCCCCAGACGACGTCGTCCGTTCCGCGGACCGCGTTGCGCAGCGCCGGCGGGACGCTGTCCGGCAGGACGTCGCGCGATGCCCGGGGCGCGTACTGCTGGGTGGCGTCCGGGGTGCCCTCGCCCGTGCTGGCCGTCGGCCCGGACGAGGCGAGGACGACGACGTCGAACAGCCCGGCCGGTCCGGTGGCGCCCTGGGTGGCGAGCGTCTGCGCCAGGTCCGTGATCAGCCGGCTGGGATCCCCCGGCGCGGAGTCGGCCAACAACGCCTGCGCGCGGTTGAGTCCGACGGTGGACTCCCCGACCGCCGAGGCCTCACGGTTGGCGACCAGCCCGGCGGACACCTGGCGCAGGACGAACCACCCGGCGACCCCGACCAGGATCACCGACACCAGCAGGGTCGCCGTGACCACCCGCAGCTGCAGCGACCGCGCCCACAGCGACCCGGAGCCGAAGGCTCCCGGCCGAACCGCCGGAGAGCCGAGGGCGCTGGGGGGACCCGGCGCTCCTACCGCTGCCGCTCCGCGCGGACCCGCCGCAGCCGACGATCCGGTCGGTGCCCGCTGCGGGCCGGTGTCTTCCGTCCCCCGCGTGGGTCCGGTCGCCACGGTGCTGCTCGAGGGGGGGCTGGTCGAGACGGGGCTGGTCGACGGGGGTCGGGGCGTCAGGGGTCGGGGCGTCAGGGGGCGGGCGGCCTCGGGGAACACCTGTGCCGCGGACGGCGCCCCACCTGACGGGAGGACTGATGACGGGACGGCGGTCCGTGAGACGGCGGTCGGTGGAAGAGCGGTCGGTGGGAGGGCGGTTGGCGCCAGGCCGCGGGACCAGCGGCGGCGCCGCGGCGGCCGCGACGGGCGGAGCGGCCGCCCGGGCCGCCAGGTCCGCCGGACCGCCCCGGTGACCGTCCCCGTCCCGTCCGAATCCGCCGGCCGGTCCCCGGGCTCCCCGGTGAGGTCCGGCTGCGCAGCGACGTCGGGGTGCACAGCAAGGTCGGGGTGCACGCCGACGTCCGGGTGCGCAGGGCCGGATGCCCGCCGGATCACCGCGGAGCGGGACCCGCGGGCCCGCCGACGGCGCGACCGACGGCGGCGGTCACGGCGGCGGCCGTCACGGCGGTCCCGCCTTGTAACCGACACCGCGGACGGTCACGACGACCTCGGGGTGGTCCGGGTCGCGCTCGACCTTCGACCGCAGACGCTGGACGTGCACGTTGACCAGCCGCGTGTCGGCGGGGTGCCGGTAGCCCCACACCTGCTCCAGCAGCGTCTCGCGGGTGAAGACGTGCCGCGGCTTGCGGGCCAGCGCCGCGAGCAGGTCGAATTCGAGCGGGGTCAGCGAGATCCGCTGGTCGCCCCGGCGGACCACGTGCCCGCCGACGTCGATCGTGACGTCGGCGATCTGCAGGGTCTCCGTCGACGTGTCGTCCCGGCGCAACCGGGCCCGGATCCGGGCGACGAGCTCCTTGGGCTTGAACGGCTTCACCACGTAGTCGTCGGCTCCGGCCTCGAGCCCCGCCACGATGTCGACGGTGTCGGACCGGGCGGTCAGCATGACGACGGGGACGCCCGAGACGGCGCGGATCTGCCGGCACACCTCGACGCCGTCGATGCCGGGCAGCATCAGGTCCAGCAGGACCAGGTCCGGCTTGGCGTCCTCGAAGGCGGCCAGGGCGGCGGTGCCGGTCGTGCAGACGACAGGCTCGTACTCCTCCTGCCGGAGCACGATGGCGAGCATCTCCGCCAGCGCACTGTCATCGTCGACGACCAGGACGGTCCCGCGCATTGCGCCTCCTCGGCTGCGGTGGCGCGACCGGGAGCCGGCGCGACCGCAGCCTTGCAATTGTGCCAGAGACGCGACCCCGGGCGACGGCACCGGCGTCGCGGGGCTCGCTGCCGTTCGGGCCGGCCGGGGCCCTGACACGATGGCCGGCGCGGGCCCACACCGATGGTCGGCCCCCCGACGGCGGGAGCGTACGGCGTGAGCGACTCCGGAGGGTGGCAGCGGCCCGGGTCCGGCGGCCCACCGCAGGCCCCGCTGCCGGGATCGGACCCGACCGCCGGGCCTCCCGGCCCACCCCCCGGCCGACCCCCCGGCCCGCCCGCCGGCTGGGACCAGCCGGGCGCCGGTGGCTGGGATCAGCCGGGCGCCGGTGGCCAGTGGGAACCGGCCGACACCGCTCCGAAGCCCGGCACCATCCCGCTCCGCCCGCTCGGCGTCGGCGAACTCCTCGACGGTTCGCTGCAGGCGATCCGTCGCAACCCCAAGCCGATGCTGGCCCTGCCGGCGGTCGTCGGCGCCGTGTACGGACTCGCCACCGGTGCACTGCTCTCCCGGACGGCACCGACACTGCTCAACCCCTTCCGGAGCGGCAGCATCGGCCTGACCGACGCCCAGAGCGGCCGGCTGGCCCTGGATGGACTCAGGCTCGCGCCGGTTGTCGTCCTGTTCGGTCTGGCCACCCTCGCCGTGACCGCGGTGCTGACCGTCGTCGTCGCACGCTCCGCGCTCGGCGACCGGACGACCGCCCGCCAGGCCTGGCGCCTTGCCCGCGGCCGGGTGCTCCCGCTGATCGGGCTCGGGCTCGTCCTGGGCGTCGCCGCGAGCATCGCCCTCGCGGTGGGCATAGCGGTTCTGGTCGCCCTCGGGTTCGCGGTCGTCGCGTCCACGTCGGGCGGCGCCCAGGTCGTCCTCCTCGTCGTGGTCGTCCTGCTCGGCCTGGCCGCGGTCGTGCTGTTCGCGCTGGTCTACGTCGGCCGCCTGGGCCTGACGCCGGTCGTGCTCGTGCTCGACGGCTGGTTCCCGGGCAGCACCGGGCGGCCGATCGGGCTCTTCGCGGCGATCGCGCGGACCTGGCGGCTGACCCGCGGCCACCTGTGGCGGACCCTCGGCATCCTGCTGCTCGTCCAGCTCATCGCGAGCGTCGCCGCCCAGCTGATCCAGGTCCCGCTCGGCCTGATCGGGATCCCGCTGGGCGCATCGGGCACGGCCGCGCGGGTCGGCATGCCGATCCTCACCGCGCTGACCAGCGTGGTCGGCCTGGTGATCTCCCTGCCGTTCACCGCAGCCGGGACGACGCTGACCTACCTGGACCTGCGGATGCGCCGCGAGGGCCTGGACCTGGAGCTGGCCCTGGGCGCCGACGCGGCCCGCCGCCGGCCCGGATGAGACTGCCGACACAGGCGTTCGGGACGGACGCGCCGGTGGACCTCGGCCGGGACGAGGCGGGCGATGCCGCCCGGCGGGAGCTGTCCCGCGGCGTCTACCGCAGCGGGCTCGGCGACCGGCTCGGCGACCTGGTGAGCGGTATCCGGAACCGGCTGCTGGACCTGCTCGACCGGGTCACCGGCACCGGGCACGCGGCGCCGTGGGTGGGTGCGGTGGTGGTGCTGGCCGCCGTGGCCGTGGTGGCGTTCGGCCTCTGGCGGGTCGGCCCCCCGGCGCGCCGTCGCCGAGCCCGCGACGCGGACATCGCCGCCGCGACACCCGTCGTGGACGCCGCCGGACACCGCGCGGCCGCCGCCCGGGCCGCCGCGGCCGGGGACTGGGCCGGCGCGGTCCGGGAGCGGTTCCGCGCGCTGACCCGGGAGCTGGAGCAGCGCGGCGTGCTGATGCCGGTGCCCGGGCGGACGGCCGTGGAGATCGCCGACGACGCCGCCTCGGCCCGGCCCGGGCTGCGCGATGTGCTGCCCGCGGCCGCCGACGCCCTCGGCGGCGTCGTCTACTCCTCCCGACCGGCGGGGCCCGCCGACCTGGCCGCGGTGGCCGCCGCCGACGACGCCGTGCAGGCGGTGCGATTCGGCGCGGACACCGTCGGGGCAGGGTCGGTCGGGGCAGGGTCGGTCGGGGCAGGGCGGTGAGCACCGTTCGGGTAGCGCTGCGCCGCAACCGCCTGCTGGTCGCCGCCCTGTGTGCGGTCGTCGTCCTGGTGGTCGCGACCGGCTTGCTCCGCCCACGTGGCAACAGTGGTCCGCTCGGCACGGCGGAGGCCGGCCCCGAAGGTTCGCTCGCCCTGGTGCGGCTGCTCGGCGACAACGGCGTCGACGTCCGGGCCGCGGACTCCGGGCCCGCCGCGTTACAGGCGGTCGCGGGTGCCGCGGCGGCGCAGCGGACGGTGCTCGTCACGTCCGCTCAGGCCGTCTCGGTCGACCTGACCAGACGGATCGTCGACAGCGGTGCCCGCGTGGTCCTCATCACCCCGTCGTCGCGGCAGTTGGCGGCCGTGCTGCCGGACGTGCGGACCGCCGCGACGGCGACCTCGCCCGCGGCCGAACCCGGCTGTGCGCTGCGCGCCGCGCGCCGGGCCGGCGGCGTCGACCTGTCCGGCCGGACCTACGCGGTGCGGGGTTCGGTCCGTCCGGGGGCGGCGACGGCCTGCTATCCCGGGTCGTCCGGGGCCGCGTTGGTCCGGGTGGCCGGGTCCGGCCGCCGTGCCGACGTCGACGTGTTGGGCACCGCGGGTCTGCTTCGCAACGATTCCCTGGCCGCCGGCGGCGCAGCCGCGCTGGCGCTGGACCTGCTCGGCGAGCGGCCGACGCTGGTCTGGTACCGGCCCGCCGCCGCCGACGCGATCGAGCCCGGCCAACCCGGCCGGCCGCTTACCGCGCTGCTGCCCGGCTGGGTCGGACCGGCGGCCGCGCAGATCGCGGTGGCGGCGCTGCTGTTCGCCCTGGCCCGCGGCCGGCGCATCGGGCCGGTGGTGCCTGAGCGGTTGCCGGTCGTCGTCGCGGCCGGCGAGACGACGGCGGGCCGGGCGCGGCTGTACCGGCGGCACCGGGCCCGCGACGCGGCGGCGGGCGCGCTGCGGGCGGTCGCCGTCCGCGACCTCGCCGTCCGGGTCGGTCAGCCCGTCCCCCGCCGCGATGCCGGCCGGCCGGAGGCGCACCCCGGTCCGGTGGCACCCGGGCTGGTGGGAACCGGGCCGGTGGCACCCGGGCCGGTGGCACGCGGGCTGGTGGCAACCGGTCTCGTGGCAGCCGTGGCCGCGCGGTCCGGGCGCTCGCCGGGCGATGTC
>JAABUO010006977.1_pt1 | contig 12923 bp, 13 predicted proteins | sample 5559291 | NCBI WGS metagenome assembly JAABUO01 (sample SAMN10711878, study PRJNA513372) | rock metagenome | isolation source: Antarctica rocks | place: Antarctica: Victoria Land, Finger Mt sud
GCCGGGGCGGGCACCGCATCGCGCAAGGGCCGCGCCTGGGGCGGGCGGGCGGGTCGGCGGCCCGCCCCGCCGCGGGAGAGTCACCAATAATCCACGGGGTAAGGCGAGCACAACCCCCCTTCGTGCCCAACAACTGGTGAGCGGCGCCAGCAGCGCGGGGCGCCGAATAAGCGTGCGGGGCGCGCGGGCGGCCGAAAGAACGAGGAGAGCCGCGCCGCGCCGTGCAACGCATGCACCGCGGCGCGCAGGGCGGCCGGATTGGTGGGATTTGATATGGGCGGAGGCGCGGGCCGGCGCGCGCGTTGGGCGCCGTGCACAGCACCCTGTGGGCGTCAAAACCCATTCCAGGGTATCATGCGCGCGCCGGCCGCCAGGGCGCCCGCCGAGCCGGCGAACGCGCCGGGCAGGAGGGGGCACCCTGGGGGCAGAGGTCAGAGTTTGTTGGGTCGGTCATAAGAAGTGCGGTGTGTGTGTTGGAGCCATTACTCACTCGCGTGCCGCTCGCATTCTGCTGCGGCACACGCCGCCTCCGGTCTCGGGGCCATCAGAGCTCCGGTGCTCCTTTGACACCTGTGGGCTGGCAGGTGCTGCCATGTCTGACACTGGGCCGGGGGGTGCCGCGATGCGCCTGAAGGCGGGCGGCGCGCCCCCCGACGGTGGAGGCAGAGCACCTGGTTAGCATGCAGGGTGCACATGGGCTCCGGGCGCAGCCCAGGCAAGCGCTTTTGGTAGAGGTCCTTGGTCCGGCGTTGGAAGCGGGTGCGAATGGGGGTTTGGCAGTGGAGGGCCGTGCAGCCGCGTGGCGGAGCGGCCCTGCGAGCAGGGTCTGTGATTTGGGTGCCAGAGCCAGCCCTGATGCCTTCCGCTGTGGCCTTGCCAAGCCACCGAGCCCCGGGGGAGGCGCTCGGCCCCCCGGCGGCGTGCGGCTCTGTGATCGGCTGGCTCTGTTTTTGGGTGCGGCGCCAGCGGCGCGCCGGCCGATGCGGCGGGCAGCCCCGCTTCACGGGCTGACCCGTTGGCAGGTGGCGTTTCTTTTGGGAGGCAGGCCCGAGGGGGACGTTGCGGGCGGTGGCCTTGCGAGGCGGCCGCCTGGGGGCGGGCGGAGGGTATAGATATGCTGTGTTTCGGGGCAAGCGCTGCCGCTGTGGCAGCAGCACGGCGGGCCACAGAGGGCGGTGATCGGCTGGTTGGGTCCGCCGCGCCGCCAGCGTGCCCGCCTGGTCAAGGGCGCTCTCTTTCTTCTTTTTCTGGCTCGCGGGACTGTCCGGGGTGCTGCTATTAGGGGCCGGAGCGCGCGCGGGGCGCGGCCGGCCCCGCCGGGTTAGGGTAGGCGAGCATAGGTGCGCAGAATCCAGGTGCGCAGGCCGGGTCATGCATGCAGGGCCTCAGACATGGGACGAATTTGCGCCACGCGCGCGCCGCGCGGGCCGCGCGCTCACAGGAGCTGCCTCCGCCGGGCGCGTGCGGCAGCGGCAGGGGCTGGGGGGCCCCACGGGGCGAGCCAGCCGGCCGCGCGCATGCGCCCGCCCATTCCCTCTCTTCTGCACCCTGATTGCGCACGCTCCTCCCCGCGCTTGGGCGTCCTGGTGTTCCAGGGCCCGCCTGGCGCTGTTGTTTGCTGCGGCGGCGCCCTCCCAGCCCGCAGCCCCGCCAATCATATTTGGATGGGACTGCGGCCGGGCGCCCCACCCTGCCGGCCAGCCGCGCGTGCGAAGCGGCGGCCAGCGTGTCAGGGCAGAGGGCAAGAAGGAAGGACACCACCCCAGACGGCGCGCGTGTGCGCCTCGGGGCTTCACTTTGAGTATGCAGGCAGGCTGGTTTTGGGCTCTGCTTCCGAGCACCAAGCAAGTAGGGTTTTCCGCGCGCGGGCGGCGCACCGGGCCCCTGCGCAGCGGCCGTGCGTCTCCGCGGCGACGAGACGCACGGCTGGGCGCATGCGGCGGCGCGCCGTGCGCCATTTGACTGACTCTGGGCCCACCCCATGCCCTTGCGGCGGGCGCATGTGCGCTCGCCTTAGTGGACGACTGTCAGCCAGCCCGCGCCCGTGTGCAATCGTTGGCCGCGTCCGCGGCTTGTAGGTGTGCCCGCGAGGGGGGCTGCACCGGGGCGGCGCAAGGCTGGCCATGGACCTGCCTGCAGCACTCGTGGCTGCGCCCGTCGGGTGCCGGGCCCGCGCACGGCCATGGCGTGCGACGCGGGCGAGCAACGAGCCCAGGCGGGCGGCCAGTGGGCGGACGGGCGGGTGTTGTGCCGGGAAGGGGCGGGGGGACGAGGGGGTTTTGCCCGGGCTGCATGACGGCATAGGTTGCAGATGAAGACCCCATATATGTGCAGCAGAGCTTTGCTGCTGCCGCACTGAGAAGGCCGGGTGCTGATTTGCCGGCGTTTGTAGTCAACATCCAGCTGGATGTCCGAGTTCCGCCGACCGCTTCCTCGGGCCTTTTACGGCCGCCGCGGCTGACTTGTCTTCTGAGGTCAGATAATATTTGCGAGTCGGGTCGCCGGCAGCGTGCACGGCGGTGCGGGAGCGCACTGGCCCCTAGGCAGGCGCGCTGATGTCCCTGCCCAAAGTGCATGGGCGGTGCGCGCCAGGTTCTGTGTGTGGTTCGCTATCCTGCTGCCTAGTTAGGGCTCCTTTGGCTGCTCTGGCCGCCCTGCTTTCCTATCCGCGCGTGACTGAGGCCCCGCGAGTGCAGCGGGGTGCCGAGTGTACGTATAGCTTGAGTCGAGATCAGACTGGCGGGCCCTGCCTGCACGTATTCATTTGGAATTTTTTCAATGCTGTAAGATGGCCCCGGGCTGAGTAGTTCCGACTTTCGATGTATTGTTACGAGCCAAACTTGGCGCCGCGCCAACTTGGGGAATGCTTTCATACCAACATGATGAACTCAGATAGACAGACGTGCCCGCAGTGCATTGTTTATCTGGCATGCAGCAAGCTCAGCGCCTGTGACCAGCACATGCAGTCCAGGGAGTCTCCTTCCGAGCAATGCTCGTAGGCGCACTCCTGCCTGCCAACAGCACAGGTACGGCGGGCGCTGCAGCAGTGCTCCCATCCCCTGCACACGCCGCGGCACCCGCTATCTGCCTCTCTGCTCCTGCAGGTGTGCACCGGAGTGGCCGGAGCGGCAGCCGCGGGGCCCCACGCTCCTTCCTGGCGCCCCTCAGACGGCTTGGTGCGTGGACCCCGCTCACCTCTCGTTCGTCACTCGGGCACTACCTGGCATACACAGCAGAGTGATATGCGTGCTCCTGCAAGCGCGCACCACGGCCGCGACTGCAGTGCAGCAGTCTGATGCGGGCGAGGCGTACGGCTTGCTTAGCTCGTGCTCACCTCGTGCTCGCCTTGCCAAGCAGGCACTGGCACAGTACTGAGCAGCTGGAGGAGCCGGAGCGCGACCAGGCGGTGCAGCGCGTGCTCGGCAGCAGTCGCCTCGCCGGCGCAGCCGGCGCTGATGGCCTCCATCTCAGCGCCTACGCCAACAGGTGGGTCCCGTGAGGGGTCCGATCCCCTGGCTGAGAGCCTGAGGAGTGGGCACCCCCAGAGCTCGAAGCAGAAAGTGTGGGGCAGGTGGATTACAGTGTGCAGAGCAGACTGTGCTCTCCCTGCGAGCCAGCACTCCTTTGTGACCTGTGGTGCCCCCACCCTTTTGAAGAGCATACCACCTTGTGGCAATACCAGGGCCCGCAGTCAACAGTGGGCGCGTGCAGCACCAAGCAGGGAGCACACGCTGACGCGTCACGTGCGCACTGCCTGGGGGGCGGCGCTGGCTAGTCCCCGCACCCGCTCAAGGTGCTGACCACGGCTGGTGTCCAGTGTGGTGCGACGGCCGCACATGACTGTGCATGCTGCGGCTCCCTGTGCACATACATAGCGGCCGCTCGTGCCAGCCCTGCATGCAGTACTGACTCTCGACGGCCCGCACTGTATAGGGTTAGGGATTAGTGCTAGGGTGCCCCTATACCCTATACCCTGAAGCCTGCGCGCGCGCAGGCTTCACTCCCAACACCGCGGCGCGCGCGACCACGCTGGTGAGCGAGCTGGCCGCCCTCTTCCGCACGGCGATACGCGCGGCGGTGCCCGACGTGCCGAGCGAGCCGGTGCTGGTGCAGACAAACAACCCAAAGTATGGCGACTACCAGCTAAACAACGCCATGCGGATCTTTGCCAGCCTGCGCGGCAAGGTGAGGCCACCCCGTGCGCGCGGGACGAAGAGCGACACACCAAGCACCCGACCTGCGTCGGGGCATTCAGGCAGGCTCCTGTGCTGTGCCAACATGCTGTACATGGATTACACCGAAGCGCAAGCGACCTGTGACAAGAGCACATGTGCTGTTTGAGAGCACTCTACTTAGTATGAGGGTTCCATGAGCTGGGTCAGTTGAGGTCTGGGTGTTCCCCGGAGGGCAGCGGCGCCTGGGCTGTGCGCAGGAGGGCGCCCCCTTGAACCCCTGAGGGCAGCGGCGCCTGGGGTCCGCGCAGGAGGGCGCGCCCAAAAACCCCAATGCACTGGCGGGCGCGATCCTGGAGGAGCTGCTGCGCTCCGTGCCGGAGGGCAGCGCGCTCGCGGTGGAGCGCGCCGCGGTAAAGGGCAAGGCCGGGGCCGTGGCGGAGGAGAAGGTCGTCTCGCCGGCGATCGCCGGGCCGGGGTTCATCAACGTGCGGGTCAGCCGCGCCTGGGTCGCGCGCCACATCCAGGCCATGCTGCGCGACGTGCGGGCCCGCGCAGGAGCTCTGTGGTGCCCCGGGCCCCGGATCCGTTCCAGTGGGACAGGCTGGCCTGTCTTGGGACTGTGTCTGGGCCTGCTTGAAGCGCACTGTTTGAACCCAGATCACTGTGCAAGCCTGGATGAGCGTGTGCAGACAGCGTCGCGTGGCAGTCTACGTCATTATCTAGCGCACTTAAGCCAGCTGGTAACATAAGGCCGCATTGACTACTCGAGCGCACCAGCACTTGGGTGAACAGCAGCAGGTGTCGAAAGTGCGTTGTGCGTGCTGGGTTCATAAGCGCATCACTGCCTGCAAGGAAGCTGCACTGCGTCTGCATAAAAAATGTGACTGTGCTGGCTAAATGTGCCACAAATCCATTAATCATTTTTTTTATTCTTTCGCAACCTTGCAGTGGTGGGACCGGTGGTGGGACCGGTGCGCAATGCCTGCAGGGAATCGAAACGTGGGCGCCGAGCTTGAGCTACAGGCGCGCGGTCGTCGACTTCTCGTCGCCCAATGTGGCCAAGGAGATGCACGTGGGCCACCTGCGCTCCACCGTCATTGGCGACTCTCTGGCCACACTGCTCGAGTTCTGCGGTGTGGATGTGCTGCGGCTCAACCACGTGGTGCGCACCGCCGACACAGTCCACGCCTTCGTCCCAGGGGCTGTGGCCACCCTAAAGGTTGCAAGCTGTGAACGAGGCTGCCATGCGGCGTCCAGTCGCCTGAGAGCATGAATGCCAAATGCAGCTTTCAGTGACCTGCGCTTGCATGGATGCGGCCGGGCCGAGCCCGGGCTCCTGCCCCTGGTGGGCACCGCCAGCGCGACGGCCCGGCGCTGGTGCGCCCTGCTGCCCCTCAGACCCCAAACCAGGCCCCAGCCGCGCAAGCAGCCGAGACCCCACCCCTTCCTCAAACGGCTCCGCGGGGCGGCCCGCGCGGCCCGCCGGCGCCGCCACCGCGTCGCCGCCGCGCCCGTCGCCGGACCCTGGCTCCGAACCCAACCCTGCCCCCAGCCGCGCGTGCGGCGGCAGCGACTCGGCCAGCGCGCGCGCGGCGGCCAGGTGCGGCGGCAGCTCGTCGGACTGCCCGCTGGGCTCCGCGTCAGCGGCGCCCGGCTCCGCCTGCCGGCCAGAGCGCCCGGCCGGCCTGCTCGGCGCCGGCTGCTCTGGCTCGGCAGACGGCGCTCCTCCCGCTGCCGCGGCCGGCGCGCCCTTCGAGCCTGCCAGCCGCACCAGGCATCCTTCAGCTTCGCTGGTGATGTACTGCTGTCCATCCCCAGGTGTCGAGCAGCGGCGGGCATGGCCAAGGACTGGCTAGGCCCGCCACAATGCAGAGCGGTATGCATGCAGAGTGGGTGCGGCCACAGCGAGACCAGGAGCTCGCGTCAAGTGCTCTCTGCCAGAGGTGAAACCAGCGTCAGGCATCCTTGGCGGGAGAGAGGCTGGTGCGCAGCTCACCCAGGTGGCGCAGCACCGCGCGGAGGGCCGGCAGGCGGAGGTCATCGGGCGCCGGCCCGGGCGCCGGGCGCGGCGCCTGCGCCGGCCGCTCCGGGCTGCTGCTCCGGCTCCGCGACGTGCTCGCGCTGCCTGCCCGAGGGGTGCTCGCGCTGTCGCTGCGCGTCCGCCTCCCGCGGGGCCTGGCCTGCGCCGGGACGCGCTCTGCGCGGCTGTACGGGCTGCGGCTGCGGCTGCGGCTGCGGCTGCGGCCGCGGCTGGGCGAGGACAGCGAGCCGGAGCGGCTGCGCCTGCGGCCCCGCTCACTGGGCCGGCGCTCAGCCGGCGACGCGCGGCCCCTCTCGCCAAAGTAGTCCCCGGCCGCGGCCCTGCGCGGGGCAGGCTCGCGCGCGCGTCCGCCGCTGGGCAGCGGCGGCGGCGGCGGCAGCGGCCGATCAGCCCACTGCTCCCTGTCAGCGCCGCGCGCCGGCAGCGGCGGCGGCGGCGGCAGCGGCGGCGGCGGCGGCAGCGGCACAGCGCCGCGCGGCGCGGCCGGCGGGTCGCTGTCTGATGATGGCGAGCGCCTGCTGCGCTTCCTGCGGCCTCCGTGCTTCGCCTTCTTGGCGCTGCTGGCTGCCTTGGTGCGCTTTTCTTTCTTGCTCTTCCTGTCCTTCCTGTCCCGCTTATCCTTCTTGCTCTTCGACCCCATCGCGGCCTCGGCCTGCGCCGGCTTGATCAGGTGCTATGCGGGTACTACTGCAACGGCTGGTGCTCTGAATCAGGCTCCATGCGCACCGCCAGCGGCCTTCCAACATAGGCATGCAAGGAGAGACCCTCGGGTTTTAGCACCGTTTAAATTTCCTGAGAGCTGGGAAGCAACACTGCTGCACACACGTGAGGAGGGCAGTGCTGCGTGCGTCCAAGGTAGTGGAGCGCGCTATGTAGGCGCAGCCGACCCCCGCTGGAGGGTGTTTGCACGCGGCAACCCTGCCCTCGCCCGCGGCCCATGATGGGTGACGAGCCTTCCCCACGTACGCCCTACCTTGCGTCGCAACCTGGGAGCCTGCAGTGCCCAGCGTGCCGCCCTGCAGTGCATGTAAAGCATGCATCAGGTCCGCGCCCTGAGCGCTGGCTGCTGCAGGTGCGCGGCAAGTCCTGTGCCACGTCAACGTCAGCGCGGGCGGGGCGCGCTCGCCGGGCAAGGCTGCGGCGGCCGCGGCTGCGGCAGCCGCGGCTGCCGCCGTGCAGCCCATCGCGGGCCAGGAGAACCAGCCAGCCGTCTCGCCGCCCCCGCCTGCGCGCCAGCGGCCGCGCCCCGCCGCAGCGCCCGACTGCGTCGTCGGCGCCGTGCCCGCGCCGGCGCGGAGCCCCGCCGGCGCGCCTGCGCAGCGCGCGTGCCTGAGCCCGCCGGGGCCCCTGCGCAGCGTGGCGCACGGCGCCAAGAGCGCGTCCCTGCTGGCCGCCACGCCACCGCTGCGCAGCTCAGTCACGCTGGTCGGCCTGACGCCGGCCTCCGCGCCCGCCGGCAAGGCGGCCCCCCGCGCCCCGCGCTCGCCGGCGGCGCCGCCGGCCACCGACGCGGGGCCGCGGCTCCCCGTTGGCGGCGACGGCGCGGCACCGCGGCGGTCCTTTGTGGCGCGCAACTTCTGGCGCTCGGTGGCGGAGCTGAATGGGGGCCGGCGCGGCGCGCCGAGCGGAGAGGCGGGCGGCGTTGAAGCTGGCGAGGGCGGGATTGCCAATAAAGCGCGAGGCGCGCGAGAGTGGGCGCAGAGCGCCGCGCTGAGCGAGACGGGCAGTGAGGAGGCCTCGGCGAGCACGCCGCCAGAGGGCGCGGGTGCCTCGCCACCCCCCGCGCATGCGCCGTGCCTGGCTGGCCGGCGCAGCCCCGCCGTGTGGCCGCCGCCGCCGCGACGGGTGCGACTGCCTCTGCCTTCTGAGTGCACTGATCCAAAGCATCCTGTCCGTTTCGCTTGTTAAGTCCTGCTCATATGTCAGGACGCCGGCATATATGCTAACGTATTTTTACTTAAAGCGCCTGCACCAAGCCCAGCGGTCCCGCCACTTTGCCCGGCACACCGGCCCAGGAACACCTGTGGCACGCCGCAGGCGGCAGGGTCGCCGGCGCGCCCGCCTGCCAGCGTCCGGGGGGCGTCGGTGCGGCGGCTGCCCGACCCGTCCGCACCGCGCGCTGTCCCGGCAGTCGAGGCCGCCCTCGCCAGGCTCCACGGCTGCGCTGCGCGGTGGCAGGGCGCCGCGCCGCCGCCGGCCGCCTGCGCCGCTGCAGCATCCGCCGACGCTGCCGCGGCGGCCGCCGCAGCCGCCGCGGGCTCGGCGGCCGTGGCGAGCAGGGCCGCGACCGCTGCGCAGCCCGACAGCCTGGACCTAAGCCCTAACGGGAGGGTGCGGCCGGCGCCCGAGCGGCCGCGCCGTTCGCCGGCCGCGCGCGCCGCCCTGCCGCGGCCGGACTTTTACGCGACGCCGCCGCGGCGCGGCGCGGCGACCGCGGCCGCGCCCTATACCTCACCCAGCGACTCTGACCCGTCCAGCGACGCCAGCTCGGGCACTGCCGAGCCCGGCAGCCGCCCCGCGCCGGCTCCCTGTTACGCTCCGCGCACGGCGGGCGCCGCGGCGGCGGGGACGCCGGAGGCCGCCGGCTCTGCGTGCGCGGGCGCCGGCTTGGGGCCGGGGCCAGCCAGCGGCGGGCTTGAGTGGGCGCCGGAGGCCGGCCCGGCGCTGGAGCTGCTGGCCGACGCGGCGGCCGCCGACGCGGCCGCGGCCGCTGGCGCGCGCAGCGCCGAGGCGCTGCAGGTGCGCCGCCCTAATATGGCGCCCACTGGGCGTGACAGGCAGCGTGAGCCGCGCCGCCACATCGCAGGATAGGTTGAGGTTTAGCCCTACCCTACCCTAATCCTACCGTAGTGCCAAGGCGCTGCAGGTGCGTCGCTGTTACAGGGCATTGACTGGGCGTGACAGGCAGTGTGAGCCGCGCTGCGACATGGCACGGCCAAGCATGCTCGCCAGACATGCGTGCTCGGCAGGCACCTCGAGCGAGCTCGGCGTGCCTCTGTGCGTGCAACCTCAGGGGCAGGCCTGAGCTGCCCCCGGCCAAGCAGCGCCCTCCCGCTAAGGCATATCAGCGACCCCGACCGTTCTTGCCGAGAAGCATCCAAGGCCAGCGTCGCTGCGCCATGGCGTGCAAGCGCAGTGGCGACGACAGCAATATCTAGGGCTGTGCCGAAGCGCGCTGTGGCCCCAGGTGCGCGCGGCGCTGCGAGCGGCGGCGCACGACGCGGCGCGCGCGGCCGCCGCCGCGCCCGTGGGCCGCTCGGGCCGCAGCGGCGCGCCAGCGCTGCTGCGGAGCTGCCTGGCGGCGCACGGCGGCGCGCTGCTGCGGCTGGCGCGCGCGGCGGCTGCCAACACGGAGCTTGGCACGCAGCTGGAGCAGGCGCGCCGGCATTGTGCTCGCAAGCCTGCGCGCCAGCAGGCGCCTGGCGCCGTGATGCGTTGCGGCCCGGTCGCATGGTCCTGCAGTCCACACGCCCGTGTCTGCGGCGTGGTGGTCGTCCGCGGTGGCGCAAAGTGGCGCAAACGGAGGCGCCACTGGCCTCCGCATGCAAGCCCTGCCAGGGAATTGCATATGTAGCAGAGTGCCGCGGGGGCGCGCAGGCGCGCGCGCGCGCGCTGGACCTGGCGGCTGCGGCCGCGCGCGCGCAGGCGGCCGCGCGAGAGACTCGCGCGCATGCGCGCCGGCAGGCGGCCGCCTTCGAGGCGCATCGCGCACAGCTGGCGGCAGAGGCGGCGTCGCTGGCGCAGCGGTGCGGGCTGCAGGAGTAAGCACCTGGACAGAGTGATTGTCTCCACACACTCCACACACACGAGGCTAAAACGTGTTTTATCAAATCCGCGGCTCTACGAGCTTTAGCTCGCCATGCGCTTTAGTAGGCTGTATCTACGCCATGCAGTGCTGGCCGCTTGGGCCACATGCGAGGCATTTCTAAGTGTCCCAACTAGCCGTGTAGATGCGCATTCACAGGACCATCACGGCAGCCCGTTAAGCTTTATTCAGAGCAAGGTGGTCTGCGGCGCGTGCAGGGAGCAGGAGGCGGCCGAGGCGGCCGAGCGCCGGCATGCTGAGGCTGCGGCGGCCGCAGCCGCGCGCGCCGACGCCGCGAGCGCACAGGTGCCCCCGCCCCAAACTTGACCCGCCCGCCCGACTTGGCCGCAGATAAACTCACAGACAAGGTGAGAAACGACGTGCCTGCTTCTGTCTGCATGGGTAGCAGAGCGGAGGCTGAGGTGGCATACGGTCGAGTGTCCCAAGCCTGGCACACAGGGTGCGCCGCCGGCAGGCGGCGCTGCGGGAGGTGCTGGCGGCGCGGCGCAGCGCGCGCGAGGCGCTCGACGAGCTGGCCGCGCAGAACGCGCGCCTGGTGCGCGCCCGCCCTCGCGCACTCCCTGGGCGGGCTGCTGCAGGCCCCTGCAGGACGGCATGGACCTCGTTTTCTGGCCCAGATGCTCTATGAGCAGACCTGGGGACCGCGGCGTGACAAGCTCGTGCGCATGCGCTGGCCGAGTCAGCAAGGCAGCAACCGCGCATGAGCACCCGGAGAGCCTTGCCCTAAGTAGATGAGGGCCGGGCTCGTACCCTAGCCTACCACACCCGCGAGCGCGGCGCGACGGCGGCGCCCGCGCGGCGCGCGCAGGTGGGCGCCTACTGCGCCAAGAAGGCGGAGCTGCGGCGGCTGCAGGCGGCGTCCGCGCGCGAGGTGGGCACAGGCGCCTGCTTGCCGGGTTATAGGGCAGGTCAGGGCGTACAACTTTTCATGTGGGCGGCGTCCTTGTACAGATAGATTGCCATGCGTCAGGCGCCTAGGCCAGGCGCCTCACACTGCAACGCATTCTGTTACGACCGCGTCATGACGTCACCTATGACATGGCCCGCGCTGCTGATGTTGTTCTGCCACGCTGCACAGCCCGCGACACATTACGCGCGTGCTCTGCTACTTTTGCTGTCGTTAGAGGGGGCGGCGCGGGTCAGAAGCAGTGCAAAGCCCATCACCGCACTTACAGTGCCGTGCTGCAGGGGCCGAGCCCGGAGCTTGCGGACGAGGCGCGCGCAGCCGAGGCGGGCGCGTGGCTGGCCGAGCGCGAGCGGCTGCGCGCGGAGCGCGCGGGCCTGCGCGGCGAGTGCCGCGCGCTGGCCGGGCGCCTGGCGCGCCTGCAGCAGGCGCGCCGCAGGGGCGCCCGCTCCCGCTGTTACCGCGCCGCCTGAAGCGGGCTTGTGCGGCCGGGGCAGGTCGCAGCTGCAGCTAGCGGCCTGCCGGCCCGCCTGACCGGCAGGCAACCGGCAGGCGAGCGGAGCTGGGCATTGGCTCGGCGCGCGTGGCCGCTGGAAAGCTTCACTGCACAAGCGTGCATTGTCCCAAGTGCGGCGGGTGCATCACAGGGCTTCCGCTCACGCTGCCCGTGCTCACCGTTCCGCCCACGCGTCGCGCAGGGCGGCGATGGCGACGACGGCTGCCCATCCCCCATGCACACGCCGGACACCGCGTCGCGCGGCCGCACAGCCCTTGCGGCGCCCGCCGGCGGCGCTGCAGCGCGCGGCGGCGGGGGGGACGCCGGCAGCGACAGCGGGCGTAGCACGGACTGCGGCGCCAGCGCCGGCCGGCCGGGGCGCGGCGACGCGCGCGGCGGCGGGCAGGGCGGCGGCGGGGGCAGCGGGTCCGGCGGCGGGACGGACAGCGGCAGCGGCGGCGAGCTGCCGGCGGCCGCGGCCGCGCGACTGCACGAGCTGGAGGCCGCGCTGCAGCGGCTGACGCAGGTGCCTGCGCCGGCGGCGTGCCCGCCATGCGCGCCGCCTCCCGCCTGCTTATGCAGGGGCGTCTTGCCCGCCATGCGCGCCGCGCATGTGGTACTCACATACAGTCACAGAGCGTAGCGCATCACCGGGTGCATCAGAGTGCGGTGGATCACCAGGCGTCTGAGCTCGTGTGAATTGTCGTATGCGCTTTGCGTACGGCCCGCAGCCCCTGGCTTAACGTAGCGACCCGCATCGCGCCGCCGAGCGCGCGGCGCCTGCGCAGGAGAATGGCGCGCTACGTCAGCAGGCGGCGGCCGCGGACGACGCAGCCGCGGCGGCGCGTGCGCTGCACGCCGCGCAGGCGCGCAAACAGGCCGGCAACGCGGCGTTCCAGGCGCGCGCGCGGGCCAGGGTCAGGGCGCCTGCCGCGTCTGCATGCGGCGGTGCATGCGGGGGGTGGGAGCGCGTGCTCGGGCTGTCGCACAGCTGCGCGAACATGGGTGAGCGCGCATGTGCGCGCGCCCCCGCATGCGCTGGGTCAGCACGCTGAGCACCAGGCACTGCGCTCGACGGCGTGCAGGCCCTGCCGCTGCCAAACGGCCCTTGCTGAGCGTCCTGATGGGCACGGCTGCCGGCCCACCGCTCCTTCTCAAAGCGGGCCCGGCAGCGCCTGCCGCAGTGTGCGAGCGCAGCGGCAGCGGGCTGGCAGCCGCTGGGTATTACATGATATGGGTACTTTAGGGTTGGCACACATTAGGCATCGCCTGGCTGTCGCCCATCCGCACGCCACGGTGACCAGCCCTCCTCGCTGGGCGCAGGCCGGGCGCTTTGCTGAGGCGGCCGCGGCATACACTGAGGGCCTCGCGGCGGCGGCCGGCGACGCCGGCACCGCGGCCGCGCTGCACTGCAACCGCGCGGCGTGCGCGGCCGTGCTGGGCCGGCCGGCCGAGGCGGTGGCGGACGCGTGCGCCGCTCT
>JAABUO010006979.1_pt1 | contig 12922 bp, 14 predicted proteins | sample 5559291 | NCBI WGS metagenome assembly JAABUO01 (sample SAMN10711878, study PRJNA513372) | rock metagenome | isolation source: Antarctica rocks | place: Antarctica: Victoria Land, Finger Mt sud
CAGGCTGCACACGCCCCAGCCTGGCCGCGTGCAGCAGAGCTGGCGCAGGCGCATGCCGCCGAGGCCCTGCCGCAGAGCAGAGGGTTGATAACCTGGCACACACGGCTCAGAGGAGTGCATGAGTATATAAGCAGCCTGCTGACGGCAACATGCGACCGGGGGGGGGGCATAGCGGTTTATCGCGTAACGCATGTGACTTGCGCAGGCAGAGGGCGCGCACAATGGCAGCCGCTGCCCAGCGGCGACCTCATCAAATGACCAGAGACCAGCAGTGACAGGTGCCTGGGGCCACACGCAGGCGACGGCTTCATGTCCTACTAAGCTGCCGTGCAGCACAGCAGAACCCTGCATGTAGGGTCTCAAGCCCTGTGCGCAGGGTCTGGGCCTACCTGCACATCCTGCACATCCATGCGCAGCGTCAGGCTGTGCAGGTCGCCGGCCGAGGGCGAGGCCGCCGCCGTAACGGCCAGCGCGGGCGCGACGTCCAGGACTCGCCGCAGCCGCAGCAGCCTGCCGACGGTGCAACCCACCCTAAGCCCTACCGGCACACCACGGGCGCCGCTTGCGCTCGCTTGCAACCGGCAGCAGCCCGGACCACTGGCGCCCCGCACATGTAGGATCTGCGGTGGGCAGATCAGGGCAGGGTATGGCATGCAAGCACGCGCGCTGCGCACCGGAACTTCATGCCCTCGGGTCCGGCCTGCGCGGGCTCGTAGCAGAGCGCCAGCGAGACGTCCAGCGCGCCCGGCGCGCGCGGGTGCAGCCAGAGCGGCCACTCCAGGCGCGCGCCCGGCGCCAGCTCCAGCGCCGGCGGCCACGCGTAGACCGCGCGGCCGCCGCTGAGCAGCAGACCTGGGCCCGGCCCCGCCGTCTGTTCATCGCCAGGCGAGCCTGCGCAGGCGCGCGCGGCTGTCAGTTACAATATCTGTGCCTGCCGATCACAGGCTCATGATGTTATTCTGCGAGATATCGATTCTGCTAGGATCAGGGCGGCGCCATGAAAATCACGATGCCGCACAGCGGCTGGGGCGAGCGCAGAGCCGCTGCGGGCGCCCGCACCCGCAGGCGGGCTGCGCTCGCCGTCGGCAGCGGGCGCGAGGTGCAGGTCGGGCCCGGCGGCCGTGCAGCGCAGGCCGCGCAGCGGCGCGGGGCCCACGTTCGACAGCACCAGCCGGCAGCGCGCCAGCTCGCCCGCCAGCAGCGCGTCCGGCAGGCCCTCCAGCGCCGCCTGCGGGCGCCCAACGGGCTTGCGTGCCGGGCCGAGGCAGGCACGGCGTCGGGTAGCGGCGTAGTGCCTGTTCGTGTGCGCACGAGCCCGCCCTCCCCCGGGCTGCCCGCGCGCATCCCCCTGCAGCGTGACCGGCACGCGGCGCGGCACAGCTCCGGAGGTTGCTGACATGGGTAGCGTGCAAGCTAGCCAGTGCACGTTCGGCGAGACCCGCCGACGCAGCGGTTGAGCACCTGTTTGCAACGCTGGACAGCATGTAGCGATGTGTGCTGCCCACGACAACCTGCGCATCAGCACCCGGGCGCCCGCACCTGCAGGCGCGGCGCGGGCGGCAGCACGCTGAAGCTCAGCCCGCCGCCCGCGGCGGCCTTGGCCAAGCCCCTGCGCAGCCCCGCGCCCAAGCCTCAGAGCGTGAAATCCCAGTCAACCCCAGACGTACAACCTAGCCATCTGGGCCATGGCGCAACCGCTCGTGCTGCTTGACCAAGCCCCTGCGGCGCCCCGCGCGCGCCATCGCGGCCAGGCGGCAGAGAGTGGGAGCGCTCGTGCAATTGCAGTGACACCCCCCTCGCAGCGCCCTCAAAGCGTGCAAAGTCACTGTGCTGGAGGAGGAGGGAGCCATAGGAAACGGGCGTGTATGCGGATCCCCTGTGCAGCCGCGCCAGCGCAAGCAAGCACGCGCGCTCTTCTCGGACAGACCGCGCCCGAGACGCCGTGCTTTGCGTTACCCTAACCGTAGCCCTTGCCTATGCCGCGCACCTGCCGCGCTTCCCCTGCGGGCGCGGCGGCTCGAACAGGCGCCGCCCGCGCGCGTGGCCGTTGAGCGTCCACTCCAGCCCGCGCAGCGTGAGCGCACCCGGGCGTCGCGCGCGCAGGCGCAGGCGCAGCACGGCCGCCGCGCCCGGCGCCAGGCTCAGGCTCTGCTCCTCCGCCTGTGCGCGGCCGACACTCCCTGACATCTACACTGCAAGTCATCGAGCGGCCTATCTCGGTAGCAGCACAACGCGCCAGAAATTGAACTTCATGCCCACATCACCTCCCTCTCGAGCGCCTCTTCTCTGAGCACGCCCTATAGAATTCTGAGCACGCCCTATAGGTTTCTGCCCCGCACCTCGGCGGCAGGCCCATCATCGCCCGCCTTGTCGCCGCCGCCGCCGCCGCCGCCGCCGCCGCCGCCGCCGCCGCCGCCGCCGCCGTCGTGCTCAAACAGCAGGCGCACGCCGGTGAGGTCCAGGTCCAGCGCGAGCGGGTTGTGCACGGCGACCGCGGCCTCCAGCGCCTCGCCCACCACGCACGCGGGTGCGCCCGCGCCGGCCAGGCTGCGCGCGCTGCCACCGTCCAGCCACGACGGCGCCGCTGTGGAGGCGTCCGCGCCTGCGGCCCTCCCCCGCGGGGCGGCAGTCAGGACGCGCGCTGGCTGCATGCGTGCGCGCCTGCCAATCTTGGAACAGCACAGTGACCCTGCCTTGTCATGACGCTGAGCGCCAGTCGGGCTGCACACAGCCTCCGTCGAGCAGCGGGGCGCGGCCGGCGCCGAGTCTGCCAAGGACAGAAAGCTTGGCACATCTATTTTGCTGGCATGCTCCCGCCTGCGGCGCACCTGGCAGCAGGGGCGCCTCCAGCCGCCGCCAGGCCTCGTCCGGCAGCGCGCGCGCCGCGGCGTCCGCGTAGCAGACCTGGTCATTGCAGGTCACCGCCACGCGCGCCGCGTCCACCTCAGGCAGCGGCAGGTCCAGCTCCGGCGGCTCGCCCTGCGCATGCCGCGGGAGGTGAAAGGGTTTCGTGCTGGCAGCGGCAGGTCCGGTCAGCTGTGCATCGAGGGACAGCGCCGCGGTGATGCATAAATAGCAAACTAGGATGCCATATTTCACGGCCAGACACGCCGCATGGATACCTGGCGCCGGGTCCAGCACCGGAAGCTCGCCCCGTTTGCGCTGGGGTCGGCGGGAGTAGGCGTGGCAAGGCTGCATTGAGTCACAGCGAGAAGTGCAACCCGCTTTGCGCGAGCAACGCACCCGCGCCGCAACGGCGGCGGCCACCGCGTCGAGGAACTGGCGCATGTAGGTGGCCTGCCAGGCGCGCGGCGCACGCGGGGAGGCGAGCATGGCCGCATAGTGGCGCAGCGCGCCGGCCGGGTCGCCCGCCTCGCGCCGCCGCGCCCCCAGCACGCCGTGCAGGTGCTCCTCGATGAACGCCCACTGCCGCCCCGCGTACAGGCCCAGCACCTGCCTGCGCGCGCGGCGCGCGCACGCCCGTGACGGACGCGCGGCCGCAGCGGCTGCTCCTCCGCCATGCGCCACAAATCGAAGGAGCACTTGAGGCTCTTTCAAACTGCCCAGGCAGGTGCGCAGGGCCGCGGCGAGGCCCCAGCGCGCTGCGCAGGCGCTCAAGCAAGGAGAGGAGGAGCCGCCCGCCGGCCCAAAGGCTCCAAGCGGCGGCACGGCGGCGAGGCCTGCGCTGCACACAGCAGCAAGGGCGGCCGGGCGGAGGCCGGGGGGGCGCGCACTGGTAGGCGCGCGCGCCGAGCGCGGCCTGGCCGCAGCCGGCGTAGCGCAGCCCGGCCAGCACCATGTGGAAGGAGAACTTGCGCAGCGCGGGCGGCGCCACGCGCAGCAGGCACAGCGCGGCCTGCTCCAGCAGCAGCGCCGCGCGCAGGCTCTCCTCCTGCCGCCCGCGCCCGCGCGCTGGGGTCGCACGCGGCACAACAGACTGGAAAGGGGTTATGGTAGGGTTATGGAGAGGTAGGGTAGGGCTAAGCCCTGCGCACGCGGGTGGAGTTTGCGTCTGGAGCAGGCCTGTCTCCACTACGAGCGGCAATGCCTGCCCGGCCTCTCCCGGGGCGCGCCCGTTCCCGTGCAGCCCGGGCCGGCGCTCAGCGTCGCGGGTACGAGCGTGCCTACAGCTTATAATGTGCAGATCATGCACAAGAGCAGCGTCTGCGGCGCATAGCGTCGGACGCGCCGGAAAGTGCGCCTTCATGAGCATGTAGTTGGCATCGCTGAAGCTGCCCGTCGCGCGCGCGTGCGCGGCCGCCAGCAGCGCCGCGCGCGTCGCCAGCCGCACGCACTCCTGCCCCGGCCGCCCTGCCGCGTCGTGAGGCCCTCACCGCCTGGACCGCCCCGGTCCGAGGGCGCTGCCGCGCCAGTGCCGCTACGAGGGGCGCTTGCAACCCATCGTCTGACTGCAGAGGAGCAAGCGCGCGACATACCCTCGAGGCTCTCCTAAGGCCTCCCCTGAGGGCTCACCGGGGCCTGGCTGGGCGCTGCTGTAGCGCAGGAAGGCGTCCTTGAGCGCGGCCGCCACGTCGCCCGGCGCCCCCCCCGACATCACCAGCGCCAGGCCCAGCATCTCCTGCAAGGTTTCAACTATCCATCTATTTTTTTTCTTTTTCCCCTGCATGAGTGCCTGCCTCGGCACAGTCTTGCCAGACCCATGATGCCGCCAGAGTCAGCGCCGGACCTCCCGTCTGGGAGAGGCGCGGGCTGTCTGTGCGATATGTCTTCAAAGACGCTCGGCACCTGGACGGCAAGGGCGCGCAAATTTTCGCAAAAACGCAAGCGCTGCAACAGCCAGCCTGCCGGATGCAGCAGAAACAATGCGCGCGAGGCAGCATCCGAGTGACGAGCGCGGGCGGCGGGCGGCGCCGTGCCTGCGCGGCCGCGTAGTGGCGCCAGGCCTTGTCGGCGCGCAGATCGCTCGCGAGCAGCCGCAGCGTGGAGGCCGCCGTCTCATAGTCCTGCGCGGCCCGTGCCACGCGTTACGGTCCTGCATGACGGCATAAGCCGATGCCGGGCGGCCGGCAACGCGCGCCTTGGCGAGCAGCGGAGCATGCACCGAGAGGCTGAGCTGCGCATGCCCGCTCCGCATGGCCGGGCAACGAAGGAGTGTGTGCACTCCTGAGGCGGTGCACTGAACACAGCAGCATGCGGGGTGCCAGCGCATGTCCATCATGCGACGCGCTGACGATCCCGCATTCATGGGTTATGGTTTAGCGGCCCTGCGGCAAGGCTTTGGGCCGGCATGGGAACCTATGACGAAGCTGTCAAGCGCAAGGGCAATGCTTAGCTAGTTCACAGCATCAGCAGGCAACTTTGCCACCCCAACCCGTGTATGTTTGCAGGAAGGCTTCTATCAGATTCAGTGCTCTTGTACACTTGCGTGTAGGGCTGCAGCGCAAGCTCTATACGGCCCTGCCTCGGCACCTACACGCAAGTGTACAAGTGCACTGAACCTGACAGAAGAATGACTGCAACACGTACATGAGTTGGCGAGGCAAAGTTGCCTGCTGATGCTGAGAACTTATTGCCCTTACGCTGCACAGCTTCATCACAGGTCCCCACGCCGCCCAAAAGCCTTGCCGCCCTGAAAGCCTAGACTTGCTGGCGCACTAACTCGCCTCTCCAGCAGACACACAGCACAGCACAAACAGTGTGCATGTGCTCCCTCGCCACAGGGCACCGTTCACTGCCTGCCCAAACGCTGCGCCAGGCCTGACTACCATGACTACCCGGGTCCTGCTCAGGTTGTTAAGGGCTTGCGACGCGCACCTGCGCCGGGCGGCCAGACCCGCCTGCCGACTTGTCTGCGGACTCGTCCGCGTCGCTGCGAACCTGTGTGATGCCTTGTGTCGCTGCGTGCCCAGACGGACAGGGCGCCGCCAGGGACCCGCGAGCGCGCCTGCATCAGGAAGGCAAGGTCGGCCAGCGCGCGCATCTGGCCCTCCACGCTCGCGGCGCTGTACGCGCCCGGCGCGGCGGGCGCCGCGCCCGGCGCGCCGAGCCCGCCGGGCGGCGTCCCCGGCACGCCGCCGCCCCCGCCGCCGCCGGCATGGCCGGGCCGCGGCGACTCGCGCGCGGGCGGCGCGCCCGGCCCCGGCGCCGCCTTGCGCCACAGCAGCGTCTTGAGCTGGTTGCGCAGGCCGCGCCGCGTGGAGGTCACCTGCCGCCGCGCGCGCGGGTGAGCCTGGCCAGGCGCCTGCCGCCTGGCCGCCCAGCGCCCCTGGTAGAACCCTGCGTTGGGTGCTGCACTTTGAAGTCCTCCATAAAGAGCCCCGCAGCGCTCCCGGCTGCGAGCCTGACATGCGGCGTCAGAGTATGAGCGCGCGCTCGCGCCCGCCGTCTGGGTCTGGGCTGATTTAGGGTTAGGGTAGCACACAGGCGCCTCGCGGTTGGCGCGGGCGCGCCTGGTGGTTGAGCGCGCGCACGCGCCCCTCCAGCGCGGGCAGCAGCGAGCGCACGGCCAGGTCCTGCAGGCAGCCCGCCAGCGCCTCCTGCCGGCCGCGCGGCCGCCGGCTGAGACACCCTAATTGCAATGCGGACTCTTGACTGGCACGGACCAGGTGGTGGGCCAGGCCAGGGGAACGGTCTCTGTCTCGGATGACAATTTTGCCATGTGACGCCCAGTGTGGCAGCTCGCAGCGTACGCTTGCACCCTTCTGAGTCGTTCGCCGTGCGCTGCGCTGTGTATGCTTAGATTCAGAACGTGCACAGCGCCTCGCCTCAGAGCAAGCCTGCGGGCAGCAGCCGGTGAGGCACCTGGTTGGCGCTCGTCAGCCGCACGCCCAGGCCGCCCGGCGGCGCGGCGGGCCGCGCGGGGGGCTCGCCGGCGCCGCCGCCGCGCACGCAGCCAGCCATCGCAGCGGCCCAGCGGCTGGGGTTTAGCGCATAGCCGACCTGGGCGGCCGGGTCTGCCGACCCCGAGTTAATGCGCGCGAGGCCGACCGCCGCGTGGCCGAGCGCCGCGCGCGCCGCGCGCAGCTTCTCCTCGGCCCTGCCGCGGACGGGCTCGGGCCGTTGGGGACTGACAGGTTGGGTGCCCGCACGCGAGGAGCTCGGTGGGGAGTGCGAGTGACCGGTGTGCACCGCCGTGCGGTGTTGCCGGCGCTCTCACATAGCTTATCTTCAGCCACTCTGATTGTGCGGCCCCAGGTCACCAAAGCAAAGGATTGCAGCGCGCACAAGGAGGGCTGGTGGCAACAGCACTGGGCCGTCGCAGCAGCGGGTCTTTGGTATGCGAGGTGCTCGGCCGCCTCGCGTGCGCCGGCGCGGCAGCCTCGGACCCGGGCCACCAGGCGCGCAACGTGCGGGCGGCGGGGCGCGCCGCTGGAAGCCGCCCTCGACGTGCGCGCTGTCGTCGTACAGCAGGAGGTGGTAGTGCAGCAGCCGCGCCTCCATGACGCCCGCGCGCATGAGCGGCGGCAGCGCCGCGCCCGCCCACAGCTCCTGGAAGGCGCGTGCAGCGTCGGCCACGCCCGCGTGCGCCACCAGCAGGCCTGCACGAGCGGCCCCCAGGTCGTCGTTGCTGCACCGTTCTGAGGAAGGCGCCGCGTGGCGGCGGGCACGCCCGCACGCGCACCACCAGGCCTGTCCGGGCATGGGTGGACGTCGTGCTGCCGATGTGGATGGGCTGGACAGGCAAACTCGCGGCCGCTGCCAGGCAACCGGGGCTGCCTAGGCAGCAGCTAGCGCATGCATGGGCATCGTGCAGGCGCCAGCAAGTGCTTGGGTAGCGGCAGTATGCTGCCCGCGGCGGAACCTAAGCAGGCGGAAGCAAGTGTTTGCGCGCCGCAGCGCCAGGCATGCTCAGCTTGTCTGCCGGCGTGCAGTCACGGGACGCGCACTGGCAGCGCTGAATGTCCTCAAAACATGTGCCGTGCACGTCGCACTGGAGGCCCTCAAGTTTGGGCGGTAGGTGGAACGCACATGCAACGGGGTGGTCAAAGGTCTCCAGCTCGCCGAAGGCCAGCATGCGCATGAACTCGCGCTGGTACGCGTTGAACCAGGGCGTGGCGCCGGGCGCTTCCCCTGCCGCAGCGCGCCGCATTGGCTGCATGCATGCAGCACGCGCGGTCGTCGGCTTGGCGCCTGGCTTTCACGCCTGATGTGGGGTGAACGCTTTCCACGGACGCATCTCAGGCGTGCAGCCCGCGTGATGTGAGTGCCCAGGCGGCGGCCCTGGTAGCAACGCGCAACTGCATCATGCGAGCCAAAGCGCGGGAGGCGTTGACAGAAAGAACCTGTTAATGGTGGAGCCTCGCCCGGGCGGGACCAGCAGCGCACCCTCCAAGAGGCAGTAGAGGCAGGGTCTCATGACCCGGGCCGACCAGGAGGCGCCCCGGCCAAGAAGGGCGGGAGGCTCGACGTGGGGCAGACCGGCGTGTGGGGCCGAGTGGGGCCCCGGCGCACCCTTCCGCAAGCAGGTCGCGATGTCTGGCACGGGCTGCGCTTCGCAGCCCCGCGTCGCGGCGTCCACCACGCCATGCAGGTACTCCTCGGCGGCCTGCCGCACACACCGAGCGCGCTGGAGCAGCCCCACCACTGCCGTTCAAGCGCACACAAGAGACTGAGCCGCTGTTCTAGCTGCTGCCTGGCCCCGAAGCCCACTGCACGCGAGTCGCAGGCGCTATCGGCCTTGGTCCGCCAGGCGACAGGGAGCGCACCTCATGTGAGGGCTGAAACATGGAGGACGCGTAGTGGAAGCGCAGCTTCAGCTCGCGGATGCGGTAGGACTGCTCGCCAACGGTGCGCACCGGCACTGCGTGTGACAGAGAGATGTGTCAGGCCGGGGGTGGCTCTCGCGACACACCGAGCATCAGAGCATCCGGGGCCGCACCGCTCAGGCTGCGAAACTCGCCCAGCGGCCGCAGCATGTCCACGACTGTGAGGCCGTTGTTGACTTGCACCATCTCCTCCGCTTCAGGCGTGCTGACCACCATCACCACGGGCGTGAAGCGCTCTGGAATCCAGCTCCGCAGCTCCATCCTACTGCTTTAGCTTCCTTCAGGAGCTCACTAGCTGACAGCGTTGGTTGGAAAAAATTGCTGTTTGCCCTTTAAATATCGCTAGTTACAGCCAGCAGAGCGGTGAAGTTTTGCTGAGTAGCGCATGCCTGCCGTGTCTCCACCACCAAGCTGCGTGACACGCTCACAGCCATCACTGGTCACTGCTCTTCGCTTACTGCTCGCAATGTGCAGATGATCTGCTACTCAATGCGGCCTTGTCCTTGACGCCTCAGCTGCATGCTTGCCAGGGTCATGCACAGGGTGTGCAAGCTGGCATTTTTCCCAGTCTGGTTGCACATACCACGCTGACAATGTCAGCCTGACATGCATTACACAAACATGCAATACACACGCCAACGTGCCATGCGAGCATCTTTACAGGCAGGCACGCTGTTCTCGCCGTGCACGACAGCAGAGCGCCAGCGAGCCCATCATACAATGAGCTTGTCGAGCTCTTTCTCCTTGGCGCTGCCCAGCGCATCGATGTCCGCCACAAATGCGTCAGTCAGCTTCTGCACCTGCAGCAATGCGGATGTACAGAGTCTGCAACCTTTGCAGACATTTTGCCTCCTGTCTTGACCGCAGAGTCGCCGAGCGGTCCGTTGCAGCAGACCTCAGGTTCACAGCATGTATTGGGGAAGTAGCTGCAACGAGGTGCTAGTCACTGAGCTCAATTGCTTGCAATCCAAGCTGCCAAAGCCCTGCTTTCTAACTGCCCCATCGACAACCTGCTGCCATGTTTAACGTACCAAATGCGCACGCCAGGGGCATGCATGTGCGGCGCGCGCGCCTGCTTTTCAAAGTCCCGCTTCGCGTCCTTCTCCTTCAGCTTCTTGGCCTGCTCGAGCGCGCTGCGGCGCGCATGCCGCACTGCCACCCGCGCGCCCTCGCACTCCGAGCGCACGGTCTTGCCCAGCGCGCTCGCGACCTCCTTTGTCGGCCTGCCGTGCGAGCGAGCGCGCGCGAGCTTGCAGATTCCGCAGCCACCTATGAGCAGCCCATAGCAACCACCGCGCTGCTCGCAGCATGCAGCATGCACAGGGGCAGGCTCGCGACGACATGCTGGGGCAGTGCAGGGTGACCCCTGGCGGCCCTTGCCGAAGCTGCATGCCACCGCACAGCAGCATGCTACATAAGCGACATACTAGGGAGCGCTCAGCCTGCATGTGCACCGCCTGCGACAGCGACCCGTGCTGTGTGCAGGCGCTTTGTACGGGTACGGGTCAGGGTAAGGATGTGAAAGCATATTGGCCACAAGCGCACCTGGGTATGTTTACCAGAACCTCGACGCCCTCCTTCCTGGGGTTGAGCTGCATCGGGGACTCGCGTATGGCTGTCTCGATGCTCGCCACATTCTGCGGCACGCCACAGCAGGTGAGCGCTGCACGTGGGCCTGTCATGTTGCCAGCAGGCACGGCGTCGAGGCGACGACGCCGCTCATGTACGGCCTTTCACAAACTCGCCAAGGGTGTGTGTACCAGGGGCGGTGGTACCCGCATGACACCAAATGCAGCCTCGCCGACGCAAAATGCAATGGCGCACACTGGCGAGACAATCTTCTCACTCAGACCTCTCGCTCAGGCCTCTTACTTCACATCGAAGTCACAGCAGCGAAGGGAACATGCAGCTTTCAGCGCAGCAGCGCGGCAGCGCGCGCAGGCGGAGGCGCCGCACCTGGGGGTCAAACGCGGTGACGACCAGCGTCTGCCCCTCGCGCACTGCGACCGAGGCCAGGCTCTTCAGCGGCGCGGCCTCGCCGTACGCCAGCACGCGCAGGTGGTCCAGCATGCCTGCGCACTGGCGCCGCGCATGCTCGCTCAGCTGCAGGCGTGGCCCGAGGGTGGCTGCAACGGCTCGGCAAGCGTGTGCCAAGGCATGTTTCGCACTCTGGCCACGCCTGCTTGCTAACCCGAGGCGCGCGCTACCAGGCAGTGCGACCGTGCTTACTCGTCAGGTTGCCCAAAGCACATGCCCCCCGCGCTGCTCAAAAAACAACCAGCTGGCCCCGTGCACACCACGTGGCAGCATGGGCCTTCGCACTGACAGCCCCACGCACCCGGGGTCGCTCGGCCTGTCCTGATGTTCGCCAGGCCCGACGCGAGGTGCTCGACAGCCTTGTCCATCAACCTGCAGACCCCTGTTCCTGCGTCAGGCCGCTCGCGCCAGGCCCAGACCTCAGGCAAGGTAAAATTGAGGGCCCGAGGCCGCCCACCTCCGTGCTGGTGTTAGGTCTAAGGGGTCCGGCTCTTCAGCGCCGACGGGCTGCGCCTCAGCCTGCTGCCTCCTGCCTACGTCCAAGCAATAGCTTGCTGTTGCGTCTGCTCACAGCCAACGCGTGCTCGCTTTCTGCTCAGTGAGCACTTAGCACCCACCTTTTGCAAAGCCTGCGCGCTGTGAGCACGCTGCCGGCAGGCCTGCAGTCTCCAGGCTGCCCCACCTGCACACACGTTCCGTTTAAAATAGATCAAGCAAGCAAAGTAAGAGCACGCAATGCCAAGCGCACCCTCCCAAAGCGTCGAGGACCGCAGAGCAGCCCGGCATTCGATGCCGCAACATGCTGGCACAGAAGGTGCGCCGAGCTGACTGCAGCATCTTGGCTGTAGGGATGTTGCCACGGAGAGATGTCAAGTTCCATACACAACACACTCCATCAGCAACAGCACACACAGACCCTGCTGAGGACCAAACTGACTGTTTGTACTACCCAGGTAGTCCCACTGGCCTCGCCAGCACGAGCAAAGGGGCTGGTGCAGCAGTTCTTAAGGATCTCCTGTGAGCAGGGAAGGGGACACGATGCCCGCGCGCGCTTGACCCGGGGTCCGGTTTGATCCAGGATGCAGGTGCTGCTGCGCCCCTGTCAGAGCTGCGCAGGGCCTGATCGACGCAAAAGCCCTCCACCCCTCTTGAAACGCAGGCGCGCTCGGCGTCGGGGAGCCTGGGCGCTGGCTCGAGCGCCAAGCAGGAGCTTGTGCAGCAGGGCGTGCAGCTCTTCCTGCGGCGGATCCTGCAGGACCTGCAGGCGCGCGGGCGCTGGCTGCTCCACGGCCGCAGCACCAGAGCCGCTCAAGTCGGGCGGGCTGGATCATGGCATGCCGCGCGCCGCAGGCGAGCGATGGCGAGCTGCACCTGCAGGCGCTGCAGGCGCTGCACAGCCTGGGCCGCGGCGGCAAGGCCTCCGGCGCGCACAGCCTGCCGGTCGAGGACGTGCAGACCGCGTTCGGGCGCGGCGGCGGCCTGCCGCTGCTGGTCGGCCTGCTGGACACGGCGGTCACGCCCAAGCCGGGCGCGGCCGCGCAGCCGGCGGCCGTGACGCAGCGCGCGGTCGGCGCGCTCACGGCCATGACGCGCAACCACGCCGCAAACAGGCGCGCGGGCGGGCCCTGCCCACGCGCAATTTTCCCTTCTATTTACCCCGCTCCAGCCACGGGGGCCCACAGCGCTTGCCCGCCGCCGTCGCAGGAGGCTGGCGATCGACGCCGGCGCGGTGCCCGCGCTGTGCTCGGTGCTGGGCACGGGCGACGAGGAGCCCGTCTCGCTGGACGTGCTCAAGGCGCTGTACAGCCTCATTGCGCCCGACACGACCGGTGCGGGCCGGGACGCTCGCCGGCTGGCCGGCGCAGCAGCGCGCGCATACGCCGCTGACCCTGGGCGCCGCGCAGGCCACACGTGCAGCGAGGTCTTCGCCTCCGGCGGCGTGCACGCCCTGGTGCGGCGCGCGGCCGCCCCCCGGGGCGCCCCGCTGGCTGCCTGGCGCGCGCGGCAGCGCGCCCGGGCTGACCCGCCGGCGCGCGGCGCGCAGATCCGCCTGCTGGCCAACGTGCTCGAGTTTGCGGGCGAGCCGCAGCGCAGCGTGTGGACGCGCGAGCTGCTGTCGCTGCTGCTCCCGCTCGCCCACCGCTCGCGCCTGGTGCGCA
>JAABUO010006980.1_pt1 | contig 12920 bp, 14 predicted proteins | sample 5559291 | NCBI WGS metagenome assembly JAABUO01 (sample SAMN10711878, study PRJNA513372) | rock metagenome | isolation source: Antarctica rocks | place: Antarctica: Victoria Land, Finger Mt sud
TCCTACACTCGCTCCAGCACTGCGTTCCTGGAGGTCTCCTCATGCCGCGACCCGTCTCCTGGCTCCCCCGCCTCCATGAGATCCGCCGGGCAGTCGCCAACTCGGTGCGGTCGCACTACGACCGCCGCGATCTCCAGAGCCTCTTCGAGCTCCAGCCCCGCGCCGCCCAGAAGCTCCTCCAGCTCCTTCCGACCGTCCCCGTCGGCACCGCCAAGCTGGTCGAACGCGAGGCACTGGGGAGATTCCTTGACGGTGTGCGGGACGCTGATGACGTCACCGGCTACATGGAGCAGGTGCGCCAGACCAAGGCCAGTATCCCGCGCAGGAAGCTTCGCTCGCTCGTCCGGCACGACGCCGATCCCGCCACCCTCACTTCCCTGCCCGAATCCGTCAGCCTCAGCCGCGGGCGGCTCGAGGTTAGCTTCCGCTCCGTCAAGCAGCTCGGGGAGGCCATGTACTGGCTCGCCCAGATGCTCGATACGGACGAGTTCGCCCGGGAGTTCGAACCGGAGCCGCCCCCGCTCCAGAGTCCGAGGACGCTGGCGAGATGTTCGCGGAACTCGAACGGTTGGAGGCCGAGCGGGTGCCTAAGCGCTAGCCGGGGCTTCGGGAGCGGCTGGAGCGTTTTTTCTGGTTCTTGTGGAGGGCTTTGCGGAGGCTTTTTTGAGCTGGGCGGACTTCCGGGCGGGCGCGGGAGCCGTCCTCTTCGCCGGTGCGCTTCCCTTCTTGGCTGACTTGGTTACTCGAGTTGGTAGCTTGCTCCGGTCCGACCAGCAGTGCCCTCGCCTGGGTAGACACCTCCATACCGGTCGAGCTGGTAGACGCGCGTGTACTGGTCTTTGATCCGGTCCCAGACTCACACTGGTGTCCTTAGTGCAATTTGGCAACACGCTACTGCACAATTGCCAATTTAGACCGAATCTTCGCGAAAGCGCGCATGTTCCTCGCAACCCTAAAGAGTATCTGCTAACGCTGCAAGCCGTTCAAACCCGTCCGCCACTGTGTGCCCATTCCGTTCGCAAAAGGCAGAAAACCTATTCCAGTCCGCGACTCGGATGCGCAGAGTCATCGGTTGAGCGCGGTCCTTAGAGGCCACCCGCCCACTCTTAAGTGGTTTGCGTGTCACAGGGTGATTGTCGATTACAAATCCCTGCTCTTCAGCAAGACGTTCCAACCGTTTTACTGAAGGAACTTCTACGTCCAGAGCCTTGGGCTTGGGAGCGAAATCCTCTAGGCTTCCACCTGCAAGATTCTTAAAGGTATTCGACATGCTCATGCGACTGTCACCTGTTGTTTCCTCAGGAGCTGGATCATCTCTGCGGTCAGTTCAAAGGCATTCTGCTGCGCTGCCTCGAGGCCGTTGGTGTCTCTCGTATTTAGCTCACCTAAAGCTCTCTTATATGCGAACAGATGGGAGAAAGCTGTCCGCTCGTTTAAACTCGACGCAAATCGCGGGACTCCTGCTGCCTCGATGTTCTGGCGAATCTCCTTCTCTTCCCTAGTAATGATGATCGGACTTGTTCGAATGAAGACGATTGCGTGAGGGATCTGTCGTTTGAAAAGATTCTCTTGCGTACGAAGCAGGCTAATTGCCCGCGTCGCAACTTCCGCATCAGCGGTCTTGGCCTGCATTGGAATTAGAACCAGGTCTGCGCGCGACATTGCGGAAACCATCTCCTGATTCGCAGTTCCCTGCACATCGATCAGGACGAACTGGTACTGCGACTGTAAGTGGTCTATCAGAACGGTGAGATCTTCACTTTGAGATGGCGTCACGACGATGTCTCGAAACGCGCTCTCCCCTTCGCTCCACCTGGCCAAGGTTCTTTGTGGATCAGCATCGATGATCCGGACCGATGCTCCCTGCGATGCGAGTGTGGTTCCCAGGACTATACATGTAGTCGACTTCCCGCTTCCACCTTTCGGGTTCGCTGCAACGATGACGGGCATATTTCCTCTCCGCCTAGCGTAGCGCGCAACACAAGCCATAACAGCTTTTGCAACGTACCACGTACCTGACTATATAACACAGTACGTATTTGTAATACGTTACACCCTGATTCGCCGTTAGACGTTAACCACGTAGGCCTCTAAAGAGGCAGACTAGAAGTCTGGACGGAAACACATCAAATTACAGCTGCCACTTGTAATGGGTTGCGACCTACAGGCTGTAAGACATCACGCAGTGCGTTACATCAGCATCCCAAGTTTGGGATCGCATCGGTAGTAGCGCCGGCAACCTTGCCACTCGCCGACGTCTCTTTCGGTAGTCTGGATCTAGGAGTGCCCCGTGAGCTCCTGAATTCCAAAGAAGCGTTAGAGGCACGACAGAGCCGAGCACAGATGTGCCACTGGTGATGCGGCCGGAAATGCTTAGCTCTGGTCTGGCCGCATGTAACAGCGCGCAGGCCGTTGGGCCAAATGCTCGCATCCAGCGACCGTCTATTGCGAGTCGCAAATCCCTCGAACCGGGCATACCAATCGGCCAGATCTACTCATGGTGTACAGAAAGGTACGTATCAGCAGATTCGTTCAGCTTTTGGGCTTTTCAGACTTTTAGCCTTGTAGAACTGGTGTTTCAGGGTGTACCTATGGTTTATCAGTTTTCCAAAGGCACACCGGGACTTCGGAAGGATTATGAAACCATGTCTTTATCAGTGAGCGCTCCAAGCGCAATCGACGGCTTCGGAGAGCTTCAGGGCTTTCCTCCCTCTCGACGGAAGCCGGGGTTCGCAAGTCCGAAGGACTCCCTCGTACAAAACCTGGAGACCTCAGAGGCAGTCACTCCAAGGGTCGGCAGACCGCGAAAGCCCGGCGCAAAGAGCCGCGACACTGCGCGCTATAGAGCATGGACTGGCTATCTGATGCGCGACACAGTCACTGAAGCCGAATACGAGTTGAAACGTACAAACCCTGATGGAACCCGCGACAAGCGCGACATGTCGGATCTGATCCAGAATCTGCTCGCTGGCTGGTTAGCTGAACGGAAAAAGATCGTTCGGTAGGTGTCATAAGAAGGCTCGCTCAAGGCGCTTAGCTTTTAGAACGGCGATAAACGCCAAAGCAGAGGTAGTCCAAGAGATGATTGTTCGACAGGTTCCAGTGCAACTCCCAATCTGGCCCGATGCTGTGCGCGGCGGTCCGAACGTACTGCTCCGCTCAGCGTTTTTCGCTGGTATTCAGAGCCGGCAACGTCGGACGCTTGGAACACAGACAAGTGTCGAGAAGGAACCAGAAGGCGTTGTGATTGCCGCACAGGATGGCGTCAGCATAAGATTCGCGGGCACCCAGTTGAACCAGTACGACGCGGACGTGTTCTTCGAGGTGCTGCACCGAGCACGCCGTGAGCAGCTTGGAGCCATTGCGATCTTCTCCGGCGCGTCTTTCCTTGAGGCGATCGGACGTAGCCGAAACAATCTCAACTATGAAGACCTCGATAACAGCCTGCGACGCCTGAAGAGAGGGACGCTAGACGTGTCTTGGAGAGTGGGGAACAGGCCCTATGTCTTCGTAGGCAGTCTCATCGACACGTACACACGAGACACTGAGACCAAACTATACCGGATCACCCTTTCCCCTGAGATAAAGCGACTTTTTGCCGAAGCTAGCTGGACTCAACTCGAGTGGGAAGAACGCAAACAGCTCAAAGGCAAGCACCTTGCGCAATGGTTGCACAGTTACTTTTCGACACACGCGAGACCATTCCCGGTCAAGGTGGCTTGGCTGAAAGAAAAAACAGGGAGTCCTACCAAGCAGCTCAAGCACTTCAAGGTGGAACTCCGGAACGCCTTGGAAGCACTACACTCGATCCTTGGCTGGAGCGTCGAGTGGGACGGCGATTTGGTGAAGATCACTCGCACCCCATCCAACGCCCAGGCGCGGTACCTGGAGAGAGTGGCAACTCGCCGCAAGACGCTCGAAGCGTCGCAGCCCGCGATCTTCCGGGCGGTAGCTCCTCGTGTACAAAGGATCACCAGAAACAAGCCAAACGAGCTTTCTCCGGTCAGTATGCTTCTGGAGGCCTTGTCCAGGAATAACTAGTCGTGAGCACTTAACCCAAGCGCCGAGCATTTCGCCCGACCCGCCATGGGTGCCTTTCCGGCAGTTAGAGCATTTCGCCCGACCGGATTCCGGGTGCACTTGAATGTGCGGCGAGCATTCGGCCCGACCCTCTATCGCGGTTTCTTCAGGACATATTGAGCATTTTGCCCGACCAGGGTGCGGATCTCTAGGTGTTCGAGCGAGCATTGGGCCCGACGCGACCCTTTGGCAATGGGACTTCATACGTCCAATGGCGAGCATCTGGCCCGACTTCAGGCCGGAAATTCTGAGTATGGGTCAGCGAGCATTTGGTCCGACCCGGCGCTGTTGTTACCCGGGTTAGGGGAGCATTTCGGCCGACCGCGAAGTCGACGTAGCGATCTTCATACGTTTCGGATCAACGGAGCATCTCGCCCGACCTTCCGAGACGACATTGCTTGTGTCGCTGACTCAGCATTTCGTCCGCGGAAGCAAGCCGGCCTAAAATTTGCGAGCATCTCGCCCGACCAATTGCCTCAATCAACGGTCGTGTGTTCGTGGGGGATCGCTGCTATGAGCGAATGCCGGGCCTTCCACGATCGGAACGCTCTCAGGTCCCCAGATAGTCTCGTAGAGGTCCCTCCAGGGCAGGTGGCAGCGACATTCTTCGTGCGCGCCTCAAGCATAGAGAGCCGCCGCGTTACAGAGATGCCGCTTCCGGCACATCGGCTATTTGGCAGGACCTGGATGTAGTCTGGTTGCGAGCCGATATTCAAATTGAGACGCGATCATCGATGCCGCGGCCGCCGCTGCAAATCGAGCATTTGGCCCGACCAGTAACTTTTCCACAGCTGTGGACGAGGAGCATCTTGGCCGACCGAGTTGAGCATCCAGCCCGACTTCTGGAGCATCTCGCCCGACACAGCGAGCATTTGGCCCGACGGAGAATCACTCGACAACACTGCAAGCGACTGCAACAGCGTAGTTTACGGCAACTGTGGATTTTCGTTAATCCCCTTCTAATAGCTTTCAATCCTCTACTAATACCCGGCTTACGCCGGTCTTTCGGTCTGAACAACGTCGATGCTGTTACAGAACAGAGACAGAAACACCGGCCGCTGATCCCAAGTCTTTGGCATGTCCTGAGGAGACCGTTCAAAGTAGTGGCCGCCGAGTCTGAGGCGCCAAACTCACGACAGAGATCCGCAAGAGAACTCTCCTCCTCACAACAGCTGGGCAAGCATTGATTCCAAGGCATGCCGAGTTACACGCTGCTCCCTAGGGTCGGATACATGATCTCAGCACTGGCAATAGCCGAGACTCCCCTCTCCTCGTCAGGCCGAACGTCTTTGCCCTAAAGGGTAGCGGATATCAAATCCGCCAAGGCGTTATAACGCAAACTGAGCAGTTACCGAGGCCAGCACACAAGACTGTGTACAACCCCGCGTAGAGTTGCAGCATGGGGATTCGGGCCGGGCTGAAGTGGTTTGGGGTGGGAACAGGAACGATCTTGATGGTTCTGGGGTGTGCTTACTTCTACGCAATCGCTCCGCACCACTCTCCAGCGCCGCCGGAGTCACCGGCGGGCTTGCTTGAGCGAGCCGACGAGCTGGCGTGGGGAAACAATTGGGCCGAAGCACAGCCGCTCTACGCGCAAGCAGAGCGGCTTTTCGATAGTCAGCATCAGCCCTCTAAAGCTCTCTACGCCCAAGTAAGCCAGATTCCCCCAAACGAATCGATTAGCGTCCCAAACACGGTTCTCCGGCTGACCGAGGATCTCCAGAAGCCCGAAGCACAAGATGAGGAAACCAGGCTTCGTATCCTAACAATTCGAGGGATGCTTCAGACGAACTACGATGCTGCCCAGGCTCGCGCAACGTGGCAGCAGGTAGGCGATTTAGCAGTGAAGCGGCATCACTACGAACTGGCAACCCGAGCTGAGGGTGAGCAGGGAATCGCGGCATTTCTTTTGGGCGACGTCGATACCGCTAAGAAACAGGTAGTGCGAGCGTGGGGCCTGTCGAAGGTTGAACATGACCCCGCCGCGACCATTCGCTATGCCAGCGTTTTCGGAACTGGCCTGGTCCAGATTCAGCGATTCAAAGAAGCGATGACGCCGCTGAATCAAGCCATCAACGTCGCCAGCACGACGAAGGGAGTAGCGTACCCAACGATTGCGGTCTACGCGAAGATCGACGCGCTCGCCGGCCTTCACCAATACGACGAGGCCCTAGCACTCGCCAATGAATCACTTACTCGCCTGAATGGAACTCTGTATCACGCACACAAATCCCAGGTCCTCATCTCGCGCGGATCGATAAATAAGGAAAAGGGCGACTGGAACGCTGCGATAGCGGATTACCTGCAAGCAGCCCAGCTCTCGCGAAAGATCGATAACTACCGAGGCTTGACAGATGCAGGCGGTCAACTAGCGCTCGGATATGAGCACCTTGGAAATCTCGCCGGAGCTCTCGATGCCATCAATAGCGCAATTGAAGCGAATACTCACATCGCGGATGAACTCTATCTCGTGCCCAGAAATCTTGCCATCAAAGCCGACATCGTCGCCAAAATGGGAAAGACCCAGGAGTCTGACGGGCTTTATCGAGAGGCGATTGCCCTCGTGAACGTCATGATTCAACACGCTTCGACGGTCAACATTCAGCGACAGTTGCAGGCCGAGATGAGCGATGTGTACTCCGGTTTCTTTGCCTCGCTTTGCACTCAAAAGCGATACGCAGAAGCACTCAACACCCTTGAACAGGTCCGAGGACGTGTTGAGACACAGGCATTAGAGCACCATGAGACCCAAGCTGTTCACCCTCCGACAGCAGAGGAGACAGAGCTCACCCGTCTCAATATTGCCCTCATCAACACCGAAGATCCCGGCATCAGGTCCAGGTTGACAAGCGCGATTTACACGACAGAGCTGCGTATAAGTCCAAGCGCTTTAGCCAGGCAGACCATCGCTCATCCGGTATCGCTGTCCACTCTGCAAGGCGATCTATCGGCGAATGCAGTGATGATCGAATATGTACTGGCCGAGCCAGCTTCCTACGCTTTCGCCATCACCAATAATTCGGTGTCAGCATACCCTCTGCCATCGAAAGCCTTGATCGAGGCTGACGCGAACCGCTACCGTAAAGAGCTTCGGACACAAAAAGACGACCGGCAACTCGCACAGCGGCTCTATAACGAACTGCTCGCGCCGGTGCAGCAATACAAGCAAAAATCTGACCTCATCATCATCCCCGATGGAACTCTTCATCTGATGCCTTTCGCAGCCTTGGTAGACGACAGCGACTACGTGCTGAAATCCCACACTGTGGATGTGGCCCCTTCATCAACCGTGTTCGATCTGCTGAGTAAGCGAGTCGCCAGCAGACAAGCGGTGTCCATGCCATACATTGGCGTTGCAGCATGGACGCAACCGGCAGATACCCGCAATTTCGTCACGAGGACCATCAGCGGCCCACAGCGAAGTCAGCTCGTCTCGCTCCCGGACAGCCAAAAGGAAGTAGAAACCATCGCCACAGACTTGCCTCATCCCAGCACGATTCTATTGGGCAGCGACGCCACGGAATCCAGGTTCAAGCAACTCCCACTTAGCAGCACCGAAGTTGTCCATCTTGCGCTACATGGATATGCAGATTTGGATTACCCGGACCGATCAGCACTCATCTTCGCGCCAGAGAACGGCGGAGAGGACGGATTGCTCCAGGTGCGGGAGATTCGCAATCTACACCTCAATGCGAGGATGGTGACGCTCTCAGCTTGCAATACTGGCGTGGGTCCAGTTGGACAGACAGGTGTAGCAAATCTTGTCAACGCCTTCATTGAGGCCGGAGCTGACACAGTTGTGTCCACACTTTGGGAGCTAGAGGATCATACGACCGAGCATCTAATGACTGGGTTTTACTCACAGATCGCCAACCATAAGCGAAAGATTGATGCATTGCGGGATGCCCAGATGGAGCTCCTAATCAAGGGCTTCCTCCGTATTATTGGGCCAGCTTTCAAATCGTCGGAGATCCTAACGGCACGTTTTAACCCTGAGGAATAACCAAACGCGTAGAGGGGAGGTCTCCCCCTGCCTTCAGCCGGCAAAAGAGCGACCGGCTTCCGTCACCCCCTCTGCGGGACACCCCGCAACGCCCCGCCTTGCACAGCTTCGATCGCTGCTTCGAGCTGAGCATCAGGCCCTTTTCGACGGCCCTTCCAGTCGAACCCGATTTCTACATGAGGTTCAATTGGACTCCCTTCGAGAACAATCCCATTCCAGGTGTTATAAGCGCCGACCGGGAGCGCCAGTCGAAAGCCATGACCGACCTTCACTGAAGTTGCAGACAACAGCCTGCCGGCCGTTTTCTCCCCTAATCAATGTGGCGAGCTTATTCTCCTTCGCAAAAATAGCGACCATCTCGGCAGCGCTAGCCGTGTGCCGATCAACGAGAAGAACGATGTTTCCGTGATAAGGCTTAGGACCCAGACCCTCCGTTTCAAGCACGATGGGAGTCTTCGTGATGAGAGACGGAAGAAACTTAAGCCCCAACAACCACAAAGCATTCTTCGATGTTGGGATATTTCCGAATCGGGGAAAACCAGATTTTGCCAGGGTCATATCGCGTTTCATCCACTTCCGGCTAGGAGCAAACCCTACGCACATGCGGTAAGGCGTCATCAGACTCATCAATCTCAAAGAGCCTACGCCGCCGCCCGTGTTGCCACGCAGATCGACGATGAGCCGGTCTATGTCGCCCAGCTCATCAACCGCGAGAGACATAGAGTTGGCAACTTCGACCCCCACCATCCCAGGAAACATGGCGACTTTCAGATAACCTACGCGATCACCCAGCCTTCGAGATTCAACAAGCGTCGGTTCCACAAAGTGCAGTTTCTTCCCTTTCGGTCGCGCAACATCAACGGAGACGCTTCGCTGCAGGCCGTCGTTTGACACGAGGTCGATTGTTGAGATGGTCCCCATTGTGAACGCCGGGTGCTCCGGAGACACAATCTCCTGTCCGTCAACGCGAAGCAGAATATTTCCCGGTCGAATGCCGGCAATCGCCGCCGCGCCCCCTTCATGGACATCTTGGAAGATCCAACGCGAGCCGTACTCCGTCTCGCCTGAGAGGTATGCGGCGCTAAGAGCCGCGCGACTTGACGCTCTTCGCGCAGTCCCGTGGAAGAATCCCAGATGCGAAGTCTTGAGTGCCTGAAGGAGGTTGCTCACCGCGAGCTCCAAAGCACTCTGAGTTGGCGCGGCTTCAATCGACGCGCGTTGCGCTTCCACCGCGTCTCGCCACGACTGGTCAAGCAGCTCAGGTTTGTAAAACCGGCTTTCGAGGGCCTTGAGAACCCGCTCCAGAACCTGGCGTTTTGCTTTACTGCCGAGAGCCGATCCTTCGCTGACAGAAATCTTCATATGCTCTCTAAGATGCCAGGAGAGCGGAGCTTAATTGATCTTGAGAGGGTAGTAGTAGGTGCCATTGTCAGAGTTGCGCACGGTCGCCAAGAAATACATACCGGCCTTAGCCTGACGAAGATCGAGGATCACGTCTACTCTTGTCTTTCCGGCCGATTCCGTCGCAGTGCCTTCGCCTTCCGCAGCGAGGTCACGTCCGGCGCGATCGCGCGAAACGGCGATTCGATAAACTCCGCTTTGGCTGAATAGAGGCAACGTGATTGAAAGATGGACAACAGCGGTCGGAAGGGACACCGCTTGAAGAGGCGTTGGGTCATCCCCAGCTCCCCTCAGCGTTCCAGCCTCGAACAGGTCAACAGCAGCGTACACCGGAACAGCCGATGCGACTTGCTTAGACCGCGATACCTGAGTGTGACGGTAGGCCTCATATCCGCCAACCCCACAGGCCAAGAGCAGCGACGCTGCGATTGCGAGATGTGCCGGGCGCCTACCCGACCGAATTGGAAGCTCCACTACAGGAGCCGGACCGGGTTCCAATTTGGCCGGCTTCGCTTCTCTCCAGTCCTGACGATAGTTCCTAAACTCCGAGTAGCACTCAGAGCACGATCCGACATGAAGAGCTGCAGGGTGATCGACTTCCAACCGACCTTCCGCGAGCGCTTTTAGGGTTTGCTCATCAGGACACCCCTTTCGCTCCGGGTTAGGGAACGCCTCAAGCAAGAAGTCTTTCAGCAGATCCGAGTTTTGTTCCGATTCCACTGACTTCTAACCCTTCATCCCGTTGGGATCAGCCGCATGATGAATCGGCGCGCGAGAAGCCTTCGACCGGTCGAGAACAGCCGCTATGCGCTCTCGGACACGCTGAATCGCCTTGGCTGCCGCCGAGTACGACGTCCCGAGTGCTCTCGCGACAACCGCGGGGCTGGTGTTGTCTTCCAGAAGCAGGACGAGAATATACCGATCTCGTTCATTTAATGATGCCTTGAGCTGATCGAAAAGTATCTTTCGGTCTACCTCTACCTCAAAAGAGTCAGTCAACCCGCCGATGCGTTCCAAATCTCGATCTACGCCGACAGTATTTTCTCGCGCGGGACCTGTTCTCTGCCAATCCCGAATCCTGCCCTTCAGCGCTGAGTAGGCGTAACGCTGAGGCGAGATGAGAGTGTCAGCGCGCGCCTCCATCGCCACCGCGACCAGCTCGGCCCAGTTCGCAACCATCGCAGAGTCAACGAGCGGATAGTCCCGGACTACCCAGCGAAAAGCTGTTTCAACTGCGACTTGTACCTCTGGACGGACGGCAACGCCGTTCAGGTCCACCAGGTGTAAATGAGGCCGAACCATCACAACAGGTCTCTCTAAATAAATTGCACACTGGCTGTCAAAAAGCCTCGCTCGCAACGCGCCTAGACAGTAGATGCCAAACACATCGCCTGACCTCTACAAAGATCGACGCTTGCTGCAACGAAACGCAGACATTACGACTGATTTTTGGACGGCTTCGGACGCGGTTCGTTCGGGACAGCTCCAAGACCAGCGACCAGCTTCTCAAAGGGAATTTGAAACACCTCGGCCAGTCTTAGCACGGTTTGTAACGAGACTCCTTCACCCGCCTCGACGCGCTGCAACTGGTTCAGGTGAAAGCCGTGATCCTCAACGAATGAGCGCAACAGAATGCCGCGCTCCTTGCGCAGCTCTCTCACTCGTTTCCCCAGGTCCTTGGAGAACTGGAGATAGTCGTATCGCAGCTTGGAATCCGTAATGTGAACCTCTCGCACGATAAATGAGAGCACATCCCACAGTTCCGATGTTGCGATCTCCCCAGAATCTTAGCAACGCCCACTGTACACACACAAACGTGTGCCTAACCCCCCTTTGCAGTTACACACACTTGAGTATAACACTCGAGTGTGTTGACATAGACGCTCGAGGGTGTTTATAAGTTGTGCAGCGTTGCCCAGTTTGCGGTGACACAGCAACGAAAACACGGCGGCGGATTGTTCCGCGTGGCGGTCAGGTTGTGAACCGCAAAGCCAAAGCAAAAGGAGGATCGAAAAAGCCAGAAGCCTAAAAGGCCCCCGACTTCCGCACATCCCGCAGACGACAACCGTCTACCTTTATCTCTCGAAACTCAAAAACTCACCCTACCTGGAGCCCAAACATGATGCGTAAACTCTCGTTTCCTCTTCGCCCAAAATCGGCCCAACGCGACAGAGCCGTACACGTCGCCCTTGTGCTCGCACTGTTCCTATTCTTGCCGCTCGCCGCACACGCCAGCCCGTTCGATTCGGGTATATCCAACATCTCCGATCTATTCACCGGAACACTCGCAAAAGCAGGCAGCTTGATTGCAGTCGTGCTCGGTGGCCTTGGATTCGCCTTCGGTGATCCAGGAGCGAAGAAGAATCTCGCCGGAGTCGCCTTCGGTTGTGGGGCCGCACTGCTCGCGGTCAACGTTCTTACGTGGCTCTGGAGCGCGTAGTCTTCCGAATTCTTTCACTCAAATCAGGGGCTTATGGCAGACACACTCCCAATCCGTCGCAATCGAGTCTTCAAGAGCCTGCACAAGCCTCTGACCTACCTTGGCATCGAGCGCCGAATCTTCTTCTGTGTCGCGGTCGTGGCAGTCGCACTCTTCAACGTTTCCAATTCCTTGATGGCGGGTTTCGTGGTCTTCATCGGCGGCATGATCTTCGGCTATTGGGTCACGAACACCGACACGGCCTACCTCACCATCCTCATGAAAAGCGGGAAGTTCAAAGTTCGCTACGACGCGGCTAAGCAGCAACTTCCAAACGTGGAGATTCGCTAAATGCTGAATATTCGCAAGGTTATCAAGCCGTGGCAGGAAGCGGGCGAGTTGAACGCCAACATCAATTTGTACGGCTTCGTCGCAGACGGCGTATTCATGACCAAGACGGGCGACCTTGGCATGACGCTGGAATGCCGGGGCGTCGATCACGAAAGCCTTGATTCGGACGAACAGCAGTACGCCGTACGTCGTCTGGAATCGGCTCTGAAGGCGTTCGGTGAAGGCTTCCACATGTATCAGTACCTCCTCAAAACGAATCGCCCCGAGATCCCGTTTGCCAGCTACGGAGATGAGGTGATCGACACCGCCATCGACCAGCGCAGGGAATACTTCGAGGCGAAGCGCGACAGGCTCTACCAGGTTGAGATCGTTTACGTCGTCATGCTCGAAGGCTCACGGTCGAAGACCGGCCTGCTTGCCGCCTTGAAGCGCTTTCCGGGTGACCGGGAAGGCGCAATGCGGGAGATTAAAGCGCAGTTTTCGAGCAGTGGAACAAGGTGCTGCTGCGCAAGCAAATCGACGCGGACCTTAAATCCTTAAGTAGCCGGGTGGAGAACTTCATCCGCCATCTCGCGGACTTTATGCAAATCGAGGTGATGAACAACCAGGGCCAGTTTACGTTCTTTCGCCGGCTGCTCAACTTCGATCCGTGGCGGATCGCCGGGA
>JAABUO010006981.1_pt1 | contig 12920 bp, 15 predicted proteins | sample 5559291 | NCBI WGS metagenome assembly JAABUO01 (sample SAMN10711878, study PRJNA513372) | rock metagenome | isolation source: Antarctica rocks | place: Antarctica: Victoria Land, Finger Mt sud
ACCATCTTCACAGCTTCGTCACGATATTGAGGTGAGAACTTTCTGCGTGCCACGATCATCAACTCCTCCTCCGGTCTGCGTCATGGTCCCAGCAGGGCCACCTGTCCGGAGAAGTGCTGACACCCCAAGCCGAGGTCGAGGTAGCGGGTCTGCTGGTCGGAGAGCAGGTGCCAGATGATGACCAGAATCGAGCGGCCGACCGCGACGATGGCCCGTTTCTTGCCGCGGCGGCGGGCGATGCGCCGGTAGCGCTCGCCGAGGAAGCTGTCGGTTCGGGACGCCCCAACGGCGGCTTCGCCCAGCGCTCGGGCGAGGTAGCGGTTGCCGTGTCCGGTGCCGGCGTTGCCTTTCTTGCGCCCGGCGGATTCGCTGATCCCGGGCGCGAACTTGGCCCACGACGCCAGATGTGCCGGGGTCGGGAACCTGCTCATGTCCAGCCCGATCTCGGCGATGATCGCCTGCGCGGCGGTGACCCCGATCCCGGGGATCTCATCCAGGCGGATCACCGCTTGAGCGAAAGGGGCGATCTGGGAATCGATGCGGTCCTGCACGGTCGCGATGTCGGCGGTGATCGCGTCGACCCGCGAGAGCATCTGCTTGAGCAGGAACGCGTGGTGGTCGGTGAACCGTCCGGTCAACGCTTCCCGCAGTCGGCCGGTCTTGGACCGCATCGGTCCCCGGGCCAGCTCGGCGAGCACCTGCGGGTCACGGTGCCCGTCGATCAACGCCGCCATCATCGCCCGACCCGACACCCCGAACAGGTCACTGACCACCACCGACAGTTTGATCAAGGCGTCCTCCAGCAGCTTCTCCACCCGCTGCTTCTCCGCCGTGCGGGCCCCGATCAGATCCACCCGGTAGCGGGTCAGATCCCGCAGCTCACGGATCGCCGGCGGCGGCACGAAACTCGCCCGCAGCATCTGCCGCTCGGCGACCTTGCACAACCACACCGCGTCCAGCCGGTCGGTCTTCGGCCGTCCGGGCAGGTGCTTGACGTCCGCGCCCGACTAACAAACGGCCTCAACAGGACCAAGGAAGCACGACGTCAACGGGCGACCGCACCACTTGGCGTTGACCAACCACGTCTCGAACCGGTCCTCCAGCAGATAGAACGGCGCCCGCCAATAATCGCTGGTCGCCTCCATCACCACCCGGTTCACACCCAGCCCGGCCAGCCAGTCACCGAGCCCGAGCAGCGACCCGGTCATCGTGCTGACCGTGCGGACCTCCTGCATCCGCCGCCCACCCGGGCCGGGCACCCGCACGCAACACACCACCTCGGCCTTACCGACATCCAGCGCAGCGACCCGCTCGATGATCTCGGCCTCGTCCACCTCGACTTGCATCACGTCCCGCCTTCCACGCATCGACCATCACAGGGACGGTCGCCCGTGGGAACTGCCAGGGAACGGCGAATCCAATCCTCGTGCTCGAAGCGACACCAAACGGCCCAACAGCGCAACTCCCATTTTCAGCCCGAAAAGGCACTCCCCGACAGGGGAGACCAGGGACTAACAACGGAAATCGCGCGGCTACTCAGCCAACCCCAACACCACCGCCAGGTAGCCGACGGTCACCACCAGGGCGACCAGTTCGGGCAGCGCCATCCGGCTGGCGAAGCCCAGCGTCGACAGATGCTCACGCTGCAGGGCCAGCAGGTTGGTCAGGTTCGACACCGGCAGCAACAGACTGGTGGTGTTGGCCAGCCACACCGCGAGCAGCGCGAACGGCAACGGCCGCAGCCCGAGTCGGTCGGTGACGGTCAGCACCACCGGCGTCAGCAGGACCGCTGTGGTGTCAAGGCTCATCCCGATCGTCGTCACCGTGCCCAGTACGGCGACCAGTAGGAACAGCCTGAAGGTGGACCCGCGTGCCAGCCGGGCGCAGGCGCCGGCTGCGGCGTCGAACACCCCGGCCCGGTCCGCCAGCTCGGCCAGCACCGTGATCGCGACCAAAAACCCCAGCACCGGGGCGCCGCGGGTCAGGGCCACCTCGCGGGCGACGGCTGCCGGTAGCCAGCCGGTGAGCACCACCAAGACGCCGGCGGCCCCAGCACTGCCCACACCCCAACGAGCATGGCAGCCGCCGGCCGGGCGGCGTGGGGTGGACGGTGGGCGGCGAGCGGCCGGCCGGGACCGAAGGTGGCAGCGGCGAGAGGGGCGTCAGGCGGTGAGCGGTCGCGGGTAGTGAACGGACCGGACCTGTTTGGTGACGGCGACCGCGTCGGGCAGCAACTCGTCGATCAGGGTCAGCAGCTGTTCGACCCGTTCGGCGGTGTCGGTGAAGATGACGGTGAGCGGGGTCTGTTGCGGGCGATGCCAGAACGTCGGCTCGTCGTTGTGCCGCCGCCCGAAGCCTTGGTAGGCGGCGAGGACGGTCCCTCCGGCGACTCCGGCGGCGGCGGCGCGGTGGATCAGCTCGTCGACGGCGGACTGGCGGCCCCGGACGTGGGGTTCGGCGACGTAGAGCGTGAGCTGGACCGCCTGTTGCACGGCAGTCCCGCGGTCCATCGCCGTCCTCCTAGCGGCCAAGGGTCACCAGACTCGGCGACGGGTGAGCGTCCCTGACGCGCGGCAACGGTACCGCTCTTCGTGGGGCGGATCTTTCTGGGGCGGAACGGGGCCGGGGCGCAGAGGGCCTGCTAGGGGGGTCTGGTCATCGGTGGCGCCGCGGCGCTACCCTTGACCTGCGTCAACGGCGGTGGGGCCCGCCGATAACCGTCGCAGCCGCGGCCAACGGTCCCTACCCGAAGCTGGGTAGGAGGCTGCCGTGATGCCGCAGGTCGAGGCGCTCAGCCCGCTACTGGCGCAGCTGCGCACCCTGGTTCCGGCGGGCGACGTCGCCGCGGTTGACGAGCTGGTGCGCCGCCTCGACGGGCGCGCGCTGCGGGTGCTGGTCGCCGGCGAGGCCAAACGGGGCAAGTCGACGCTGGTCAACGCCCTGCTCGGCCGGGACCTGCTGCCGACCGGGGTGGTGCCGCTGACAGCGGTGACGACGACAGTCCGCTACGGCCCGGCCGAGCAGCTGACCGTAGGGTTCGCTGACGGCACGACCCGCCGGTTTCCCATCGAGTGCTTGCCCGGGCTGGTCACCGAACAGGGCAACCCGGCAAACGCCCGCGGGGTCGCCGAGGTGACCCTCACCACGCCGGCGGCGCTGCTGGCAGGCGGCGCGGAACTGGTCGACACCCCCGGTGTCGGCAGCGTGCACGCGCACAACACCGCCGAGGCGACGGCGACGCTGAACCGGATGGACGCGGCGATACTCGTCCTGAGTGCGGACCCGCCGATCTCCGCCAGCGAACGGGCGTTGCTGCGCCGCCTGCGCAGCCAGGCGGTCCGGGTGTTCTGTGTTCTGAACAAGACCGACCGGCTCACCGCCGCCGAGCTTGCCGAGGCGGCCGCCTTCACCCGCACGGTCCTGGCCGCCGAGTTCGGTGCCGACACCGACACCGACGGCGACGGCGACGCCGGGGTGGTGCTCTACCCGCTGTCCGCCCGGCCGGCCCCCGACGGAAGGCGCGAGGCCGGGTTCACCGCCTTCGCGGTCGCGTTCACCGACTACCTCGCGACAGCGGGACCGGCGGATCTTGGGCGCTCTGTGGCCGGCCGTGGCGGCAGGCTGGCTCGCGCGCTCGGAGAGACCCAGCAGGCGACGCTAGCCACCCTCGCCCTGTCCGCGCAGGACCTGGACAGCCGGCTGAACAGCTTCAACCAGACCCTGGCTGAGGTCGGCAGCCGGCGGATCGAGACGGCCGCGATGGCCGCCGCTGCGTTCGACCGGCTGCAGGCCGACACCGACCGCCAGGCAGCCGACCTGAGCCACGAAAGCGCCGGGCAGCTGCAGGAAGACGGCGCCACCCGGCAGAGCGCAGCAGGGGCCGGACCGGCGGGCGACGTCGAGACCGAGGCGCTGGGTGTCGTCGCCAGCAGCATCCGGCGGACCGTCGACGAGTGGCTCGCCGCCCGCGGCGCCGAGCTCGACGCCGAGCTGGCGGCACTCGACGAGCGGCTCAGCGGCCAGGTCACCGGCCAGGTCGCGGCTGTGCGTGACATCGCGGCGCGGCTGTTTACCCTGGACCTGCCGGCGCTGGGACCAGCGGCGCGGCTCGCCCCGTCCCGCCCTTTCAGCTACGCCTTCACCCCGGACCCGGGGCAGTTCGACGCGATGGCCGCCGTGCTGCGGCGCCGGCTGCCCGGCCGGTGGGGCCGGCGGCAGCGTGCCAGGTACCTGTCCGAGCAGAGCGCGCTGCTGCTGGACAAGCACGTCGGCCGGGCCCGGGCGGCGTTCCAGGCCCAGCTGTCCGAGACCCGCCGGCAGTTCACCAGCGAGCTCGACCGCCGGTTCGCCGACGGCGCCGGGCGGATCGCTGAGGCGGTGAGCGCGGCGGCGCAGCTACGCGCCGAGCAGGCGCCGCAGGTCAACGCCGCCCGGCGCCACGCCGAGTCTGTCCTGGCGCGGGCCCGCGCCCTGACCGTCCGATTCGACGCCGCCGCCGACCGGGAGGCCCGCGTTGACGCCGCCCTCGCCTGACTCCCCTGGCTCACCTGCGGCGCCGACCGGCGTGGACGAGCTGCGTGAGCTGCCGCTCGACCCCGACCTCGAGAGCACCGAGCGTCGGCCGGGGCCTGCTGCCAACACAAGTGGCGCGGTTGCCGCGGGGCGCCGCAGCCGCTGGCCACGGCTGCAGTGGAGAATCGTTGGTGCTGTCGCCGTCGGCGGCTTCGCCGGCGGGATTGTTCGCTACGGCGCCGGGCTGGCGTGGCCGACCCGGGCCGGCACATTCCCCTGGAGCGTGTTCGCGGTCAACACCGCCGGTGCTTTCATCCTCGCGTTGCTGCTGGTGCTGGTGCTGGAGGTGCTGCCCCCGACGACCTATCTGCGGCCGGTGCTGGGAACGGGGTTCTGCGGTGCGCTGACCACGTTCAGCTCTGTTGTGACCGCCGTCGACCAGCTCGCCGTCCACGGCCACCCGGGGCTGGCGGCGGGCTATTTGGCGGCGAGCGTGGCCGCGGGGCTGGCGGCGGCGTCGTTCGGGGTGCTGACGGGCCGGTCCGGCGCCGCCTACCACGAGAAGGGCAAGGGGTAGCTGTGCTCGCGAGGGGACCAGCCAAGCGGCTCACGGTGTTCGTCGGCGAGTCCGACCGTTACCACCACCGGCCGCTGTACGCCGAGATCATGCACCGCGCCCACCAGGCCGGGCTGGCCGGCGCCAGCGTGCTGCGCGGCATCGAGGGGTTCGGGACCTCCTCCCAGGTGCACACCAGCCGCATCCTGTCCTTGACCGAGAACCTGCCGGTGGTGATCGTGATGGTCGACGACGCCGAGCTGATCGAGGCTTTCGCCCTCGCCCTGGGCGGGGTCGTCGCCGAGGGCCTGGCGGTCATCGACGACGTCGACGTCGTCCGCTACAGCGCCCGCACCTCACCCCCCGAACAGCCCGTGCAGCCTGGACCGCGGGCGTGATCCTCACCCTCGCGGTCGGCGTCGCCGCAGCCGCCGGGGCGGTCTGCCGCTACCTGCTGGACCAGCTGATCCAGCATCAGCACGACCAGAGCCTGCCGTGGGGCACCTTCGTCGTCAACGTCACCGGCTCGCTGCTGCTCGGGCTGGCCACCGGGCTGGCTGTGCACCACGGCCTGGCGGCGGAGCCGACCACGGTGGTCGGGGTCGGGTTCGCCGGCGGCTACACCACCTGGTCGACCTACGTCTGGGAGTCGCTGTCCCTAGCCGAAGCCGGCGCCCTGGGCGAGGCAACCTTGATCCTGGCCGGCAGCCTGGCCGCCGGTCTGGCCGCTGCCGCCGCCGGTTTCACCCTCGCACTGCTGTAACCCTCCCCCGCCGCTGCCGCCGTCGGCGCAGCCACACAGAAAGGACCTGTCGATGCGCATCGAGCAGCTGAGCGCCACCGAGGTGCTGGACTCCCGGGGCCAGCCCACCCTGCACGTGACGCTGAGGACCGGGACCGGGGTGGTGACGAGCGCCGGTGTGCCTTCGGGCGCCTCCACCGGGGCGAAGGAGGCGGTCGAGCTGCGCGACGGCGACCCGGCCCGTTACGCCGGCCGCGGCGTGCAGCAGGCAGCAGGCTCGATCACCGGCCCCCTCACCCAAGCCCTGGGTGACAGGGAGTGGGCCACGCAGGGCGAGCTGGACGCCGCGCTGTGCACCGCCGACGGCACCCCGAACAAGTCCTCGCTGGGCGCGAACGCGATCGTCGGGGTGTCGATGGCAGCCGCGCGGGGGTTCGCCGCCGAAGCCGGCCAGCCGCTGTTCGGCTACCTGGCCACCGAGGGGGGCGGGCCCGGACCGCGGCTGCCGGTGCCGCACTTCAACGTCCTCAACGGGGGCGCCCACGCAGCCAACCCGCTGGAGTTCCAGGAATTCATGCTGGCGCCGCTGGGCGCACCCAGCCTGGCCAAGGCGGTGCAGGCCGGCGCCGAGGTCTACGCCGCGCTGCGCCGGCGGCTGTCCGACGGCGGGTACGCCACCGGCCTGGGTGACGAGGGCGGGTTCGCCCCCGACATCGCTGAGCCGGCGAGCTGCTGGTCGAGGCGATCGGCGCCGCCGGCTACACCGCCGGACCGGGCGGGCTGATGCTCGCGCTCGACCCAGCCGCCAACGGCTTCTTCGACGCCGGGATGTACCGGGTCGCCGGCACGTCGATGGCAGCCTTCCAGCTGGTCGAGTTCTACGCCGAGCTCGTCGACCGGTTCCCGATCTGGTCGATCGAGGACGGCTGCGCAGAGGACGACCAGGACGGCTGGCGGGCGCTGACCGACCGGCTCGGCGGCCGGATCCAGCTCGTCGGCGACGACAACTTCGTCACCCACGCCGCGACCATCACCACAGCCGCCGAACGCGGCATCGCCAACACCGGACTGATCAAACTCAACCAGGTCGGGACCGTCACCGAGACCCTCGCCGCCCTCGCCGCCTGCCGGAAGGCCGGCTATGCGGCGATGGTCTCCCACCGGTCAGGGGAGACCCCGGACACGTTCATCGCTGACCTGGCGGTCGGTGCCGGCTGCGGGCAGCTGAAGTCCGGCGCCCCGGCGCGGGGTGAGCGGGTCGCCAAGTACAACCGGCTGCTTGAGCTCGCCGACGCCGAACCGGCCCTGCCCTACGGGCTGGCTGCTGGCACCAGGGCCCCGGGCGGCTGACCCGCCCCGGCCACGGTCCACCACTAGAGGAGGCCAGATGGGCACAGTACGGACCTACCAGGTGCCGCTGCTCGCCGCCGGCCGGCACACCCACCCGCGCCGCGGCGGATGCCTGGTGGAGGTAGCCGGCGCCCTGCCCGGCGGTCCCTGGACCGACCGCCCCCGCTCGGTCGAGCCGGTGCTGGCGGCACTCGCCCGGGCCGTCAACGACGCGACCAGCGACCCCGGTCGCCGGGTGCTGGCGCCGCTGGCCCCGTGGTTGGTAGCCCCGCCCGGGCCGGACCAGCATCTGGCCGGCGCCTTGGTGGTGCTGCACGCGGCGGGGACCGCACTGCCCGCCGCCGACCCGGCGCAGGCCGGGGTGCTGAGCGCAGCCCTCGACGCCGGCGGCACCGTCCGGGCCGGCGCGCTGGTCCGGCCCCTTCCCGGCGGCCTGCTGCACCGGGCGCGCTGGCGGTGGCAGGCTGTGCACGCCGTCCGGCTCGCCGCCGCCGTCGTCGCCGGCAACGCCGGCCCTGCGGATCAGGCGGCGGCCGATGACGAGCTGCGCCGGCTGCTCACCGGCGCCCTCGACCGCTGGCGGGGCGGATGCGGGCTGCCGCCGGTACCCGCCCCGCCGCCGTCGGCACAGCTGGCCCGACACTGCGTCACCGTCGCGACCCGGCTCGTGCGCCCCGAGGGGGCCGAGTCCCTGTCCCTGCACTGCCGCGTCCAGCCCGGAACCGGCCCGGGCTGGCTGCAGCAGGGCTGGGCAGCCCGGCAGGTGGAGCTGGCAGCCGGCATCCCCGCGGTCATCGCCCCGGTCAGCGCCCTCGCCCCGGCCGCCGGGCGGCTTCCGCAGCTGGTGGGCAGGTGAGCGGCACTCCGCCGGGCCGGCCCGGCAGCGAGACCGGCCCCGCTCAGGCTGGTCCCGCAGGCCCGGCCGGCACCGCAGGTGACCGGCCCCCAGCAGCGGCTGTCGACAGCGCCGACAGCGCCGACGCCCCGGCCGCCCACTACCCGGTGTGGGTGTCACCGGGGGTGGCCAGCGTCGGGGCGGCCAGCTTGTTCAGCGACAGCGGCCACGAGATCGCCACCGCCGTGTTCCCCGGCTTCCTCACCGGCGTCCTGCACGGCACCGCCGGCACCCTGGGGATCATCGAAGGACTCTCCGACGCACTGCTCGGGGTCGCCAAGCTGTTCGGCGGCCCGCTGGCCGACGAACCGGCGCGCCGCGTTCGTCTGGCCCGCGGCGGCTACCTGCTCACCGCCGTGTTCACCGCGGCGATCGGGCTGGCCGCCGCGGTGTGGCAGGCCGGGGTGCTGCGCGCCGCCGCCTGGGTCGCCCGCGGCATCCGGGGCCCGGCCCGGGACACGATGCTCGCCGACCTGGCGCCGGCCGATGCCTACGGCCGCTCCTACGGCCTGGAACGAGCCGGGGACAACCTGGGAGCCGTCGTCGGCCCGCTGCTGGCAGCCGTGCTGGTCGCCACGGTCGGGACCCGGCGGGCGTTCTACGTGGCGCTGGTGCCCGGGCTGTTCGCCGCGGCGTCGATCAGCGTTGCCGCAGCCCGGGCCAGCAAGAGTGTCACTGCCGCCCGCGAGCGGGTCCGGGCCGGGTTCGGGGCGCTGCGCGGTACCGGCCTGGCGCGTCCGCTGGTGCCGGTGGCGGCGTTCGAGCTCGGCAACGTCGCGACCACGCTGCTGATCCTTCGGGCCACCTCGCTGCTGCACACAGGCGGCCGGTCGCTGACCGCTGCGACCACCCTGGCGATCGTGATCTACGCCGGGCACAACGCTGTCGGCGCCGTGGTGGCGCTGCTCGGCGGCCGGTGGATCGACGCGGCCAGCCCGCGCCAAGCGTTCGCCGCCGGGGCGGCGCTCTACCTCGCCGCCTACGCCGGGTTCGCCTCACCGGTGCACAGCTGGCCGCTGCTGGCGGTGTTCTTCTGCCTCGCCGGCGCCGGGATCGGGCTGGCCGAGACCGCCGAGTCCACGCTGGTCGCCCAGCTGCTGCCTGGTGCGCTTCGCGGCAGCGGTTTCGGGGTGCTCGGCGGGTTGCAGTCCGCCGGGGACTTCCTGTCCTCGGCTGTGGTCGGGGTGCTGTACACGACCGTCTCGGCCGCCGCCGGGTTCGGCTACGCCGCCACATGGATGGCGGTCGCGGTGCTCGCCAGCCGGCTGGTCCGGACCCGGTGACCGTCACGGCCCGGTCTGCGAGCCGGTCAGGCCGAACTCGACCGGGCGGGCCACCCAGCCGTTGCCGTCCCTCCCGTACACCAACGGCACCCCGGTCGGGACCAGCAGTCCCGGCACCCGGGCTGGCGGCATCCGCTCCAGATGGGCGACCAGGGCGCGCAGGCTGTTGCCGTGCCCGACCAGCAGCACCCTCGCCCCCGCGCCCACCAGCGGGTCGAGCTCGACGGCGAGCACCGGCAGCTGGCGGGCCAGTGCGCCGGCGAGGGACTCCCCGGCCGGCAGCTCACCTGCTGGCACGGCAGCGTAGCGCGGGTCGTGGCTCGGATGCCTCGCGTCCTCGGGCGCCAACCGCGGTGGGATCGCGTCCCAGGTCCGTCGCCAGCGGCGCACCGGCTCGACCCCGTACCGGCGCTCAGCCTCGGCATGGGACAGGCCTTCGAGTGAGCCGTAGTGCCTTTCGTTGAGCCGCCACGTGGCGCGGACCGAGACCCCCGGCCACCCGGCTGCGGCCACGACACGCTCCACCGTTTCGGTCGCGCGGCCCAGCAGCGAGGTGACGATCACGTCGGGACCCATGCCCGCCGCGGCGAGCGCCAGGCCGGCCTCCCCTGCTTCGCGGGCACCCCTGGCTGTCAGGCGGGGGTCAGCCCAGCCGGTGAACCGGTGGGAATGGTTCCACTCGCTCTGTCCGTGCCGCAGCAGAACCAAAAAACCGCGGCCGGCAGCGTTCACCGGCCGCGGGTGGAGCCCGGTCCCCTGCCGGGCCTTTCCCGCACCGTCAGGACACACGGCAGCAGCACGATCGGGAACAGCACCACCGCAACCACGCTCAGCGCGGGGACGGCGAGGCGGACCCCGACCGTCAGCACGGCAGCGTCGAGCAGCAACAACACGAAACTGACCGTCATGGCCGGCAGCCCCGACAGCGGCATGCACCCGACGAGCCGCGGCACCTGCCTGGCGTCGTCGACTGGACGGCGAGTGTCGAACTCGGCCTCGAGCGCTGCCAGCACGCGCTGCTCGTCCTCGCTGAGCGGCATGGTCCTCCTCACCATCGAGGAGGAACCATCAGCCCGGGGGTCGGGCGGTTCAGCCGGCGGGCGGCTCGGCGGGATCCATCGCCAAGACAAGCCTGACGCCCCGGTAGGCCGACGTCAAGCCGCCGAGCGACGCTGGGGGCGCGACACCGCGACCGGCCCAGGTCCCGGTCTGGCCGCGCTCACCGGGAACGCGAACCGCGCTTCCCTTCGAGGCCGGAGGGCCTAACCTAACGGCGCGGGTCGTTCGCACCTGGCGTCCAGCTAGCCCCGGCGTTCTCATCGTTCTGAAGCAGCCGGGACACCGTCGCCGTCTCGCAGGAGGTTGTCGTGGAGTTTGACGTTCTGGTCGAAGTCCCGCAGGGGTCGCGCAACAAGTACGAGATGGACCATGAGCGCGGGCGCCTCCGGCTCGACCGGATGCTGTTCACCTCCACCCGCTACCCCGCCGACTACGGCTACATCGAGGACACCCTGGGCAGCGACGGCGAACCGCTGGACGCCCTGGTGCTCGTCAACGAGCCGACCTTTCCCGGCTGTCTCATCCGCTGCCGGGCCATCGGCATGTTCCAGATGACCGACGAGGCCGGTCCCGATGAGAAGGTGCTGTGCATCCCGGCCGCTGACGTGCGCCAGGAGCACATCCAGGACATCCGCCACTTCCCCGAGTTCGACCGCCTCGAGATCCAGCACTTCTTCAACGTCTACAAAGACCTCGAACCCGGGAAGTCGGTGGAAGGCTCGGACTGGACCGGCCGCAGCGAAGCCGAGGTGGAAATCGTCAGAAGCCGTGAGCGGCTGCTCGCGGCCGCCAAGAACAGCACGGCTCCAGCTCACCCGTAACCCGACATCGTGCCGGGCCATCCAGTCGCCCGGGGGTGGTGAGGCGGCGGAGCACACTCCTTTTAGGTCGCTCGGCGAGCTGGGCTGGCAGCAGCGGCATGACGTCCCCGGCCGCAAGCGATCCGTGGTCGGCGAGGAGGGCTTTGATGACGCCGGGTCGAGCAGCGGTCGCGGCCGGCCGGCGCGGCTGCCCCACCTGGCGCGTTCAGCGGGCCGGGTAGCGGCGCGGCAGGGCGAAGCCGAGGCTGCCCAGGACGTCTCGGAGCCGGTCGGGGTAGTCGCTGATCAGCCCGTCGACCCCGAGGTCGATCAGGCGCAGCATCGTGCGGACGTCGTCCACCGTGTAGGGAACCACCAGCTCGCCATGGCGGTGAGCGCTGGCCAGCAGCTGCGGCGTGACCTGGCTGTAGTCCGGGGACAGCACGTCTGCTCGCACCCGGCGGTCAGCGGCAGCGGCGGCGATGTCACCGCCGAAGGTGTCGACATCCAGGCCGTCGAGCCACGGGGACCCGCCGGGCTGTCCGGCCTGGACGGTGTCGGTGCCGACGAGCGCGACCCGGCGCAGCTGCGGCTCGAGCCGCCTGGCAACGCCCAGGGTTCGCCAGTCGAAGCTCTGCAGCAGGCTGCGGGCGATGCCACGCCGGTGACGGCGGATCACGGCGAGGTCGGCGCGGGTGAACCCCTCGGGAGCCAGCGTCTGCTCCGGGTGGGTGGGGTCGATCTTGGTCTCGATGTTGAGCTGGACGCCGGCGGCGTGGCGCTGCTCAACCAGGGCGAACACCTGGTCCAAGGTCGGGATATGGGTACCGGGGACCGGCAGCTGCGAGGCGAAGTAGGGGTCGGTCGCCGGGTTGGCCGGGTGCCGCGAGCCGCAGTCGACGGTCTCGACCTGGGCAAAGGTCAGCTCGTGGTAGGTCTTGCCGACGTAGGGGAACTGCGGGTCGCCGGGGACCACAGGCGCGGTGTCTGTGCAGACCAGCGGCGCGATCGACCGCTCGTGGCTGACGATGACGACACCGTCCTTGGTGACGCCGGTGTCCAGCTCCAGCGTGCGGACGCCGATGTCGAGCGCCTTGCGAAACGCCGGGAGGGTGTCCTCCGGCCGGAGCCCGCGGGTGCCGCGGTGCCCCTCGAGGTCGAACGAGGTCCGCTGCCGAGCCCGGTTCACCTGGCCGCCGGCAACGGTCGCTGTGGCTGTGCCCGCTTGCGCCGCGGGACTGGGCGCCTCGCTTGTGCTGGCAGTTGCGGCGGCTGCTGGAAGCGCGAGAGCTGCGGATGCCAGAGCGGCCGTGACGGCTGTCTTCGTGTGGATACGCATGAGCGTCCTTTCTCGGGGCTCCCGGTCTGGCGAGGCGCCGGCCGGGTGGCTGGACTCTGGCGTGTTGCCAGGGCGGCGGGCCGGCTGGGGACGGTCGAACCGCTGGCCGTCGGAGCCGCCAGCATGAGCAGTGGACTGCCGCCCCGCGTACTGAAGCCTGTCGGCGTTGATGGGTCCGCGAGCGACGAGCAGATGAGCAGTAGGTGAACTCGGCGGCGCAATGGGCGGTTTTGCACGACCCGCCCGGGTCCGCTCCCTACCGTGACGGACGCGCCGGCGGTGACCGCCCCGGCGCGACTACCACCAAGGAGTGCACGTGTCCGGATATCGCACGCGAGCAGCGGGGCTGGCTCTGCTGAGCTCAGCCGCTCTGGTCACGGCTCC
>JAABUO010006982.1_pt1 | contig 12920 bp, 11 predicted proteins | sample 5559291 | NCBI WGS metagenome assembly JAABUO01 (sample SAMN10711878, study PRJNA513372) | rock metagenome | isolation source: Antarctica rocks | place: Antarctica: Victoria Land, Finger Mt sud
AGTCGCGCGCCGCCCGGCGACCACGACGGGGCACGCACATCGCTGGACGGATTGGCGAGCGTCGTGCGGTTCTTGCCGTCCGCGCCCATAACGACAAGCGCGGCGGGGCCACTACCCGCTTTCGCGGTGAAGGCGATGCGCTGACTCGGCGCAGGCGGCGCGGCATCACCATAGCGCCAGTGCAGATACTGGAGGCCGACATTGCCTGCCTCGACCTTGAACCCGTCCGGGTTATCCGGCGTATACGTCAGAACGCGGCGCTCGAACGCCTGCACGAGCACTTGTTTCTGCGTGCCACCGACGCGCACGTTCGCCCAATATGCCTCGGTAATCGGAAAGCCGACGCCACTCGCATAGCCATTCCCGAAGAGCGGGCCGTTCATCGTTTGGTCACCGACGATAATCGGGCCGGACGCGAAGATGAAATCATGGAAGACGGAGGCGGTGCGGTGGTTCGTCTCCGCGACCAGTTCGTCCGCCGTCACGCCGCCCGGCCCGCCGCCACTGACGGCGCCACGCCGATCCACCGTCTGCGTGACCGGCGCATTCGCGGCGAGCGGTGGCACGCCGGTCAGGGCAGTGAAGGTGGCATAGGTCGGGCCGTCCGGGTCGCTCGCGTCCCCGGCGATCGTCACCGTGGCGGGCGAGAAGGTTTGAAACATCGTATCGCCGAGTTGGAGGCGACCGGTGATCATCTCGGTCGCCAGCAGGCCATTCGTGACGAAGCCGGGCATGGCGCGGTTGCCGGTCGGATCCGTTCGCTCCATCCGCGTCTTGTCGAAATATTCGACCAGCCGCGCGCCACCCGGCGCTTCCGCGTATGGCTCGCGCGCGATGACGTACGTCTGCCGATCAATCGGCCCCCAGAGGTAGGAGCGCCGCCCCTGCGCGAGGTCGTCCGTGCGCCGCCAGAGGGCGCGGAAAGCGGGATCGGCGAAGTTCACCAGCGCACTCGCCGAGACTGGATCAGCCCGGAGGTGCAGCGGAAACGCGAGCGGCACGAGCAAAACAGCGAGCACGCAGAGCGGGGTCCAAAAGGATCGCCTTTGCAGCCGCATGCCTACACTCATCGAATCCCTCCCCACGTATCGCCCCGTCTATTGTACGTACACATCTGCTCCGTGGCTAGCCGAGAGCGGCGTCGCGTTCCCGAACGCACGATTATCGCTCTGTCTGCCGCGTGTGGCCGCGCTGACGAGCAGGCCGATGGATCAGCCAACGGATACCAGACAGGATCACGCGCCCGAGCCAGAGATAGCGCATGAGCGGATTCTGGCCGCAACGGTTTGACTGATCCGCAGGGATCGGACAGACATTAATGTGCGCCATGGCTCATCCCCTGCTCGGACATCGCGTGGCCGGTATGGTCGCCGCCCATTTCCCCGGCGGGTTCGTCCATCATTTTGAGCATCGCCGGGCCACCGGTGCGGAGGAAGCGGATAACAAGGATCAGCGCGATCACGAGAAAGGCAATATTCAGCCACGCGGTGTAATTCCAGTGCGCCCCCTCAGTGATCTTGGCGACGTTGTGACTCGTCGGGATGATGCCCAGCGCCCCAAAGAGAAATTCGACCACGTACCCGGCCGCCGCCATCGTCACGTAGAACGTCGCGAGGATATAGAGGGCAACTCTGCCGCCGTAGTATTTGCGGTAGATATCCAGCACCGGCAGGACGATCAGGTCCGCGAAGATGAAGCTGACGACGCCACCGAAACTGATCCCGCCGCGCCACAACACTGCCGCGAGCGGCACATTGCCGACGGAGCAGACAAAACTGAAGATCGCGACGAGCGGCCCGACGAGCGGCCCTTCAATTTTGGCGAGCGTCGGGTGCCCCGCGAGAAAGAAGCGTTGCCAGAAGGAATCAGGCACCCACGCGGCGAGCGCGCCGGCGATCAGGAAGCCGATCAGAATGTCCTGCCAGACGGAGACCCAGTCCATGACGAAGAAGTGGCTGATCGCCGTCGAGCCACGGCGGCTGAAGATTTTCTGGAAAAGCGAGCCGCCTTCGACGCTCATGTCCATACTCGCATGGCCTTCCATCCGGCCAATCCGCCCTTCGTCCGCGTTTTTCCGCGCCATCGCCACGAGTTTGGGCGTCAGGGTAACGCGGAAAATCAGTGCGATGAGGATGACCATGATAATGCCGCCGGCGAACTCCGCCGCCATGAACTGCCAGCCGAGCAGCACGAGGAGGATGATGCCAAGTTCGATGACGAGGTTGGTCGAGGCAATCTCGAAAACCATCGCGGACGTGAAACTCGCCCCTTTGCGGAAAAGCGAGCGGGCGAGCGCGACCGCCGCATACGAGCAGGAACTCGATGCGACGCCGAATAGGGAGGCGAACGTCAGGCTCCGGGGCGAATCGTCGCCGAGAAAGCGCGCCATCGCTTTGTGCGAGACGACGGCTTGGACGATCCCCGAAAGCCCGAAGCCGAGGATGAGCGGCCAGAGCACCTCCCAGAACATATCAAATGCCGTCTTCAGTGCGTCGCCAATTGCGCTGAGTAACCCTGTCATCGGTCATCCCTCCGTTTCGTTATACCCCCGGCAGGTATCTATCGCGATACTATACCCACTGGGGGTATCTGTCAAGCGCCCGCCTCGTTGCTCTGTGTCGCCGTGAGATAGGACTGAATTGCGGCGAGACACGCGTTGTTCTGCGTCAGGAAAATGTGGTGCTTCCCAGGCAGGATGCGGAGCGTGATCGTGGGCAACTGGGACGCGAGTGATTGTACAGCGGCGAGGGGAGCGGCCGGGTCTTCATCCCCATGGAGGGCCAGGATCGGCAGGGTTTCGAGCGCGGTCAATGCCGACAGAACGTTGTGAGACAGCACGCAATGCTCGAGGGTCCGCGAGTAGGAATGCCACGTATGAGCCATCGAATCTTCCGCAACCGCTGAGGGAACGGCATGGGAAAGCCGTCTGGCGAGGAACGCGACGAACGGTCGGAAGGTCGCGAGGACGAGATGGATACCGTGGGCAACTCTGCCATTGAGTACCGTCGCGCGGGCCATCCACTCCCCGTGCTCGATAATGTACGCCTGCGCCTCTGCCTTGCTCTGGTAGGAAGGCAGGGATATGAGCACGAGGCCACGGACATGCGCGGGGTAGCGGGCGGCATACTCAGCGGCGAGAATCGCGCCAAGTGAGTGGCCGATCATGACCATCGGCTGCGCGGTGAGGGAGAGTCGATCGAACGTGCGATGGAGCGCCGACAGGTGATCCTCGATGGTGTACGCAATATTTGGTTTAGGGGAGCGCCCGAACCCGAGCAAGTCCGGCATGACACAGTGATACGTCATCGGGAGTGGCCCGAGCCGACCGGCGAAGTAGCGGGAGGATGCCCCGAGGGCGTGGAGGAAGAGGACGGGCGGTCCCGTCCCCTCCTCGCGGATGGCAAGACGCTCAGACGCCGCGTGACGACCGGAGGATGTCATTTACGGATACCAGGTCTTGAGCCAATTCTGCATCTGATCAATCTCTTTCTGCTGGTCCGTGATGATCGTGCCCGCCAACTGCTTGAGTTCGGGGTGCATCCCCTTCTCCTGCTCCAGTTTCGCGCCGGCAATCGCGCTCTGATGGTGGGGGATCATATCCATCAGGAACGCCTTGTCGAAGGGTGTCGCGGTTTGCAGGCTCTGGATATCATGCGACATGCTCATGCCGGTCATCATGGTCATATCCATGCCGGGCAGCGTCGCCATCTGATCAATCGGCGGGGTCAGGTCGCTGCCATACCATGCCTTGCGCCAATGCTTCATCTGGCCGATTTCGCTGTTCTGGGAGGAGATGATGCTGTTCGCGAGCGTCTTCAATTCCGGATGCTCTGCGCGATCCAGGGCGATCTGCGCCATAGCGACCGCGCCCATATGGTGCGGTGCCATCATGTCAATGAACTGCTCGTCGAAGGGCGTCGCCGCGCTCGCTGCCGATCCGCTAGCGCTCGTTGCGGCGCCAATGGTCGCGGGCGGGGCCGTCGCTTTGCTGCCGCCGCATGCAGCGAGGACGAGGGCGACGATGAGCAGCATCGGCACAGCGATCAGCCATGACTGGCGAGAATTCCGCGTTGGCATTGGAGAGTCCTTTCATGTTTCTTTCATCAGAAAGAGTGATTGCGTCGCCCGAAGCATCTTGCCGAGCAGGAGGTAGGCGACCATACGGTGCGGTCAGGATGGATTTCTAGCAGCGAAAGGTTTGCAAGAGCACGCGCGTGCATTGAGGCGGCGGTCGCCAGTCGGCAGATGCGATCACGCCCGGCCCGGTAACACGACGAAAGAACGCAATCGTGGCGATCACCGCAGCCAGGAAGAACAGGGCGCTCATATCAGCCAGGAGGGCCGCTTGCACCGTCGGGCAGACCGCGATGGTATGAATCGGGCAATGAGGGCAGTTGTTGGCGTTCTGCATTGGCCCGCGTACCTGCATGTCGTGGCCCATCATCGGCATGATTGCTTCATGTGCCGGCGTCGCCATCACGAACTGATGCATGGCGATGATGAACGTAAGCAGAAACGCGACACGGGGGAGTGCCGAGCGAGAGATGGTGATAGGGAGGCGGTGTCGCTCGCTCATAGATCCTCGTGTGCCAGGAAACATGCCACCATCCCGAGCAGACAGCAGGAGATGGGACAGATCCCATCTCCTGCTCCGTGCTACTTCTCGACCGGATAGCCCTCTTCTTCGAGTGCATCCTCGATCTTCGGCAAGTCGGCTTGTGTCGGGTCGTAGGTGAGCGTGATGATCTTCGTCTCCGCGTCCGCCTCGACAGACTGCACGCCGGGGAACTGCCCGACCGTCTTCTTGACGGTCGCAACGCAATGCTCGCACGAGATGTCCGGGGCCTTCATCGTGATCATTTCCATCGTCAAACCCTCCGAATGTCTTGCCCTTCCGGGCGTCTTCGCTGTCATCGTGACAGCATTGTCTATCCGCGCGCGGCGCCCGCCGCATCACGTCACGGTAATTGTGCCATCCATACCGGGATGGAGGCTGCAGAAATAGGGGTAGACGCCCGGTGTCGTGAAGGTCTGCTGCCAGCGCTGCCCCGGTTGCAGGAGGCCGCTAGAGAAGCCCTGTGTCGGTGCGGTGCGTGTGCCGCTCACCACGTTATGCGCGTGGTCGTTGTCATCATTGATGAAGGTGATCGTCGTGCCCGCTTTGACCATCTTGACGCCGTTGCGGAATGCGTCGGGCATCTCCGCCGTCGTTCGCTGGCCGACCATTGCCATGTGGACCTCGTTCGGTCCCCACGCATACGACGCGGAGCCGAAGAGGGCCGCTTGCCCCGACACCCCGCGATAGGTCCCGAACCCGACCGCCGTGAAGGCGACGAGCAGGACCGCCGCCGCCATGAACTGGCTCGACCGCGTCCCGCGCAGGCGCAAGGAGTTGGAGAGGACGGTCACAGACGAGAGCGCCATCGCGACCGCCGCGAAGATCGGGTTGAGTTTGCCGAAGACCGCCAGCGGGATGAGGATGACGTTGTAGCCGAAAGCCCAGCCGAGGTTCTGGCGAATCGTGCGCATCGTCCGTTTGGAGAGGTCAATCGCCGTCGCAATGGCGCGCAAATCGCCCTTGACGAGCGTGATGTCCCCGGCAGCCATCGCGACATCCGTACCGGTACCCATCGCGATCCCGGCATCCGCCTGAGCGAGGGCGGGCGCGTCGTTGATGCCGTCGCCGACCATCGCGACGACCTTGCCCGTTTCCTGCAACCGCTTGACTTCGGCCGCCTTGTCGGCAGGCCGAACTTCCGCGATCACCGTATCAATGCCGACCGCGCGACCAATCGCCTCTGCCGTCCGCTGGTTATCGCCAGTGAGCATCACGACCTGGATGCCGAGACGATGCAGCGTGCGGACCGCTTCAGAAGAGGTCGGCTTGACCGTATCGGCGACCGCGATGATACCCGCCAGTTCGCCGTCAACCGCCGCAAGCATGGCGGTCTTCGCCTCGGATTCCAGCCGCTCCATATCCGCCCGGACGCACGCGGTATCAATGCCCGCTTCGGCGAAGAGACGCTGATTGCCAACGACGACTGTTCGCGTGCCGACAGCGCCCTGCACGCCGCCCACGAGCGCTTCAAAGTTCTTCACGTTCCCTGGGAGGTCGCAGCCGCGCTCCATCGCCGCGTCCACAATCGCTTGCGCCAGCGGGTGCTCTGACCCCTTCTCGACCATCGCGACGAGGCGCAGCAGGTCGTCTTCCGCCCAGCCGTTCGTCGGGATGATGTCGGTCACCGTCGGCTCACCGCGCGTGACGGTACCCGTCTTGTCGAGGACGACGGTGTTCACCTCTCGCACGCGCTGGAGGCTCTCGCCGCCTTTGAGCAGGATGCCCTGCTCGGCGCCCCGGCCACTGCCGACCATGATCGCCGCCGGTGTCGCGAGGCCGAGGGCGCACGGGCAGGCGATGACGATCACTGCGATTGCCGCGACCATCGCCGCGACCGGCGAGCGCCCCGCGATCAACCAGCCGACAAAGGTGAGCGCGGCGATACCGAAGATCGTCGGCACGAAGATACCGGAGATTTTGTCCGCCAGTTGTTGGATCGGCGCTTTGGCGGTCTGCGCTGCGTCCACCAGTTTGATGATCTGCGCGAGTTGCGTCTGCTTGCCGACGCGGGTTGCGCGCATGGTGAGGAGGCCCTGCTTATTGATTGTCGCGCCGATCACCGCGTCACCGGGCTGCTTCTCAACCGGAAAACTCTCGCCGGTGAGCATGGATTCGTCCACTGTGGAGGCGCCATCGAGAACGGTGCCATCCACGGGAATTTTCTCGCCGGGGCGCACAATTAGCACATCACCGGGCAGCACCTGTGCGACGGGAATGTCCTGCTCCACGCCACCGCGCACGACGCGGGCGGTCTTGGCTCCGAGGCCCATCAGTGCGCGGATCGCGCTGCCCGCCCGGCCCTTAGCGATTGCCTCAAGCACCTTGCCGAGGAAGATGAAGGTGATGATGATCGCGGCGGTGTCGTAGAACGTGTCTTGTCCTGCGAAGGTCGCTACGATGCTGTAGAAGAAGGCAATCGAGCCGCCGACGGAGACGAGCGTGTCCATATTGACCGCGCCATGCCGCGCATTCTTCAGCGCGCTCCGGTGGAAATCCCAGCCGACGATCAGCCAGATGGGTGTCGTCAGCGCGAGCAGCCAGTAATCGCGATAGCGCATGTCCATGTGGAACATCGCGATGTACAGGATTGGGATCGTCAGCCCGATGCCAAGAGCGAGTTTGGCGAAACGGATACGCATCGCGCGCTGCCGACGCCGCTCCTCGACCAACTCGCCGTCCTCACGCTCATCTTCGACCTCCACGAGGGGAGTGGCATGGTAGCCTGCGTGCTCGACCGCCGTGAGCAGATCATTGATCGTCGCCTGACCGCCGAGGGTTACACTGGCGCGTTCGGTGGCGAGATTGACGCTCGCATTCTCGACGCCCGGCACCTTTGCCAGCGCCCGCTCGACGCGCATCACGCAGGAGGCGCAGGTCATACCCGCGATGGCGATCGTCGCCGCGAGTGGCTCATCTTGCGGTTGCAGCGTCGCACCATACCCAGCCGCCTCGACACTCCTAACGAGCGCGGCGGGGTCGGTCTGACGGGGATCGTACGTGACCGTCGCGCGCTCGGTGGCGAGGTTAACTGCGGCGTCCGCGACGCCCGGCACTTTCTTCAGTTTCTTCTCCACGCGCATCACGCAGGAGGCGCAGGTCATCCCGGAGACCGCCAATTCGGTGGTTTGTGTCGTCTCTGCCGCGAGCGATGGGGATGTCACCACTTCGGGGAGTTGTATCGTGGCCATTGACCGTACCTCTTCCTGTTCCTGGTGTGGGGCTACTTGCGGATCGCTTTGCCAAGGACGGTCATCAGTTCGGTGATCGCCTCGTCGCCGCGCTGCTCCTTGATCGCATCCGTCACGCAGCCGCGGATATGCCCTTCGAGCACCTGCTCGGCGACCCTGTCCGCCGCAGCGGAGATCGCCTGCAATTGCGTGACGATATCCACGCAGTAGCGCCCCTCCTCGATCATCTTCTGCACGCCCCGGACCTGACCCTCCATCCGCCGCAGCCGCACGAGCAGCGCATCAGTCTCTTGCTGATAGTGATAGTCGGGTTTCGTTTTGCTGGTCGTACTCATCATCTCTGCTCCTCTGCTTAATACCCAGTCGGGGTATCTGTAGCCGAGTATATACCCCGCGAGGGTATCCGTCAAGGGTTGCCGCATGTCGTTCGTGCTGCCTGAGAGTCAGTGGGATTCGTCCATAGGGGCGGTGCTTGAACCGCCCTCCTGTGGTTGCCGAGTGCATGTGGAAAAGGGATCGGTGATCCGGGGAGGGCAGTTCGCGCACCGCCCCGACCATCAATTACGCCATCTTCTTCGTGCAGGAGTATCAGAACAAGGAGCGATTCAACGCTCCGCCGCGATTTCGAGCAGTGCGATGCCGTATTTCGGGAGGTCAAACCGCGCGTGAAGTGTCCCATCCGCACGATCAAGCGGCAATTGCTCCCCACGCAGTACCCCGGCGGCGCGGATCGCGGCGATCTGTTCCGGCGTCGGATCGTTCGGTGCGCCGAGTGCCTGCCACGCGGTATGCGTGTTCGCGTGGGCGCTGTCCAGTCGCCAGAGGCGCGCATCACGCTGATCCGCGCTGCCAGCAATCGCGAGGGCGAGCGCGATCGTCCCATCCTCCCACCAGATGTCATCATGATGCCAGAGCAGGACGCGCAAGAGACCGGGCAGACGCACCGCGAGCGCGCCGACGCCCGGCGTATCCGATGCTGTAGCGAGGCGGTCGCCGCCCGCGAGCCGTTCAAGGAGGCGCAGGCCGTTGAGGATCGGCTTCTCGACATTCGCGTTATCCACGAGCGTCCGGTTTCCCTCGAACCACCGCTTGCCCTCCATGTAGAACGCCCAGTGCGTCATGCGTTCCACCTGCGGAGTGTCGAGGAGCGCCGCCGCGAGATGGCAGACGATCGAAGCATAATGCTCGGTGTTCGTCACGGCGAAGTTGGGGTTGTCGTGGACGCCGTAGATTGTGCCGACCGCCGGGTCGCACTCATCTACGTAGACGGGCACGTCCGCGAAGCGTGGATGCGCGGCAATAGCGGCGAGGTTGCGGCGGATGTCGTCGAGCATTTTCGTGGCAGACGGCCCATCCTTCGGCACATCGAGGAAGGGATTATAGACGCGGCGTGGCGTATAGTACGCGCCCTTGGTGTGGAAGGAGAGAAAATCCGGCGTCGCACCGGTCGCTTCGAGGTGATCGAGGAAGCGCGCCAGGAACGGTGTGCCGTCGTCGGTTGTCGCCGGGCCACCAATGCTTGCGGACGGGCAGGTGCGCTTGACGGCGGCGGCGGTGACATCGTAGAGTGCGGCGTACTCCTCGAATGTGCCATGCCAGTAGTTGCGGATGTCTGGCTCGTTCCAGAGTTCGAAGCGCCACGTCTCGACACGTGCCACGCCGTACCGTGCGACCAGATGCGCGACGAACGCCGCAACGAGGTCGCCCCACTTGCTGAGGTCCTTCGGCGGCGCTTTCCATGCCCCCGACTCGTACGGCTCGACACCGAGATCGTGTGATCCGCCAAAGACGGCTTCCGGCACCGTCGCGCGGGAAAGGTCGCGCGGCATGAAGCCGAGTTCGATCAGCGGCACGCCGTTGTGCGCGACGATCGTGTCGAAGGCGCGGTCGAGGATGTCCCAGTAGTAGCGCACCGTGCCGTCGGGCATCTCGTGATACGGGTTGCCGCCTCCACCGGCAGGGCGGGAAAGCCCCGTCCCACTCGTGAAGGTGTTGTGCATGCGGACGTCGTACGGGCCACCGGTGAACACGTCATCGCCCAGAACGCGGTAGAGCGCCGTGCCACGCGGCGTGTACGTCCAGTTCAATTCATCGTACCCAATACTTGCCCAGACACGCCGGATCGTTCCCAACGACCGCGCGCAATCCACCCGCACCTGCGCGGAAATATTTGTGAACATCTATCCTCCCGGAATGACGAAGAGTTAACGCAGAGCGCACAAAGATCGCAGAGGGCGCAGAGAAAAAAGCAAAAATCCGTTCTCTGCGGTCTCTACGCCCTCTGCGTTGATTCCGTTTCGGACCAGTCCTTACGCCTGCTTCGCCAGTTTCTTCACCTCGGTATTCATCGTCGCTACCGCGCTGTCCACCGATTGCTTGCCGGTAAAGACATCAATGACCGGCTGACTGAAGAGCAGTTTGCCCTCCGCTTCGCTGAGGAACGGTGCGTTGCCGTACGCGGTGCCACCATACCGCACGGCGGTCTGCTGCTGCTCGATGAACGTCTTGAGGATCGGGTCGGATTGATAGGTATCTTTCGCGGCGACCGCTTTTGTGACGGAGAGCGCGGCGCCATTCGTCTTCTGCACGTAGTCCGCGTACCATGTGGGATCGAAGAGATACTTGAGGAGTTCCTTGCCGCCCGCCGTGTTTTTGCCCTGCTTGAAGACAAACAACTGGAAGCCGCCGAGGAAGGAGCGCGATGTGCCGCTGGCATCGCGCGGCGGCGTTTTGACCGCGCTGAGCGTCTTCAGAACATCAGGCGCTTGCGTCTTGAGCGTCGTCAGGATCGAGCCGTTCGTCCAGTACATCGCGATCTTCTTCAGGGCGAAGAGTTGGTCTGTGTCGTTCTGCTTGTAGGTCGGCAGCGCCTTCGGCATCGAGCCGCTCGTGTAGAGGTCACTGAGGAACTGCAACGCGGCCTTGAACTCCGGCGTGTTGCCGTTGACTTTCCACCCGCCGCCGAATATCCGTCGCAGGCATCCCATCCTCCTCTCAGACAGAAAACTTTGAACCACGAAGACACGAAGGGATCACGAAGAAAGGAAAATATACGCCGCTCTCAATAAGAAGTCACATCCTCCGTGGGGTCGCCGCGAAATTCCTCTTCATTCTCTTCCCGTCTTCGTGTCCTTCGTGTCTTCGTGCGTGTCTTCGTGGTTCACATCCTCGTCGCCGGCGAGTTTGCTAGCGAGATGGCGGAGGGCAATGGCGCGCCAGCCAAAGGCGTCATAATGCCAGACGCCTCGGCCCCGGCGCGGCGGTTGCAGCAGGTGGGGCGGGAAGCCGTATGCCGCGCCGAACTCGATCAACAGATCGCGGTCGCTGGAAAGGATGTGGCAATACTCGCCGGTGCCGAAGTGCGGATGCGACCAGCGGAAGAAATGCAAGGCAATTCCGCCGGTTTGCGCGTAGGTAATCGCCTCTCTCACCGCCCGCCGCTCAAACACCCGCACCGGCATCGCCATCGTATGCGTCATAGGGGACACATACACGACGGAAGCACAGTAGGCACACGGGAGAACTTCGAGATGATCTGTGGCTTTGGATGGCGCTGGATGACGCACTGGAAGAAGAAGCGGCGGGCAGAGAAATGAGAGAAGAGATTTACTCTCGTGTTTCTCTGTAATCTCTGTGCTGAGTCTTTCCCAGGCGTTTCGTTCCCGAGAAGGTTTCTCAATGCGCCAATCTGATGGCGCCGTCGTTCAGCCAGTAACAGGTGCAAGGTAATCCGCGCGCATGAAGCCGGATGTGTCGCCAATCTGGACGGGATACCACGTATTCCCACCGCTCGTCACGGCGGGGCCAGTCACTAGCACCTTGGTCCCCTCCGTGACGCTCGTGACGATCTTTCCGGTACTTATTATCCGGCTTGTCGCGCACATTGACACTATCGCCATCGGTGTTCGCCACGGTGAACTTCCGTGTTGACGGTACTGGGGTGGATGTCGCCGGTGAACTCGTGGGTGTTGACGGTGCCGTCTGCGGCGTGGATGTCGGTGTCGGCGTCGCGGGGGCGGGCGAGAGCGGCAGGGACTGCGTGGAGTATGAGTATGCGCCGGGGAGATTGAAGATAATGCCGCCGGTGACGATCTGGATGTCCGCCGCGCCCGCCGCGTGCGGTGGTGTGATGGCAGTGATCGTCGCGCTATCTACGACGCGCACATTCGTCGCCGGGAGACTACCAACGGAGACCGTCGCGCCCGGTTGGAAGTTCGCGCCGGTAAACGTCACCGTGGTTCCTCCCGACAGTGCGCCGCTTGTCGGGTTCGTGCCGGTGATATGTGGCAGGCTGGTGAGCACGGCGTCCGAGAATGCGAACGCATCGAAGGTGCCAACGCCGGTTGCCAGATCATAGCCGGGCGTCGCAGGGTAGCGGGCATCCGTCGTGGCGTCGCACAAGGCATCGAAGCAGTTGTGGCCGGTCGTGATGTCGTGAAAAACGGCGGGATTGCTGCTGAAGAGCCGGTAGATGATCGGGTTGGCGAAGCCCACGCGCGGATAGCCCGCCGTCAGGAGGTGCTGATTGGTCAGCGTCGCGGCGGCGGCCCACATCGGCGCGGCGACGCTCGTCCCGCCCGTCGCTATGAAGCAGGATGGGCCGGCAGCGCCGGTGACGCGCGCGCAACTCTGCGGGTCGGTGGTGTAGATGATGAAGCCGCTCTTCGGATCGGCGTTCGCGGCGACATCCGGCACTTGCCGCTTGCCATTGCTGTACGCATTCACGACACCCGGCCCGGCTTGGTACTCCTGCATCGGCCAGACGCTGCTCAACCCGCCGCCGCCTGCGCCATTGCCCGTGCTGAAGCCATTCCAGACGGTCTCGCCGCTGTAGGCATTCGTCGTCGGGTCAATCGTCAGTTTCGTACCGCCGACGCCGGTGACGTACGGCTGACTGGCGGGATCGTCCACAGCGATGGCGCTCGCGTTCGGCGTGTGATGGAGGAGGCAATCGCGCGAGCCACTATCGCCCGAGGCGGCGAAGACACTTTGCCCCTGTGCCGCCATCTGCTCAAAGATCGTATTCTCCGGCATCAGAAAGGTAGTGACATTTCGGTTCTGCTCGCAGCCGCCGAAGCTGATGCTGACGACTGAGGCGAGGTTGTCGTTCGCCA